>ODAJ012185855.1_pt1 | contig 38735 bp, 30 predicted proteins | sample 1539241 | NCBI WGS metagenome assembly ODAJ01 (sample SAMN02144231, study PRJEB22623) | gut metagenome | biome: sheep rumen | host: Ovis aries | place: New Zealand
ATGAGGTAACTGGCAGATGGAGGCCGTTTAATAAGAATTGTGAAATTGGGCCTGTATTGATGAATTTCCGTAATATAGAAACGGGTTTTGAGTTCCAATATTTCAATCCAAGATACTGCTCATACGATACTGACAATGTGACTTATGCCAAAAGATTCAAGGGGCATCAGAATGGGGATATTCATTATTTTAATTACACATCACCAGACACATTTAATTGTAATTCCCCTATTGAATTTATATCGTCGTTCCTATTCATGGATGTCGACTTTGACGGGAAGGATGAGTTTATAGCTTCAGACTACTATACGGGAGAGGTCGGCATCAATTATGAGGTGTATGATATAACGGACAATGGCCTTGTACGGATTGATACTATTTCATGGAATGGAATAAGACAAAGGATTGATAATTGATTTTTGGATTATGAAATACAGATGTGTGATACTATTGGCCCTAACAGCATTATGCCTCGTAGAGTGTGAGAATGGTAAGAAGAACACAGCAGGAGAAAGCGATTGGTATTCTGGTTATAATCTGTTTGGGTTGGATGATAAGCTGTCCTTCTTTCAGAGAGGAGGACACTGAGGTGGCATCGGAGAATACCCTTATAGATTATGAGAGAGATTTTTCTTCCGAATTTGAGCATCCGGTTACAGAGCAGTTGTACGCTGAGTTGGATTCTAACGAGGTGTATGATGATAATGTACTTTTTGGTTATTGGTTTAAGCCTCATGAGGCGAATGCCGTGAACATATTCTTGCACAAGGACTACACATATGAGTTTAACTACTACATTGTGAATAAGAAGGATAGCATTATTCATTTATTTAAGAAAGGGACTTTCACCGTTAACGGAAAAGTGATTAAGCTTTCTTCGGTAGATGGTTGGGATAAAGCCTTTAATGGTGAATTGTATTGCGAGCATAATGGTACCAATGCATTCCTGACAGACAAAAAGGAATCTTTCTATCTGGTGAAGGGCAGTGATTGCTGATGCTTGAAGGCTGATTGCCGATAGTTTGGACGCAGAATTCGATGGGTTTGGAGGCTGAATTCTTTTTAGCTTGTTTCTGAGTAAAAAACAACTTGATTTTGGGCAAGAATTAACTTAAATAATTTATTTTGTAAGTTGATTATTGCTGGGTGGAATGCTGCGGCTTTCGTTGGTCTTTGCGGATGGAATTCGATATAATAGCCGGGACATTGGGGGATGTGGTGGAACGACGCATTTTGATGACACTGTATCTGAGATGTGGTTTTATGAAGGCCATAAATCTTTAATGTTCATCAATGGCATTTTGAAACAAATACACGAATAGATTGCAAATAATATGATGGCAGGTGAAACTGTTTGTCAAATAGAATAACCGAATTAAGGCTGAATTCTTTTTAGCTTGATTATGACTATTATTCAACTTGATTTTGCTGTGGAATCAAGTTGAATATTTTTTTTTCTAAGCCAGATTATTTCCCCGGCTCATTATTTATTTGTACCTTCGTGGAAATTTTGACTATATGGGGCAGATGAATGGAAATGGGCAGGGATTCAGACGTGCAGTGGATACTACGCGGCACCACCGTGAAAACGGGTGGGACTACCGTGGGCGTGCTGTTTATCATTTTACCTTACCCGTTGAGGGGCGCTATCCGCTGTTTGGAAAGCTGGAGGGGGAGTGTGCGGAAAGGGCTTTCATTAGGCTTAACCCTTTTGGCTATAGGGTATATCAGATGCTTTGTGGGCTGCCGCAGTTCTACGCAGGGAAGGGGTATGCCTTGAAGGTGCTTGCGCAGAAGGTGATGCCTGACCATGTGCATCTGGTTATCCAGGTGCTGGAGCCGCTGCCGCAAAGCATAGGGGCGGTGGTCCGTGGGTTTAAGAGTGCCTGCACTAAATTATATAAACAGGAGGTCATGGGCAGCGGCGAGAACGCCGCTGGAGTGCACGGAGCAGCTGAACAGGTGGTGGAAGGCAATGATGTGCATGGCTTAGGCGGGCGGGTGATGGATGGTGATGAGGCTCTGGTGCATTTTGCCCGTATTTTTGCGGGCAGTGGAAGGGGCAGTATTTGGGAGCAGAATCCGGCTTACTATCATGAACGCATCCTGCATGCGCCCGGACAACTGCACAGGATGATTAACTATGTTAAGGATAACCCGCGCCGCCTTTGGCTTAAAACCCATAATCCTGAACTGTTCAGGTTGCACAGGCGGACGGATGTTTGTGGTCTGACTTTTACCTCGATGGGTAACCATTTCCTGCTTGACTGGCATGATTGTCAGATGGTGGAAATGTCACGAAGCGCAACCGACAGCCAGATGCAGGAGCGCTTGCAGTTGGCATTGGCGGCGGCTTATAACGGGGCGGTAACCTATACGGCGGCCATTAGCAAGGGGGAGCGGCTTATTGCCCGTACTTTGCGTGAACAGGGTTACCCCTTGGTGGTTCTGCTTAATGACGGGTTTCCGGAGGAAGGGTCACCCCATGAGCGGTTCTATAAGCCAGGCGGGGTGTACTTTGAGGCTTGTTGCAGGGGGCAGTTGTTGCTGTTGGAGCCTGTGGAACAGTCATTCCTGGATGCCGGTATCCAGGCTGCGGTGGAAGAGACGCTGCGCCGTAAAGCTGCGGCACGTCATTTCTGCTATACAAGAATACCTGTAACCAGTCAGCGCTATCGCTTTGTCGCCCTCAATGAGATGGCTAAGCGGTTGGTAAAGGGGGATGATAAGAATTAATAATCTGTTACTGTCTTCTGCGGAATTCTGAGCAGACGATGCTGGTGGCAATGGCTACGTTTAGGCTTTCTGTTGTCTTTGCCCCTATCGGGTAGTTGGGAATAAGCAACTTATGGGTTACCATCTCCCTGATTGTCTGTGAAAGTCCGTTGCCTTCGTTGCCCATTACGATGAAGCCGTCTCGGCCCAGTTCCTGCTCGTATATATTGTCGCCGTCCAGGAGTGTTCCGTATATCGGGGCATTGCACTGGCGAAACAGTGCGGCGAGGTCCGTGTAGTGGACTTTCACACGTGCCAGGGCGCCCATGGTGGCCTGTACGGCTTTGGGGTTATATACATCAACGGTATCTTCAGAGCATATCACATTATGTATGCCGAACCAGTCGGCAATCCTGAGGATGGTACCGATGTTCCCAGGGTCTTGCACTCCGTCCAGGGCCAGGCATAGCTCATGCTGTGCTATGCTTGTGTCAAACTTATAATCAGGAATAGGAAACAGGGCGATAACCTGCTGGGGCGTGCGCAGCAGACTGGCTCTCTGCAGCTCCTCGGGAGTAATGGTATCCTGCTCGCATGCTGATTTGACCAGGGGCCTGTTCTGTGTCCACCATTCCGGAAGGGCTGCAATATAATAAGGTTGCATGGTTGCCAGTAATTCGCCTACCAGTTTGGGACCTTCGGCTACAAACAAGTGCTGAAGGTTTCGCTGTTTCCGTTGCTCTAACGACTTTATTAATTTGATTCTTGCCTTGGTTATCATAAATGGAGCAATTTTTCGACACAAAGTTAAGGCTTTTTACCAAAATATGCCTACCTTTGTGCAATGAATTGCTTTTGGCGGATAATATTTGCTTGCTTAAGCCTGCTTGTGTACCTTTCTTTTACGGGATGTAGCGTTAATCGTTTCATCCCCGAAGATGAGTATATGCTGAACCATGTATCTATCCGTTCGGACAAGAATGAACTGAAGACAGCTCCCCTGATGGGGTATGTCGGACAACATCCCAACAGCAAGTGGTTCTCGCTGGCCAAGGTCCCCCTGCATATCTATTCTCTTTCCGGCAGAGATAGCACAAAACGCATCAACCGTTTCCTGAGGAGACTGGGCGAGCCCCCTGTCATATACGACTCCACATTGTCGCAGAAGACGAGGCTTAACATCCAGAACGCCGTCCAGAATATGGGCTACCTGAATGCTGAGGTTGATCTGTTGGAAGTGCCGAAAGGCAACCGCATAGGCGTAATGTACTATGTTATGCCCCATCAGAGATATAAGGTAGGTGATTTGCAAAGGGAGATTAGGGATACTGCTATTGCCCGGCAGCTCGATGAGGAGGGTTATACGTCCTTGTTGCATGACAACATGAGCTTCGACCTGAATGTGCTGGATGCTGAGAGAAGCAGGCTGAATAACTATCTGCAGAATAGGGGATTTTATAAGTTCAACAAGGACTTTATCCGCTTCGAGGCAGATACTACCTTAGGTAACCATCAGGTTGACTTGAAGATGATTTTGCAGGAATATTCTGCAGGAAAGTCGGGCGAGGGTAGTCCGCACCAACGTTATAGAATAGGTAAGATTACTTATGATATCCCTATTTCCCATAACAAACCCTTTGTCCGTCCGAAGGTTATTGCTTCTGCAAGCGAACTGGTGGAGGGAGACCTGTATCGTGAGCAGGATGTGCAAGGCTCTTACTCCAGACTAAATAGATTAGGGGCTGTGCAGAGTGGCCGTATCAGCCTGACTGAGAATCCGCAGGACTCGACTAAGTTGGACGCCCTGATTACTGTTACACCCAGCAAGAGAAACTCCTTCAACGTGGAGCTGGAAGGAACGAACTCGGCAGGCGATTTAGGTGTGGCGGTTGCTCTCTCTTATCAGAACAGAAACCTGTTTCGTGGTTCTGAACTTCTGAACCTGAAGGCGCGTGGTGCCTTTGAGGCCATAAAGGGATTGCGCGGTTATAGCGACCAAAACTTTATCGAGTATAGTTTCGAGGCAGGCATCACCTTCCCTGATTTCCTCTGCCCCTTCCTGCGTCAGTCGTTCCGCAAACGTTCCCTTGCCACCAGCGAGCTGAGCTTTATGTTCGATTCTCAGGACAGGCCAGAGTTCCATCGCCGAGTCCTTACCACATCGTGGCGTTATAAATGGACAAGGGCAGCCAGAAGGATGCAGCATAGGATGGACCTGTTGGACATAAACTATGTATTTATGCCTTGGATAAGCGATACCTTTAGGGAACGCTATCTGGATAATCCTGAAAGCCGTAACGCAATCCTGAGGTATAACTACGAGAACCTCTTTATCGTAAAGTGGGGCTATAGTTTCTTCTATAGCTCGCAGTCCCTGAACTCCACCTCCAAGAATTACGGAACAAATGCCTATATCATACGTGCCAGCATCGAAACAGCGGGTAACCTGCTGTATGGAATATCCTCTGCCAGCAAAGCATCGAAGAATGAAGACGGACAGTTTACGTTGTTCAAGAATGCTTACGCCCAGTATGTGAAGGGCGACTTCGACTTCTCCAAGAGTTTTGTGATTAACAAGGCAAACTCCCTGGCGCTGCATTTCGGGCTGGGTGTTGCCTATCCCTATGGAAACTCGTATATTCTGCCTTACGAAAAGCGCTATTTCAGCGGCGGTGCCAATAGCGTCAGAGGATGGAGCGTTCGTGAGTTAGGTCCCGGCTCCTTCCTGGGTAACGATGGAAAGATTGACTTCATTAACCAGACGGGCGATCTGAAGCTAGATATGAATATAGAATATCGCACCCATCTCTTCTGGAAGTTTGATGGGGCTGTCTTTATAGATGCCGGTAATATTTGGACGTTGCGTGATTATCAGGATCAGCCAGGCGGTCAGTTCCGTTTCGATACGTTCTGGCGTCAGATAGCTGTGGCCTACGGATTGGGTCTTCGCCTGAACTTCAATTATTTCATTCTGCGATTAGATGGGGGTATGAAGGCTATTCACCCCGCCTACGAGGATAGCCGTCGTCATTATCCCATTATCCATCCCAACTTCAAGCGGGATTTCTCTTTCCACTTTGCTGTGGGACTACCATTCTAACTTGTCAACCTTCCAGGTTCCCTTGTCGTTTTTAAGATTGACTGTCAGCGTACGATCGCCAAGTCGCCCTTTTGTCTCCAGGGAATCGCAAACAATTACATTTCTGGCATTAAAGATAACGGCGGCAGATGTGTCTGTCGTTTCGCAGTCTTCCACTTCAATCTCCATATCGGACGGAATGATTGTCAGGTCGTCTTCTGTCAGGTTCGACGCGAACCAGCGGACTTCCGTCTTTCCGTTGTCTGTACACAGGTCGTCGCAGGCTTTGAAGTTATAGGTGTACAGATTCTCCAGAAATGCCTTGCCTGTTTTTGTTGCGTTCTTATCGTTCTCTGAACATGCACCGAAAACAAAAGCAGAAAAGCCAAAGGCTACAAGTGTGATTAGATGTGATATTCTCATTATACATTCAATTTATTTGACACAAAACTATAGAAAAATTTGTAATTATTCTATAATTGGCGTAAATTTGCAGGTAAAATTAATAAAATATGCTAAAATTTCTCTCTTTGGGGTCGGGTAGCAGTGGCAATTGCTACTATTTGACTACAGGAAATACAAGCATTCTCATTGATGCTGGAATAGGTGTCAGGGGTCTGAAGCGAACCCTGAAGACTTATGATATAGAGCTTGACCAGATAGATGCTGTCTTTGTTACGCATGATCATGCCGACCATATAAAAGCAGTAGGTAATCTGGCCAACGACTATGGTAAATTAGTGTATTCAACAGAAAAGGTCCATGCAGGTATCAATTCGAACTACTGTATGACAAGTAAGCTGACGGAAGAGCACATCAGAATTATACAGAAGGATGTTGCTATGCAGCTGGGCGATATGGTCATTACACCCTTTGATGTACCCCACGACAGTAGCGACTGTGTTGGATACAAGGTCCAGGCAGGCGACGTGGTATTCTGCCTAATTACTGATGCCGGACATGTTACCAGTATCATGGAGGAGCAGGTCTCGAAGGCCAACTATCTGGTTCTGGAAGCTAATCACGACGAAGATATGCTGATGATGGGAACCTATCCCGCTTATCTGAAAGGAAGAATCAGGGGTGGCAGAGGCCATCTTTGCAACAGGGAGTGTGCACGCCTGATAGCCGAACATGCAACACCTATATTAAAACATGTGTGGTTATGTCATCTTAGCGAAGAGAATAATCACCCCGAACTGGCTCGCAAAACCGTTGAGGGTTTGCTCAGAAGTTTCGGAATTATACCCGGAGTTGACTTTGAATTGGACATTTTGAAGAGGAAGTCCCCCTCTGAATTGTACGAATTGAAGGCATAATAGAAAAAAAGTTACGAAACATTTGCTCAATTCGGCAAAAGTCCGTACCTTTGCACTCGCAAAAACGAAACATATGCGTCCTTAGCTCAGTTGGTAGAGCAATTGACTCTTAATCAATGGGTCCAGGGTTCGAGCCCCTGAGGGCGTACAAGAGAAACAAGATTGTTCCGTTTTTGATGCGTCCTTAGCTCAGTTGGTAGAGCAATTGACTCTTAATCAATGGGTCCAGGGTTCGAGCCCCTGAGGGCGTACAACAAGGAAGGATGGACTTTAGGGTTCATCCTTTTTTCGTTATCTGAAACAGAAAAAACAAAATATATAATATAATGTATAGGACAAAGACTTGTGGTGAGCTGCGTCTCACCAATGTAGGCGAGAAGGTTACTTTGGCCGGATGGGTACAGAGCGTACATAATCTGGGTGCCTTGACTTTCGTTGACCTAAGAGACCGTTATGGTATTACGCAGTTGGCGTTTACCGAGGATGCTCCTGAAGAATTGCGCCAGATGGCTGGTAAGCTGGGACGTGAGTTCGTGCTGCAGGCAACAGGCGTCGTTGCAGAGCGTTATTCCAAGAATAAGAACATCCCCACAGGAGAGATTGAGATTCTGGTTGAGGAACTGAATATCCTTAACGAGAGTGCTACACCTCCCTTTACCATCGAGGAGAACTCTGACGGTGGCGATGACCTCCGTATGAAATATCGTTACCTTGACCTCCGCCGTCCTGTGGTTCGTCAGAATCTGGAGCTGCGTCACAAGTTTGCCTTCGAGGTTCGTCGTTATCTGGACGAGCAGGGCTTCCTGGAGATTGAGACACCCGTCCTGGTAAACAGCACACCAGAGGGTGCACGCGACTTCGTTGTGCCTAGCCGTATGAATCCCGGTCAGTTCTATGCCCTTCCTCAGAGTCCCCAGACACTGAAGCAGCTGTTGATGGTAGCTGGCATGGACCGTTATTTCCAGATTGTGAAGTGTTTCCGCGATGAGGACCTTCGTGCCGACCGTCAGCCCGAGTTTACCCAGATTGATTGCGAGATGTCGTTTGTAGAGCAGGAAGATATCCTGCAGATGTTCGAAGGCATGAGCCGTCATCTCTTCAAGACCATCAAGGGAATAGATATCCCCAAGCTGCCCCGTATGACATGGGCTGATGCCATGAAGAACTATGGTAGCGATAAGCCCGATACCCGTTTTGGAATGGAGTTCGTGGAACTGAAGAACTGCCAGCCCGACAATGCTTCACGTGAGTTGGTGGAGAGTATCTTCCCTGCTGGCTTCGGTGTGTTCGACGATGCCAAGTACATCGGCGCTATCTGTGCCGAGGGTCAGGCTGTCTATACACGTAAGCAGATTGATCAGTTGACAGACTTCGTTAAGCGCCCTCAGATTGGTGCCAAGGGTCTTGTATATGCCCGTGTGGGTGAGGATGGCAGCGTAAAGAGCTCTGTTGATAAGTTCTATTCACCCGAGACACTGGAGGTGTTGAAGCAGAAGATGAATGCCAAGCCCGGCGATTTGATTCTTATTCTCTCTGGTGATGATGCCATGAAGGTGCGTAAGCAGCTTTGTGAGCTCCGTTTGGAGATGGGTACGCGTATGGGCTTGCGCGATAAGAATAAGTATTCATGCCTTTGGGTTATCGACTTCCCCATGTATGAGTGGAGCGATGAGGAGCAGCGTTTGATGGCTATGCACCATCCGTTCACCTCTCCCAAGCCAGAGGATATTCCTCTCCTGGATATCGATCCTGCTAGTGTTCGCGCCAATGCATATGATATGGTTATCAATGGTGTAGAAGTAGGTGGCGGTAGCATCCGTATCCATGATGCTAAGACACAGCAGAAGATTTTCGAGATTCTGGGCTTTACGCCCGAACAGGCTCAGCAGAAGTTTGGCTTCCTGATGAATGCCTTCAAGTATGGTGCACCACCACACGGAGGTCTGGCTTATGGTCTGGACCGTTTCGTAAGTCTGTTTGCTGGACTCGACAGTATCCGTGACTGCATTGCTTTCCCCAAGAACAATAGTGGTCGTGATGTGATGTTGGATGCTCCTGGCTTCCTGGATCAGAGTCAGTTAGATGAACTTTGCCTGCAAACTGTTCCTCAGGAATAAGGCAGGTAAAGTATAAGGATACAAAAAAGGCTGTATGTTTCGTTCATACAGCCTTTTTTGTTATGTAGTGCTTAACGTATTTCTACTTCTTCCTTCATGTCGATTTCCTGTCCGTCGGCATCCACGAACTGATACTCCAGGAACGCCAGTTTCTGGCTGGGAACAACCTTTACTCCAAGGCCGTACTTCCATTGCCATTTGCGTCTTAGTGATATTACTCCTTGACAAAGGAATGCGTAAACGTAGGGATGAACATATAGGGTGAACTCCTTCATGCCCAGTTTCTTGTTCAGCAGCTTTATCTTGCCTTCCAGCACGCTCTCGAAGAGGAAGCTGCTCTTAATCTTGCCAGTGCCATGGCATGTGGGGCAGGATTCCTCCACCTGAACATCCATGACTGGCCTTACACGCTGACGGGTAATCTGCATCAGTCCGAACTTTGAAAGAGGCAGGATGTTGTGGCGGGCACGGTCGCGCTTCATGTTCTCGCACATGTGCTCGTATAGTGCCTGGCGGTCCTCGGCTAACTTCATGTCTATGAAGTCAACAACGATTATACCACCCATATCCCTCAGTCTCAGTTGACGTGCCAACTCGTCTGCTGCACCCAAGTTAACCTCCAGGGCATTAGCCTCCTGATTGTTTTTGTTCTTGGTGCGGTTGCCGCTGTTCACATCAACCACGTGAAGGGCCTCTGTATGTTCGATTATCAGATAGGCTCCGTGCTTGTATGATACGGTACGTCCGAACCCTGACTTAATCTGCCTTGTTATATCAAAGTTGTCAAAAATGGGCAGGTTGCCCTTGTAAAGCTTCACAACGCTTAATCTGTCGGGGGCAATCAGTGAGACGTAGTCTTTAACCTCGTTGAAAACTTCTTCCTTATTTACATAGATGTTTTCGTAGCTTGGGTTAAAGAGGTCTCTAAGCATACCCACGGTTCGGCTTGTCTCTTCATAGACAAGTGCTGGCAGTGTCTTTGCTTTTTGGGCTTGTCTCAGGCAGTCTTCCCAGCGTTTCACCAACACCTTCATTTCGGTGTCGATTTCAGCAACGCGTTTTCCTTCCGCTACTGTACGTACAATTACGCCACAATTGTGTGGCTTTATGCTTTGTATTATCTGCTTAAGTCTTGACCGCTCCTCTGCACTCTTGATTTTGGTGGAGATGGAGACCTTGTCGTCAAAGGGTATTAGAACTAAGTAGCGTCCAGGGAAGGTGATCTCGCAGGTCAGGCGTGGTCCTTTTGTACTGATGGGCTCCTTTACTATCTGTACCAGAATTTCCTGTCCCTGTTGCAATACATTTTGCACGCTGCCGTTTTTCTCCAGCTCGTTTTGGAATGTAGCTTTCTCGAAGGGGTAGAGGTTCTTCTTGTCGTTCAGAACCTGCTTCAGGTATTTGGCATAGGAATTAAACTGTGTTCCTAAGTCCAGATAATGCAGGAACGCATCGCGTTCATGTCCTACGTTAACAAAACAGGCGTTCAGGCCAGGCATCAATTTGCGGACTTTAGCCAGATAGATATTGCCTACCGAGAAGGATGCAGACTGCTCTTCTTCCTGATATTCGACAAGTTTCTTGTCTTCGGTAAGAGCAATGGCAATCTTCTTAGGCTGGACGTCTATGTAAAGTTCGCTTGTCATTCTTGCTTTTTCTTGTTTTGTTAAACCAAATCTTAAAAAAACTCGGTGACATGTAAGTGTGTCACCGAGCCATGTCTTCTGAGAAGTTTTTTACTTGCTCTTATGTCTGTTCTTTCTCAGTCTCTTCTTACGCTTGTGAGTAGACATTTTGTGTCTCTTATGCTTCTTTCCGTTTGGCATAATTGTTTATTATTTATGGGTTAATACTATTGTTTCTTACTTTTTGGTGTGCAAAATTACAATTTTATTCTAAAAGCGGAAAGTATTTCCTTGTTTTTTTATCTTAAAAACAATGTATCCGTTTGTTTCTCTCTCGTTTTTGTGTAATTTTGTATCGTAAATAGCAGGCTATAACAATAAATGACACCAGAATTTGCCATACAGATAGAACAGTGGTATAACCGTCATAAGAGGGACTTGCCTTGGCGCCAGACTACCAATCCATATTATATATGGTTGTCAGAAATTATTCTGCAACAGACAAGGGTTGAGCAGGGTAGGGCATATTACGAGCGGTTTGTCCAAACATTTCCTACTGTTCAGGATCTTGCCTCGGCGACGGAGGAGTCAGTCTTGCTGCTTTGGCAGGGACTGGGCTATTACAGTAGGGCTCGTAATCTGCATAAGGCGGCTCAACAGATTGCATCCCTGGCTACCTTCCCCTCTGATTATAAGGATATTTTGTCCTTGCCGGGTGTAGGGCCTTATACGGCGGCTGCCATTGCCAGCTTTGCATTTGATCAGCCTTATGCGGTATTGGATGGCAATGTATTTCGTGTGTTGTCAAGATATTTTGCTATAGAAACACCCATTGATTCTACTGAGGGGAAGAAGGAATTCACGGCTTTAGCCAATGAACTATTGGATAAGAAGCGCCCTTCCCTCTATAATCAGGCCATCATGGACTTTGGTGCGATGGTCTGTAAACCTTCTGGTGCAGAGTGCGATGGCTGTCCTCTTTCTGACACCTGTCTGGCTTTCGCGCAAGAGCGTGTGCAGCAGCTTCCTGTCAAGGGCAAGAAAATGGTTCAGAGAGTCCGCCACTTTTCCTATGTTTATGTCTGCACGTCTAAGGGTGAGGTGTTGATTAACCGTCGTGAATCTGCAGATATATGGAAGGGACTTTACCAGTTTCCTTTGATAGAAACACCTGAGGAATTTTCTTTAACTTCCTTGCAGCAACAGTTCCCTGTTGGCCGCTGGAGTCTTCTCAAGCAAGGTTTTGTTCATCAGCTGACCCACCAGCGTTTGGAGGTAAACTTCTATAAATTAGAACTCCCTTACCAAGATAGTTCCTTGCAGGGAATCTGGGTAAGGGAGTCTGAACTGCAGAACTACGCCATGCCTCAGCTCCTTGTTAAGCTGCTGGCGTATCTCCGTTAGTATTTTTGTCTTTCGGCTTAGCCTAAAACTGCGTCTGCCAATGCCTCGAGGGCGGGAAGGTCTGCCTGCTTCATGGATGAGCGGATGGTAACGGCAGGTTCAACAATGTTGACGTTCTTCATCTGTTCCAGGATGGCCCGCATGGCCCTGCCAGCAGAAGGAGCCCAAGTGCCGTTCTCCAGAATACCTACGGTACGGTTCTGGTAGGTCTTAAGCTTCAGCTTCCAGAGGAACATGTGCATGGGTGGGAAGACATCGCCATCGTATGAAGATGCGCAAACCACCAACTTGTTCATGCGGAAGGCATCCTCGATAACTTCTGCCATGTCATCACGACAGAGGTCTGCAACGACAACCTTCTTGGCTCCCTTGGCCTGCAGAATCTCGGCTAACTTTTCTGCTGCCTTTTTGGTGTTGCCGTGGATGGAGGCATGTGCTACCAGCACACCCTCTGTTTCTGTGCCGTAACTGCTCCATATGGTGTAGAGGCGCAGGGCTTCAGCCAACTGCTCACCTTCCAGGGCAGGTCCGTGCAAGGGGCAGATGGTCTGTATGTCAAGGGCGGAAGCTTTCTTCAGCAGTGTTGTGACAGGTCCGCCGTACTTGCCGCAGATGTTGAAGTAGTAGCGTCGTGCCTCGCAGGCCCAGTCGTCGGGGTCAGCATCCTTAACGCCGAACTTTCCGAAGCCATCGGCCGAGAAGAGTATCTTCTCCTCAGGGCAATAGGTAACGATTACCTCGGGCCAATGAATCATAGGCGCAGCTATGAACTGCAGGTTGCGTGAACCCAGACTCAGCGTGTCTCCCTCCTTTACTGCCATGGTGGGGCCAAAATCAGTACCTTCGTTGAACTGTCCCATAAAGGCAAGGGCTTTCTCGGAAGCTACGATGGTAGCAGTGGGATATGCCTGACGGAAGGCTTTGAGCGAACCTGAATGGTCGGGCTCCATATGCTGAACTATCAGGTAGTCTGGTGTTCTGCCATTGAGAGCGGCAGAGAGATTCTGCAACCATTCCTCTGTCTTGCGAGGGTCAACACTATCCATTACGGCAATCTTCTCGTCAAGAATCAGATAGCTATTATAGCACATGCCTTCTGGGGTTACATACTGACTCTCAAAGAGGTTCATCTCTGCATCATCGCAGCCAATGTATTTGATGTTAGCGTTCATATATTATATATAATGTTTTTGAGATTTCTTTTTTTTCTATTTGCAAAGATAATTATAAAACCCGAATTCTGATGAATGCTGTAATGTATTTTTGTTATAATTCATAAAATGGCATCAAATGTAGGGATTTACTCTTGGCTATTTGGTTATAATGTGATACTTTTGCATCATAAACTAAATGAAATGTGTATGAGGAAATTATATTTTTTGCTACTGCCGTTGTTGTTTCTTGGCAGTTCATGTATCCACAAGAGTTCAGATGGAAGTAATTCTGCAGACAATGAAGATCAGCAGGTTCCTATAAGAGTTAAGACGGAGGTTGTCGCTTCTTCATCAGGTGAAGGAATCCAGACATACGTAGGTGTTGTAGAGGAGAGTGAAGCCACTGCGGTAAGTTTTACCAGCATGGGTGTGGTGAAGCGTGTGTTGGTGAAGGAAGGTCAGACTGTAGCCAAAGGACAGCTTATCGCTGAGATGGACGATACGCAGGCTCGTAACATGCTGTCTGGTGCCGAGGCACAGATGACGCAGGCTAACGATGCCTTGCAGCGCTATGGCATGCTGCACGAGAACGGCTCGCTCCCTGAAGTCAAGTGGGTGGAGATACAGAGTAAGGTGGCTCAGGCAAAGTCGCAGCTGGAACTGGCCAAGAAGAATCTGACCGACTGCCGACTGACAGCTCCTGTAAGCGGTATCGTAGGTAAAAAACAGGTTGCTGCAGGTGAGACTGCCCTGCCATCACAGGCTGTAGTTAGCATCCTGAATATAAATAAAGTAAAGATTAAGGTTGCCATTCCTGAGGCAGAAATCAGTGGTATAGCCACCAACACCCCTTCCCGTATAAAGGTTGATGCCATAGATCGGCAGTTTAATGGTGGACTGATAGAGAAAGGTGTCGAGGCAGATGCCCTGACACATACATACGACATTCGTATAAACGTAACTAATACAGGTCATCAGTTGCTGCCTGGCATGGTGGCATCTGTTACCTTTTCTCCTGCAAAAGAGATGGCAGAAGGGGTGGAACAACTGACACTCCCTGTAACATCTGTTCAGAAGAAAGCCAGCGGTAAGCTGTTTGTGTGGGTGGTTGACAAGGACAACAAGGCTCACCGTACGGATGTGTCAATTGGTCATACCATGGGTAACAGGGTTGCCATTACATCCGGCATCCGTGCCAACCAGCTTGTTGTTATCGAAGGATATCAGAAGCTGAGCGAGGGTACAAAGGTTATCTTTTAGTTGACAGTTTATAGTTAGGAATTATGCAGACTAAAATGCAGAAATGGCTGGCATGGCCATTAGAACATTACCCTATATCCCTGCTCATCATCGGTATTCTGTTTGTGTTAGGCATTAAGGGTATGTACGAGATGCCAAAGGATGAGTTCCCGCAGGTTACTATCCGTCAGGGAGTCGTAGCGGCGATATATCCTGGTGCTACAAGCGAGGAGGTCGAGCAGCAGGTTGCCCGTCCGCTCGAGCGTTATCTTTTCACATTCGGCGAGGTGAACCGTGTAAAGACCACCACCACATCCCAGAACAGCATGTGTATTGTGATGGTAGAGCTGAATGATGATGTAAATAATAAGGAAGAGGTCTGGAGCAAGATCAAGCACGGACTGAATACCTTCAAGCTGACCCTTCCGCAGGGTGTTCTGGGGGTTATCGTAAATGATGATTTCGGAAACACTTCGGCTCTTCTTATAGCCATAGAGAGCGAGCAGCGCAGCTATCGCGAGCTGAAGGGGTATAGCGATAATCTGAGCGACCGCCTGCGCCGCATCCCCTCTGTTGCCAACGTAAAACTCTTCGGCGAGCAGAAAGAGCAGATATCCCTCTATGTGGACCGCCAGCGCTTGCAGGCATACGGAATCGGTCAGCAGATGCTCTTCAGCCGTCTGCAGGCTCAGAGTATTGTCACCACAGCCGGTTGGATTAGCGACGACGACCAGCAGATACCCATCCATGTGGAGTCGTTAGAGAATTCCGTAGAGCAGATTGCCAATCAGATAATCTTCTCCGACCCCGTAACCGGCAAGGTTGCACGTGTAAGGGATGTGGCACGTGTGGTCAGAGAGTACGATAACGAGAGCAGCTTTATTAATCTGAACGGACACCCCTGCGTTCTCCTGTCCATGGAGATGACGCCGGGCCATAACGTTATCCAGTACGGACGCGAGGTTGACAAGGTGCTGAATGATTTCCGCGAGAACGAGCTCCCGTCCGACGTGAACGTTACCCGCATAGCCGACAAGCCCAAGGTCGTTGCCAAGAGTGTACACGATTTCCTGAGGGATCTGCTTATCTCCATGCTCATCATCATCTTGGTTATGATGGTGCTGTTCCCCATCAGGTCGGCCATTGTGGCATCTGCCACCATCCCCATCAGCACATTTGTCAGTGTGGCCATCATGTATATGGTCGGCATAGAGCTGAACATTATCACCCTGGCAGCATTGATAGTGGTGTTGGGAATGATTGTCGATAACTCTATTGTCGTAATCGACGGCTACCTCGAGTATCTGGGCAAGGGCTACGAGCCCAAGACGGCAGCCATCGCCTCTGCCCGCCAGTACTTTATGCCCATGATGCTGGCCACCGTCTGCATCTGCGCCATCTTCTTCCCCTTCCTCGTTACGCTCAAGGGTATGTTCCTGGATGCCTTGTACGACTTCCCCATGACCATCACCATTAACCTGATGGTTTCCCTGCTGCTGGCTGTTACGGTTATTCCGTACCTTGAGGTCCGCCTCATAAAGCCCGGCAAGGTCAGCACCGAGGGCAACGCCATTACCAATTTCGTACAGAAAACGTATGATGTAATTCTCGACTTCACCTTCCGTCACCCCTGGATTACCATTGGCGGAGGAGTAGCCGTTATAGCTGTCTCCATGTTGATTATCCCCTCGCTCAAGATCAGGCTTTTCCCCTATGCCGACCGCGACCAGTTCGCCGTAGAGATTTACCTGCCGGAGGGGAAGGGTATGGCAGAGACACGTGCCGTGGCGGATTCTGTCCAGCATGTGTTGGAGAAAGACAAGCGCGTGACCAATATCACCAGCTTCATCAGTTGTTCCTCGCCCCGGTTCATGGATGTGTATGCTCCTCAGATTGCAGGCAAGAACTATGCCCAGCTTATTGTCAATACCACATCTAACAATGCTACCCTCGACCTCCTTTCCGAGTACCAGCCTAAGTTGGGAGAAGCCTTCCCGAGTGCTTATGTCAAGTTCAAAAGGCTGGATTACATGAGGGTGCCCGAACTGGAATACCGTTTCTATGGCGAGAACATAGACTCGCTGCACATCGTGGCAGAAAGGCTGGTACAGCGTATGCGACAGATACCTGAGCTGGAGTGGGTGCATACAGACTACATGCAGCCTTATCCCACCATCAGCGTCCAGCTGGACCCCGTCGCATCTGCACAGCTTGGCCTCAGCAGGGCCACGGCAGAGCTGGCCTTGAGCGCTACCTCCAGCGACCTGCGAGTAGGGCAGCTCTGGGAGGACAACTACGAGGTGCCCATCGTGGTGAAGGACGATGCGGATATGACGTTCTCCGATGTCGAGAACCTCGGTATCGGAACGCCCGTCGCATTGGTCTCTCCTCTGTTCGGTCAGGTTAACACCACCGTTCCTGTGCGCCAGATTGCTAGCGTGAAGCCCAGGTGGACCGAGAGCCGTATTGTCCATCGTGGCGGCGAGCGTTGTATAACCGTTACCGCCAACTTCGTTCAGGGTGTTTATACCATGCCCATCGAGAAGAAGATAGCCCGCATTATGAAGGACGAGATACGCCTCCCTCAAGGTATCCGCTGCGAGGTGGGCGGCGAGCTCGAGTATGGCGAGGAGGCCATGCCCCAGATCTATGGCGGAACCATCATAGCCATGATTATCGTCTTCTTCTTCCTGCTCTTCAACTTCAAGAAGTACGGCATCACCATGGTCTGCATGGTCGCCCTGGCGTTGATGGTTCCAGGTGCCCTGATAGGTCTCGGACTGATGAACCGCGCCTTGGGTCTGACGTCAATCTTTGGTCTTATCACCCTCATGGGTATGATTATGCGTAACGAGATTCTGATCTTCGAACATGCCATAGACCTTATCAAGAAGTATGTGGCCGAGCATGGCGACTGGACCGTTGACCGCAAGGGCTATAACGAGGCGGTGAAGCAGGCTGCCTACGATGCCGGCAAGCGTCGTATGGTGCCCATCTTCCTTACCACAGCCACAACGGCTGTAGGTGTGCTGCCTATGATTATTGCCAAGTCCAGTTTCTGGATGCCTGTGGGTGTTACCATCTTTGCCGGCGGTATAGGCTCGCTGATTATGGTGGTTACCATGCTGCCCGTTATTTATTGGAAGGTTTCGACTAAGTGAAATTCATAATTCATAATTCACAATTCATAATTAAGAGAGAAGAATAAATACTCTAATCTCTAATTCATAATTGGAAATTCAGGAATGAAAAAGATATTTGCAATCATAGCTGTTTGTTTGTGCCACAATTTCGTTGCGGCACAGACATATAGTCTAGAACAGATACTAGATTCTGCCAGACATTATAATATTACTTTGCGTACTGCCCACTATAATGTTGAGGCGGCAAAGCAGCAACGCAAGGAAGCCTTTACCAAGTTCTTCCCCAAGGTCTCTGCCGCTGGTGCCTGGTTCAATGCCACCAGGGATATGGCGGAGGTAACGTTCACACCCTCCGAGAAGCTGCCCCCTCAGGTCGTTGCCGACTTGGCGCCGATACTTCCCTCCTCGGCTCTTGCGCTGCTCTCCACTCCCACCAGCATTTCCATGCTCAAGGATGGTGTACTGGCAGGCATAACAGCCGTACAGCCCGTCTTTGCCGGTGGGCAGATTGTCAATGGCAACCGTCTGGCAAAGGTTGGCGAAGAGGTCAGTCAGCTTCAACTTCAGCTCTCCGAGAATGAGGTGGAGAAGACTGCCGAGCAGTATTTCTGGCAGTTGGCTTCCCTGCAGGAGAAGCTGAATACCGTTCATGCGGCAGAGAAGTTGCTCAGCGATATCCATAAGGATGTTGATGTGGCTGTACGTGCCGGTGTGGCTATGCCCAACGATATGCTGCAGGTTCAGTTACGTCAGAACGAGGTGGAGAGTCAGAAACTGAAGTTGCAGAATGGGCTCTCTGTTGTACGTATGCTCCTGTCTCAGTATTGTGGTTTACGTGACACAGCCTTTGTTATCAGTTACCAGGAAGATGAGGCTTCTCCTCTGGTAGCACAGCAAGACCCTCAGCAGGCTCTGTTGGGTACTGCCGAGTATCAGTTGCTTGGCAAGCAGGTGGAGGCTGCCAACCTGCAGCGTAAGATGACTATTGGCCAGAACCTGCCTACCGTAGGTGTGGGTGTAGGGTATAACTACCATAATCTATTTAATAAAGGCCGTTCCTTTGGTATGGTCTTTGCAACGGTTAATGTGCCCATCTCTGATTGGTGGGGCGGTTCTCATGCTATCAAACGCAAGAAGATTGAGCAGCAGAAAGCCGAAGAGCAGTTGGACGACAATTCTGAACTGCTGAAGATTAGGATGCAGAATGCATGGAATGGCGTACAGGAATCCTACCAGCAGCTCCTCCTTGCTCAGCGCAGTATTGAGCAGGCTGAAGAGAATCTGCGTCTGAACCGTAACTATTACAATGCAGGAACATCCAAAATGTCCGACTTGCTGCAGGCTCAGCTCCTTTATCAGCAAGCGCAAGACAAGCGTACGGATGCTTTCTCGGACTATCAGAACAAACTACTGGAATATAAACATTCCGTAGGACAGTAATGCATGGTTAAGAGATAAAAATTAAAAGATAAAAGAGAAAAATTAGACTCTAGACTTTAGACCTTAGACTTTAGTCTGAAACTATCTCTAATCTCTAATCGCCACAAAAAAGGCTAAGGATGTTTTCCTTAGCCTTTTTTATTATACAATTATTTTGTTATTTTTTTGCTCTCTACGCTTCCGTCATCATAGATAATTCTGCGAATAAAGATGTGTACCTTGCTAAGGTCGGTGAGTCGTTGTCCGCTTAGATTATAATATTGTATGGAAACAATCTGTTGCTGGTGTGGCAGTTGGATGGGCTTTATCTCTGTTGTCATATCCAGAACGGAGATAGCCGTCTGTGTGTTGATGTGATTGGTCTGCCCAATGGTGATGCGGTCGAATAGGGCAAGGCGGTCTGTTCCGTCAGGGAATCGTCCGTATGACTGCCATCGCCCCTGAGCCTGATAGCGCAGGCTGTCAGCCCATGAATCGTCTGCGGCTCGCACACAAACATAGGCATTGTCCTTGTTCTCGAGTTTGAACGAGGTATGCAACTGGTTGATGGGGTCTTTGTCGTCGCACCATACAATCTTGTAACCATGAGCAGGGATGATTAAAGTTGAAAGTTGAGAGTTGGATGTTGAAAGTTGGTACTTATGTGGCTTAGCAGGATTGTCCGTCAGATAAACACCTGCCAGATTGATGTCCTCGTCCGTTGTGTTATAGAGTTCTATCCAGTCGCTCTTCTTCTGGTATTCGCTGATGTAGATGTCGTTGGCAGAGCTGACTTCGTTGATACGTATCGGGCTGAGGGGTGCTGTCTCCTTTTGTTCCAAGGTAAGTATGACATTGACAGTCTGGTCGGCATAGGCAGAGAGGCCGAATACGGTATCCGTTGATACTACTGTTCCATTTACCTGCCACCCCTTTAGTTCATATCCTTCGGGTATCACGGCTGTCAGCTCTGGTTCTCCGAAGAGTGAGCCAGAGAAGTACGAAGTGGGTATTTCGCGTCCATTTAGCAGGATGCGTGCCAAAGGCGTGTTAGCTTCTATGGTTGCACGTATCTCATCCGTTAGTGTCAACTGCGTTTTCAGGTTCTGAATCCTCTTCTCGTGCTGATTCTCACGATCAGACAGAACGTTGCATAATTTGTCTGCCCTTGTATGCGGCTCGTTGCCTTCCCACGACAGGGCAGTAGCTATGTTGGCTTCCCACTGGCGTATGATAGGTATGCACCGTTCGGGTCTGAACACGCTGCCGCCCATCATGCAGTAGGCATCTACGAACTGCTGGCGGAAGGGCGGGTAGGTCATCATGTACTTGAATATTGTCGGCAGTTTCCCGCTTCCTTTCTTATATATCTGCATAATCATGTCGGTGTCTCCGAAGCACCCGTCCAGGTCGTGGGTTACTACGTGAATCTTGCCGTCGTCTTTGCTACAACGGAATCCCTTTATGTTCTTCAGGCCGCCTCTTAGCCAGTCCAGATTGCCCATGTAGATTTCTGCAGCCATGTAGTTGCAGTATTCATCTATGTCAACAATATCGCAGATAGCCTGCCATAGCGAGTCAGAGGGATTCTCCACCAGTTCCTTACACAGATTGTTCCATGTGTTATAGATTATGTTGGTTCCTGCCTTCACCTTGAACTCGTCCTCCCATTGGTCAATCTCATCGCTGCCTATTCCATAGTTGCTCGAAGCGTAGTTGCGGTTGCTTGCCTCGCGCAGGTTAAACATTCCCAGGGGCAAGCCATTCAGAAAGATATGTGCAGGTTGGGCTGCCTGGCAATCCAGGTATATGCCGCTGCTGATGAGCAGTTCCTGAATGACGGCATCCCAGATGCGTCCGTACTGGTCTTGTCCGCCGTTGCGTACCAACAGCGTCTTATTTTTTATATAAGGTTTCTCTGCAAAGACAGGGTAGGGGTAGTAATTTAGCCCCTCCACCATCTTGTCGGCTTTCAGTTTGAAGGATGGCTTGTACTGGAAATTCTCGTCTCCTGCGTTGAAGCGTGTCCATCCTCCAAAGATGGAGAATAATGCTCCCTGATTCAGTGCCTCTTCCCATTTTTCCGTCTGGTCGTCAGGAACCAGGTACTCCACATTAACGGGTCGTTCCCAGTCCATATTCTGGTTCATGGGCTTCAGCATGTTGTTGCCTGTTCGTCCGTTCACACCTCCCACATACAAGCCTATGGAGTCGCTGAACAGATTATCGGGGTGAGTTGTTACGCTAACGATAGGCAGATAGTAATCCTTGTCCTTTTTGAAGAACGAGTGCGTTGTGACGGCACTATTCAGGTAGCCCTCCCTCGCCAGCATGAAGCGATACAGGATGGTTTTTTCCACAGGGAAGATACCTGTTTCCGATAGCTTGCTCTTACCTGGGACGGGCGTTGAGCCGTCTGTTGTGTAATAAAGTTTGGTACCCGAAGGGATCGTTACACTTAGGTTGAACGGACTGGTGAATACCCCTCCCTTAGTGCTCGCCTCGGGCATCTGCAATCTCTCGTCGGAGAAGATGCTTGTGGCGTTCGAGGCTGATGGTGTCGGCATGGAAGTGTAGCCCCATTCCTTTCCATCGTTGTTAATACGGGCATACGAGCATCGTGTTATGGCGGGCGGATAGCTGACTGCATCATACACCACATCCGATGAATTCACAATTTCCACCACGCCACCTTCTGCATCCATTTTGAAGGGCATCTGCAGATTGGCCTTACCGCCGTAGTTGCCGTCCTTGCTGTTATGGTCGAACCATAGGACACAGAATCCTTTTGCTCTCAGCACACCATGGTTGCTTGTCAGTCGTTGTTCGTTCATCACGCCCTCAGAGTCTGTGTGGCGCAACCTTAATCCGTTCAGCGAGATTAACTTATCCGTAGGATTATACAACTCCACCCAGCTGCCGTAGTTGAAGGAAGGATCTATATACATATCCACGTTGGCCACCTGAATCTCGTTTATAACCACCTGTCCCTTAGCAGTCAACGGCATCAAAGCCGCCATGCAGAAATATAACAGCAAATCCTTTCTCATGGTTGCAAAGATACACTTTTTCTTCGAAGTAACGTCCGCACAGCCCCATTTTCTTATATCATATATGTTTGATGTATGATGTATGATGTATGATGGCTGAGGGCTGAAGTGCGCTAACCGCTAACAAAAAGTTCTCACCTTTATTTTGCAGTTTTCCTTTTAATTTATATCTTTGCATTGTGAACTGTGCGAGTCGGTTTGCGCTCGCAGCCTTGAACTATGTGATATGAAGCAAAGAAAATGTATATTGCTGCTGTTGTCGTTGCTGACAACTTTTGTGACATGGGCACAACCTATTACGGAACAGGAGGCAGCTGACCGTGCCCTGAGATTCCTGAGGAAGAATACCCCTTCGTTACGCGCCAGAGCAATGGCTCGTGCCAAATCTCCCAAAATGCTGGAAGCCGCCAAGGTGGAGGCGGAGAGGATATATGCCTTCAACGTGAATGGAGGCGGATATATCATCGCTTCGGGCGATAGCCGCGCCTTGCCTGTGCTGGGCTATTCCGACAGCGGTAGCATCGACTGGGAAGATATGCCTGAGAATATGCGCGCATGGCTGAGGGGATACGATGAGGCTATTGCCACACTGGGCAGCGGCACCGACTTTGCCGACGGCAATCTTCTCACAGCCGACGGCAAGCAGACATTCTCCACACGCCTTGCACGCGCTGCCGTCGAACCAATGGTGACAGCCCAATGGGGGCAGGCAGCTCCTTATTGGAACAAGATTCCTCTGTATGACGGTGACGACCCCGCCTTACATGGGAAAAATTGCATGACCTGCTGCGTTGCCACGGCAATGGCACAAATCATGAAATATTTCGAATGGCCTAAAACGGAAACGAAAGCCATTCCTGCCTATGATCAGGAGACATACTACAACGGAAAAACGAAAGTGTGGCACATCGACGAACTCCCGCCTGTCATCTTCGATTGGGAAAATATGATAAATCAATATGAAATCACCGATAACGTGACAGGCGAGAAAACGGTTGTCGGCACCGAGGCACAGCAAGATGCCGTTGCCACTTTGATGCGCTACTGTTCACAAGCAGGTGAAACAGAGTTGGAACCGTCTTTTTCCGGCACAACAGCCACAACGATTCCACGTGCCTACTACTATATGAACTATGCCCCCTCCGTACAATTGGTTGAGCGTGAATTTTTTGGCATCGATGAGTGGGAAGAGCTCATCTATAATGAACTTTCTGCCTCACGCCCTGTGCAATATAGTGGCTTTACTACTTCTGGCGGTCACTCATTCGTCTGTGACGGTTACGATGGCGATGGCATGTTCCACATCAATTGGGGATGGTCTGGCGAAGATGATGGCTACTATTCCCTGAGTGTACTCAATCCATATTATGACGCCTCTCTCGGCAGAGCGACCAGATTAGGCTTCTGCAGTGGTCAGGGAGCAGTCATTGGCATACAGCCCCCATCGGAAGGAATATTGCCGCCACCTCCTGGTCGTGTCGTGATATACAACATCAGCATAAATTCAGATACTGTCGTCACATACAAGTTCAAGCTCGGAGGAATACCATACCCCGCCCCCACGCAGGATTATGCACTCGGCACCATCGAGACAGACGGTACATTGAAGCCCCGTTTTATCGGCGACCCCAACGACAGCATCATTTTCGAAGAAAACTTGATGACGGTGATGATAGATACTACAGCCATCCTACCAGGTGAGTCGTTGCAGCTTTACCCGATGATGAAATTCCGTCACCATCCAGAATGCGATTGGCAACTGTATGGTTCGCAGGAATACTATGTCAATGTCGGACGCACCGCCGACGGAGATTTCTACAGCAGCCACACATATCCGAAAGAAACGGCACCGAACATGACTGTTGTGAATGCCACTGTGAACCCTTCAACAAGTCTGCCTCGCGAGACCATAGAACTGACGCTCACCATCCGCAACAACGAAGACACGGACTATATAGGCGACCTTTTTGTCATTCCCTATTATTACGGAGACATCGATCCTGCTGACATAGCCACCTCCAAAGTACAAATGTATGGCTTGGGCGAGAAATCAGGTGCTTTTCTCCGTGCAGGACAGGATACGGAAGTCAAGTTCTATATAAAAACCATGATGACTGACGTAGTTCTCCTGAAAGTAAGAACTGAAAATTACGACTACCTCAATAACTATGTCATCGTGGTTGAAGCCCCCACTGCCGTCACCTCCATCTCAGCAAGCAACTCCGATGTCCCTTACTATGACTTGCAAGGGCGTCGCCTGAACGCTCCTCCTGTCCGACCTGGTGTGTACATATACAAAGGAAAGAAAGTGGTTGGCGTGCCGCAGTTAAAATATTAAAAGGTTAAAATGTTAAAAGGTTTAGCGTACCGCTAAACTTACCACTTTAAACTATACACTTTAAAACTGACTCTAAACTCTAAACTCTACACTTTATAAACGATGAAAATATATCGTTTGATTATTACAGGTTTGCTGCTGTCACTGATTACGCTGACAGCTTTTGCGCAGAATAAGATATCATTACAGGGATGCCGGCGCGGTACACCACGTCCGCAGAGTGTTCATATTCGACGTGGATTCGGAATGGGCAGGACACCGGGTGGCGACTTCTATCATGGCGAGCGTCGCCAGTTGGTTGTTTTGGCTGCGTTCAATGACCGGTTGTTCAAAGATGAGGTGTCTGCCACAATGGAGGAATGGAATAAGATCTTTAATACCGAACATCTGACGGAGGCTCCTTTCAAGGGTTCTGTGCATGATTATTTTCTGGATCAGAGTTATGGCGACTTCAGCGTGGTGTTCGACTTGGAATACGTGCAGGTAAGCGGGGATGCCGCGAAGTATGCCAGCAACGACCTTGATGATGAGAATTCGCAGTATCTGGTGGATGATGTGGTGGATATATTGAGGACGCGTGACATTGATTGGGGTAAGTATGACTGGAATGGTGACGGATACGTGAACCAGCTGCTTATCATCTATGCGGGTTACGGAATGAATGATTCTGACGAACCTGATTTGATATGGCCTCACCAGTGGTGGATGAGTGAGCACATGGTTGATGACGACTCCGGTTCATACCGCGAGCCTCTCTCTGTTTCATCTGGTGATAAGGAGTATCTGGTGGATTGTTATTGTGCCCTGGCTGAGCTGTTAGAAGATTATAGCTCATTCGGCACGATATGTCATGAATATACCCATTGTTTCGGATTCCCCGACTTCTATTACGGTTCACGATCGGTAGTGTACGAGTGGGACCTGATGGACAGTGGTAATTATAATGGTGACGGTTATCTGCCTGCAAGCTATTCTGCCCATGAACGTTGGCTGATGGGGTGGCTTAAGCCTGAAGAGCTGAAAGAGACAACGAGGATTACTGATATGCCTGCATTGGCCGACGAGGGTAGGGCGTATCTGATACGCAACGATGGATGTGAGAATGAGTATTATATTGTGGAGAACCGCCAGCCTAAGGGGTGGGATGCGGACCTTCCCGGCAGTGGCATTCTTATCTTCCATATCGAATATGATCCGGCTGTCTGGACTTCTACACATGAATACCCCAACTCTTCTAAACGGAAGCGTTATGAGATTTTCAAGGCGAATTATGAGGATTATATGTTCAACCGGTCCGGGTGGGCTTATCCTTATATGAATAACAATGCGCTGACCAATACGTCATTACCTGCCGCGAAGCTAAATAACAATAATGCGGATGGCACAAACCTGATGACGAAGCCAATTACGAATATGTCGGTAACTGGCGGTCTGGCTTCGTTTGACTTTACTGATACTCCTACCGGGGTGAAGGATATTAAAACAGGTTCCGACCAGTTGCTTTACCGCTTTGGCGTGATTAACATTGTCCGCGACTCTAACGGTATTGTGAGGAAAAAAATTAACCCTTTACCCTTTTAACCTTTTAACTCTTTTTGTGCTCTTAACATAGATGCCGTGAGTGGGACGGCTTATTGCCTGTCCTGACAGGTTGTAATAGGATGCTGAGCTGTCTGGGGCCTGAATGCTGTGGATGGCTGTCTCGCCCTCTATATCGGCATTGAACTCTATTTGCTGCTTGGGCAGGATAAAATCACTTACAATATGTATGTCGCTTCCGTCCTTCTGGGGAACGGCAGGTATCTCGACCCATTTCTCTGTGCCAGGCAGCAAGCCCTTCAGCGACTTGTCGGCACGTACCTCGCCGATGGCAAACCAGGCATCGCGGTATAGGGGAGCGACACCCTGATTGGTAACGAGCAGTCGGGTAGTGGTGCCGTCTGTGTTGCATTCCTTTACGGCTATACGGTAGCCGGTGGCCATTGATGCCTCGCGGAACCGCCTGGCCGTTCCGTAGGTGCTGCCCGGGGCATCGTTGGCTATCATGAAGGTGATATGATACTTGGCTGCCTGCTCTTCCCATGTGTGTCCGTACATACCCTCGGGGTTCAGGAAGTTCTTCTGGTCGGAACTGGTGTAGTAGCTGATCTCGCCTCCGCATACCCCTTTCCTCCATCTGGTGCCTTTGCCTATGCTGTTCCAGCATCGCTCGTTGTAACCGCCCGAGGTGCCAATCTCGTGGGTCTTGTGCATAAAGGAGTCGTCGAAGAGTCCGAAGGTGAGCAGCATCAGGGCGTTGTCTGCTACTACGGGCGAGTAGGTGTCGTCGCTGGCATCTATCGATACCAGCCAGGGTATGCCGTTGGCAACGGACCTCATGTGTTGGAAGAACTTCTTCTGGAAGGATTTGGAGGGGAAGTTAACGCCCAGCTCTACCTGCGTGCCGTAGATGTGGTACTCTGACCAATGACCGAAGCCAACCTCCAGAAAGGCTATTCTGGCATCGTTGGCGTATCGTTGGGCAAAGTCGGAATAGAACTGCAGGGTAAATCGCTGCAGCTCGGTGTTGGTCCAGTCGGCATAGTAGGTGGGTCCGTCGCCGCCCGGATTTTCGGCATAAGTCTCGTTGTAGTCGCTACGCTCCTTGATGTAGGCAGGGACGGCTGTTGTGCCTTTCTGTCCGTCAACATCCTTGCCCGAGGGGTATTCGTATCTGAATCTGACAACCAGCTGGTGCCCACGGCCGGCAACATCGTCCAACAGGGCATCGAAGCTGCTCCAGTCGTATTCTATGGTGCCGTCTTCGGCGCAGTCTTTTACCACCTTGCATGGCAGGCAGTAGGAGAATTCGAGCTGGATACTCTTGCCGTACGTGGTATGTCGGTTTCTTGCCTGATCGGGCCACAGCACCAGTCCTGTCATGGGCTGGGGGTGAGTAATCTGGCTTTTGAGCTTTACACTGTGCCATGCTTGGGCGTTACAGGTCAGAGGTGCTGCCCACATGATAAGGAGCACCAGGGCAATCCATTTTGAGCGGTTTTTCATCATTGTTTTACGTGTTAACGCTGCAAAGTTATTGCATTCCTCCGAGAAAAACAAATTAAAGGGCCTGCTAATGATAACCTGTGTTACCATTAGCAGCCCCCCCTGACTGCACAAAGGCCTTTACTGCTGAACGGGGAAGCCGACTTTGTCCTTTTCTGTGATTTTCCTTATCACGCGACATGGGTTTCCTGCTGCCAGAACACCTGAGGGGATGTCGTGGGTTACCACACTTCCGGCTCCTATGACGGTGTCGTCGCCTATGGTGACTCCGCTGAGAACGGTGCTGCCACCTCCAATCCACACACGGTCTCCTACGGTAATGGGCTCAGGAATCAGGGCTCCTGCTATTCGCTCTGAGGAATCCAGCGAGTGGTTGGCTGAATACATGCTAACATTGGGGCCCAGCAATGTGTTATTGCCTATCGTTATCTGTCCGCAGTCGAGGAGCGTACATCCGAAGTTGATATACACATCGCTACCGATGGTGATGTTCTTGCCGAATTCGCAGGTGAAGTTGGGTTCCATCCATACGCGCTCACCTACTTTCTTGAAGAGTCGGCGCATGAGGTCCTGACGACGCTCGGTTTCCTCGTCCTCTGTGCGGTTAAATTCCTTGAAAAGTTTTTTTGCCTCAACTCTGAGGTCGAACAAATCCGCATCAAAATCATTGTAAATCTGATGCTGCTGCATCTTATCCCATTCTGTCATTGTGATAAATAAAGTTTATTGTTTTGTTAGTTGTATATTTTATCTCTTGTCTTGTTTCCTGTAAGGACGTTGTTAATCCGGCTGCTGTCCGTCGTGAGCCTTCCAGGCGCATTCGGTTATCCTCATGTCTGTGAAGGTGGCGGTAAAGGATGACTCCTCGGGCGAGCAGGCATAGATGCCGAACTGAATCTCTTCGGCAGCGGCATACATGTGGCATACGCGCATCTGGCTGAAGTTGATGCCGTCTGTTGAGCACTCGATGCAGTAGTCGTCCTCGCGACGTGAGAAACGGTACCACATGGTCTTGATATCCGCAGGGATGGCTGTTGTGGCCCAGTCGGAATAGCCATTGTTGGTGGCTACGCTGCCCAGATGCTGGAACTCGTCGTTCTCGTACTCGATGGAGCCTTTCAGCCAGTTCTCGCTGTCGAGATACATGACGATGCCGCACTGGTCGAAGCGTTGATGGCTCTCTGTGAAGTCGGTCTTCACTATGAAGCTGAAGAACTTCTCGCGGGTCTTCATCTGCAGCACGGGTGCATTATCGTTCTGGAAGTGATAGTAGGTGCGTTGCCACAGGTCGGTATGCGGAGCGGTGGTAATGAGAATGGTGTCGCCCTTCACCTCGTAGCCTTTGGGCTCCCTTGTCCATTGGAGCTTGTCTAAATCGATGTGACCGCTATCGGCCAAAGCCGCCTGGACATTGTCGGTGAATTCCTGCTCTGTTTCGCGTTTGTCCTGCTCGTTACACGCCATAAGCGTGAAGCCGATACATAATAATGAGATGGATTTTTTTAACATATTATTGTAATTAAAGTTTATAGTCAGTTTATAAAGTTTATAGTGTATAGTTTATTACTTCAGGTTCTTTGCGAAGAATTCGGCTAAAGTGTCCCAGGGTATCATGTTCCTGGGCTGCCCCTGGCCTGCCTTTTCCTCGTAACCGCCATCATAGAGGTCGCAATGCGAGGCGTCCGGGATGATGAGCAGCTGCTTGTTCTCGGGGTTAGGGTTGGGCTCGCCCACAAACTTATACCCCTCTGCCTTACCATCTACCATATAGTGATAAGCAGCCTCGCCAAAGTAGCGCGAGTGGGCATCGGCTCCGTGCATCACGAGAACAGCAGAGCGGATCTCGTTGATGTAATAGAGGAAACGGCTGTTGGCATAGCCTAAAGTTCCGATAACGCGCCAGCCGTCGTTAGAGTTGCCGGAGCGCTTGTGATAGCCGCGCGGGGTCTTGTAGTAGTCGAAGTAGTCGTGCACGAAATTGGGAGCCTGTGGAGGCACTGTATCCGGCACACCGCCCGCCATCGCGTTAGGGTCGGTGAGGCGTTGCTTCGAGAGGTTCTCGCGGTTCCTATGGCGCCACTGCTCGTTGTCGAAGGCATCGTTATAGTCGTTGCCGCTGACGCGAGTCATATCGTACATCGTAGAGGCAACGGTAGCCTTGATGCGAGTATCGGCAGCGGCAGCATTCAGGGCGATGCCACCCCAACCGCAGATGCCGATGATGCCAATCCGTCCGGCATCTACATTGTCCTGCTTCGACAGGAAATCGACGGCAGCCATAAAGTCCTCGGTATTGATGTCGGGCGATGCTGTCCGACGAGGTTCACCGCTGCTCTCGCCTGTATAGGAAGGGTCGAAAGCCAGCGCCACGAAACCACGCTCTGCCATCCGCATAGCATAGAGTCCGCTACACTGCTCCTTCACGGCTCCGAAAGGCCCACTGACGGCGATAGCAGCCAACTTTTCACTTTTCACTTTTCCCTTTTCACTTGCCTTAGGCGTATAGAGGTCAGCAGCCAGTGTCAGTCCATACTGTGTCTCAAACGTCACCTTCTTATGGCTCACCTTATCGCTCAGGGGGAACACCTTGTCCCATTCCTGTGTCAGTTTCCATTCCTTTGTCATATCCTCAGTTGAATCCTGTTTGTTACTGTTTGTGCAACCTGCCAGCATTCCGCCCAGCAGCATTGCTGTCAACAACACCTTTTTCATACTCTCTTTCCTAATTCAAATGCTTCCTCTAATTTAGGATTGCCTTCAATTTCACGGGTATCATTCACGCCTCCGCAGAAGAGTGTACCAGCCAGACGGCTCTTGGGATAGCAGTCAATCCATCCCGTCAAGCCCGCCTCTGCACGCTTGGGGGTCTGCTCCTCATCCTCGGCTGCCGTTGACAGCAGATAGACATCGCGGAACTGATAGTCCTGTTCGTACATCGCGTTCATACGGTCTATGAGAGTTTTCATCTGACCGCTCATCTCATAGTAATAGATGGGAGTTGCCCAACAGATAACATCAGCCTTCAGCACCTTGGCCATGATGTCGTTCACATCGTCGCTGATGACGCAACGGCCCAGCTTCTGACAACCAAAGCATCCTTTGCAGAACTGAATATCCTTACCAACGAGGGAAATTTTCTCCACCTCGTTTCCGGCAGCCTTGGCTCCCTCAATAAACTTGTCTGCCAGCATGTTGCTATTGGAGCCGCGACGCAGACTTGTAGAAATGACTATAACTTTTCTCATATTCCAGTCTTTAGTATTTTAAATTCATGTTGCAGAAGTACATTTCCCAACCAATCGCTTCCCTAATTCATAGGCGTTCCGGAGGTCTGTCTCATAGTGCTCATCACGATACTTGCGCTTCTCCTCCTCTGAGAACAGATTGAAGTTGTATTGCGAGTAGTCGTTAAACTGATAGGTATTATCTTTTTCGGTTCCATAAATCTTTTTTTTATGAGAATTCAATAATTGCACTTATATCTTCGCCTATAGACAGAGATATGATAATCGCATTGTCGGGTTTGTAGATTGTAGGAATGAGCATTTCACCAAGCTTTGCAGCTACCCGGTATTCTACCCGAAGACCGTTCACAATGAAATCCTCCGGTAACAGCTCCATTGCCATGCGTACATAGTTGGCATTGTTGAGATGCCTGTTGTAGTCTATGTCGGCACGGAGAACTTTGACAGGCTCCAATACTTCACCATCGCTTTTTGGCAGGATGATGCGACGGTCCTTATAGTTCATCTCTAACTGAGGCTCCAATGTCATGGACTGAATGGTCTCGTCATCCACCCGTTTCAGTTTGCCTGCATCCTTATCAACAAATGCCCCCATGCTCCATGTCTTGTAGCAGGGATTACCCTGTGCATCATAGATGAAGGTGTTGCGGAATCCGAACATCGGCTTCATACCATAGACGGAACTTGTAACCGTCAGTTCCTCCTTGTATGAGGGCACTCGGACAATCTCCACCTGACGTGTTGCCAGCAGCTGTGCCATGTTCTGCTCCGCAAAGTACCGCTTCACTCCAGGCTCTGAGTCAATCCACATCTCAGAGCAGTCCTGCATCATCTGGAGGGCTGAATAAAGTTTCAGTCGTCCTTCGCTGTCACAGGCACTTGTCGTAACTTTATAATTCAAACTGTACATATTCCAAAAGAATTGTCGTTCCCGACTTTATTGACCTTTTCCCCCCTGACACTTGACTTAACTTCTTATCTGCCTCAGGGGAGTAGAATGCTATCGGCCTAAACGCAAAATGGTCTTGAGGTCGTCTGTTCTGCTTTCCAATCTCTTGTCGGGGTCGTTATACTGGTTGATATCTGTCAACATGCTCTTTAATCCCGGCTCAATGCTCATGTTGTATATGCTATGGAAGGACGTGATAAGGAGTTCCGTCTGGGACTCCTCTACGCTAAGCGATGTTGCCCTGTCACGCAGCATATTCTCCATATTGCTCTTCAACTGGTCTTCCAACCCTAATGTCTCAGGATTCTTCCACTCGTTGCCCTCGTTATGAATCATATATATCTTGCTCATCTGATCGTCGAGGTATTCATTTAGAATATCAGTCAGTTCTTCGGGCGTTTCAGGAATGAACTCCCTTGTTAAGCCAAGAGCGTACGTTGCATCCCGGTATTTTTCGATGTTATTCCAAGCATCTTTGATGTGCCAGCCTATTCCTCCTTTTAAATTTTTGTTAAGGCGATTGTAGCACGTCGTTTTCACATCGCTGAGCGAAGGTATGGACGTTACGTATTCGGTATTGATCTGCCACTCCGTGAAGTCATTGTTCACCTTGATCGTGCGCCAAGGGTTGGGGTAGGAGATGACAGAACCTGTAGCCACATCAACCAGGCTGTCGGGCTGGGCAGCGGCGGTTATGTCGCGATACTGCGAAATGTCTTGCAGGTGCGTATGTCCTGTAAACGCCATGTGTATGCCATGTTCCATCAGCTGCCTGCTTACATCCTTGTAGTCGGCGATGATATAGTCGCTTTGCAGGGTTCCTTGGGCATCGTAGTGCTGTACGATGTTATGGTGTTGTACCAGCACAACCTGCTTTCCCGATTTGCGCGCCTTGTCAGCCTCAGCCAGCATCCAGGTCAGCGTGGCCGGACGGATGCGGCCTGAAGTCTGGTTATAGTTTTTCGCATCGCCCTTATCCAGATAGAGATTGTCTTCATACTTATTAGTGTCAATGCACAGCAACACCAGTCCTTCAAGCGGTTCACAGACGAACGACAGCGAGGCTGTGTCTTTTGCATAGGTCTGGTTGTAGCCGAAGTCAGCATACAACGCCTTGAACTGCTCTGGCGATGTGCGTTCTGCCGGGCTCGTGTTGTCTCCGTTGAAATAATAGCCCTCAGGATTGTCAATGTCGTGGTTTCCCGGCACCACTATTACAGGAATGCCGGCATTGCGCAGTCTTTCGAGAATCCTCACCACCAGCTGGTGGCTAACAAGTTCACCGTCTTTGGTCAGGTCGCCCGGGATGATGACAAGGTCAGGGTTATGCTGCAACGTCTTTCCTACAAGATATTCCAACACTTCGCTGCTGTATTCCAATAGTTTTGGGTCCTGGCTCAGATAGTTGTCATAGGCCGTACCTCTTTTCTCCAGCAGTTGGGGAGCCATTACGTGGATGTCGCTCATCACAATAATGGATTTGAAGTTCGGGTCTTTCGGATTCTTACCATTGTCGGGTACTCCCATGTCATCGTTACAACTTGTCAGGCTCATGCTGAGTGCCAACAAGACCATCGATAAAAGATTTGTAATTCTCTTCATCTCTTTCTTGGGTTTGTTGTTTAAGTTCTGCGTTCGCTCTGCTACTTAACTACTATTGCATCATAGGTGGCATCATCTACTGGCTCACACCCATTCCTGATACCAGCCACGACTGGCAACACAGATGAGCACCCTCATGTTGCAAAGATAAGCAAAAATAACATTACAATGTAATTTTTTTAACAATAAATTACAATATCACCCTGAACTATGTTCGTGTTCAATCACGTTCGAAAATGCAATCGGGCTTCCCTTTTACTCACTTAATCACGACCTTCTTGCCATTCTTGCTATAGATACCTTTTGAGGGAATCTCCACCTTCATGCCATTCAGCGAGTAATATGCTCCATATTCCAAACGGTTACTGTTGATGCTCCTTATGCCTGTTGTGCCCGATGTCAGCGATAATGTTACACTGATGTTGTTTTGGCCTGCCTTCAGAAATGTGCGCAACTCACTTTCTGACAGTCCGTCGATATGTCCCAAACGAGTATAACTCCAAGAGCTACTGCCATAGAACAAACAGATATTGCTGCCGTTATAGAGCACAACATCTCCGGGCTGGGCTGTCATCTGCTCGTTCTTCGTTGTCAGCGATCTGCCCAAAGAGCCCCATATCTCGAAATTGTTGTCATTAAGAGTTACTGTTATGGGCGCGTTTTGAAGGGCTGTGACCAACTCGCGTGTTGCGTCATTATCGGCCAGCGTTACGCTCTGTGTTTGCTCTCCGATTGTAATATACATTTTATCCATAGTTGTATTATCCTCTGCGAAATTCAGCGTCTTGAGCCAGTTCTCTGTTAGCGAGGCACGATTGGAGTGGTTGCTGGCATTAATCCATAGCGCATCACCCATCCATGTGACATCGGGCAACAGTCGCTTGGCGTCGCTTACCACGCCGCCGATACTGCTTGAATGACTCGACACAATCATGCCGACGTGCTTTCCTGCCATCTGAGAAGCACTCAGAAACAGGTAAGTCTGCATGATAGCAGCCATCTGACTCCACCACAACGGGGTGACGATGATGATGTTCTGGTAGTTGCTGAGCGAGGTAGTAACGGGGTCGATAGCAGGATAGCTGCTGGCATCGTTTGGATTAGCTTTGATGGCATTCAGCAATTGGGTGCCCAGGGCGTAGTTGTTTGCCTCGTATCTGAGTCCCTTCTCAGCAGGCTGGATCTCTAGCACGTCCGCCTCCATCTTACTGGTCAGCGTGGTTACTATCTCGCGGCAGTTGCCTGTGTAGCTGTAATATACCACAAGTGTCTTAGCCGCTGCGTCTGTGCTCAGCAATGTAAGTATGGCGCTAAGGAATAAAAACAGTCTTTTCATCGTTATCTCTGCTTTTTGAATATCAGTTTCATCGTCTCTGGGTCCAGAGGTTTCATGGTGGGCAGTTTGAGGTCTTTTACCATGTGGAGCGTGCCCTGCTTGTACTTCTGGAAGTGGTCGGTCTTCAGATGCTGCTGATAAGCTTCCTCGGAGGCATAGATCTCGAGGATACGAATCTGGCAGGAATCCTCGGCACTCTGCATGGGGTAAAGGCAGATAACACCCGGCTCGCGCTCGATACTCAGGCGATCCACCTCGTTGGCAAAGGCCAGATATTCCTTCAGATACTGCGGATAGACCACAATCTCTGCTATGCGGACAATCATATTAGCGGCAGCAGTCACTGCAGCCGGTTTTTCTCTGGTCTGGTTAAACGGCCATAGGGCATTCTTCCACAGTATCATCTCCTTAAACGGAGCCAGGTCAGGCTCTGTTGTCAGGTACTGCTTCATCCTTGCCAGACTCTGTGTGAGCACCTGCGGGGCTGCGTAAGGATAGTCGGAGCCGTAGAGCAGATGGTCGGGCGTGGTGATGCTGAGCAGCATGCGGATAACCTCGGGAGAGTGTGCTCCAGCGAGGTCGTAGTAGAGGGTGCGGAGGTTGGCCTCGTAGTCAATCTCGCCCACCATTTTGTTCGCCTGCATCACGGGCGTCAGCGACTTCATGCGGGGAATAGCCAAAGGCAGATAGGCGCCGCAATGGGGAACCACCACCTTGATGTTATTATAGCGGGCCAGTACATTGCGACTAATCATGTTCGACACGGCGCGGGTGGTCTCCGAGAGATATTCCTGCATAGCGAGTGGTGTCTGCTGCATCACCTGCTGGTTCACGGGTTCAGGGCGATGCGGATGCAGAATCACCACAGCCTTTCGTTCGTTCAACACCGAGAGGAGCGTGTCGAGCTCGGGTGCGCCCAGATACTGTCCGTCAACATTCGTAGCCAGTTTGATTCCGTCGGCTTTCAGCACATCGAGGGCATATTTCGCCTCCTCAATAGCTTTTGAAACATCGGGCAGCGGCAGGGCTGCACAGAACAGGAATCGTCCGGGGTGCTCCTTCTTGATGCGTGCGGCAACCTCATTGGTTTGCCTCACCACCTCCGCTGACGATGGCTGTGGTGCTGCCAACGTCAACACCGATGTCTCCACACCAGCCTCGTCCATCCATCTGAGATGATTCTCCACATTGTACTTTGGCAAGGGAAATCCCTCGTCCATCAGTCGTCCCTCGCTTTCGAGAGCCGACACAAACTCAGGAGTGATGAGATGACTGTGCATATCAATCACGCCCTGAGCCGATATCGTTGTTGTAGCCATTGTCGCAAGCAAAATGCTAAACAAATGCGGTAGCAAATTCTTCATTCTTCACTCTTCATTCTTCACTTACTACAGGCTTTCCTTTAGCACCTTCACCACCTCGTCACGATTCAGAATGTAGTAGCCACCCTGACAGATGGGGCAGGCATCAGCCATTCCCTCAATCAGCTCTGGCTTGGCACCGCAGTCGGTGATATTCATTGCCAGACCCAGTTCGCGCATCCACTGCTCCATCGTCTCCAGACCTTCCATCGCCACCTGTTCGTCGGTCTGGCCCTCGGCAGAAACGTTCCATACGTTCATTGCCAGACGTTTGAACTTCTGTACGGCATCAGGTGACTTGCTGATGAGCAGACGGTAATAAGCTCCGCTGACGGCAGCGAGGGTATGACCGTGAGTGGCATCGGTAAAGGCAGCAACGGCCTGACCCAGCATGTGCACCATCCAGTCAGTAGCCTTAGCGCGGTCGATGAGGGTGTTGAGAGCCCACGTGGCTGTCCACATGATGTTTGAGCGAGCCTCATAGTCCTCTGGGTTGACATTAGCTTTGCGACTGCTGACGATAAGCGAACGCATCAGGCCCTCGGCGATATAGTCGCTGGTATTGTCGTCGGTGCCAGAGAGATACTGCTCTAGAATGTGACTCATGATGTCGTAGATACCAGCCACCATCTGATACTTGGGAACGGTGAAGGTGAAGCGAGGGTTGAGGATGGCGAAGTCGGGGTTGCGGAAGTTATAGAACATCTTGCGGTTCTCTGTGTGACTTGAGATAACAGAGCAACTGTCCATCTCTGATCCTGTGCCGGCCATCGTCAGCACACAGCCCACGGGAATCCAACGGCAGGTCATGGGTTGCCAGTTCTTGAAGTAATACTCCCAAGGATCACCGTCGTACCAGGCACTTCCGGCTACGGCTTTACAATAGTCAATAGTAGAGCCACCACCCACGCCAAGGATGAAATCAACATTCTCCTGGCGAGCTGTACGTGCACCCTCCAATACCTTTTCTATAGTGGGATTAGGCATCACTCCGGCTATCTCTATTACCTGGCATCCTGCCTTCTTCAGCTCGGCCATCACCTGGTCGTAGATACCGTTGCGTTTAATGCTTCCGCCACCATAGCAGAGCATCACCTTCTTGCCATAGTTTTTCAGTTCTTCACTCAGTTTGCTTAAAGACTCCTCACCGAAGTGCAACTTCGTGGGATTGTGGAATGTGAAATTGCCTAACATGATTTTATTGTTTTAAGGTTCTTAATCTCATTTCTACGGCAAAGGTACGCGCTTTATTTATAATAGGTATTACACAAATTGGCTGCTAATATACCAATTTCGCAGATTGTGCTCAAAAATCGTAAAATACATACCATTATTAGAGTATTTTACGTATATTTGCCACCGATATGCGGAATATTCTGAAGGTTGACAGTCCTAACGATTATGCTCGTTTTGTGGATGCGCCGGTGTTGCATCCGCTGATAAGTATTATACATTATGACGAGCTGGAGCCCTTCCGTCATAGTCTGAACAACTATGGCGTGTATGGGTTGTTCATTCAGCGGCAGTTTCCCTTCAATCTCTCATACGGTATGAGGAAATTGCAGGTGAGCGACGGCTCCATCATTGCCGTGGAACCGGGACAGATAGGCGGCTTGGAGGATAACGGCGAGCGCATCTCGTTATGTGGCTGGGTGCTGCTATGGTCGCCCGAGCTGTTGCACGGCAGCGAGTTGGAAAGGCAGATTGACCGCTATCAGTTCTTCTCGTATTTCTTCGACGGCTCATTACGCATGGAGCCCGACGAATGGCTTAGCATCACGCAGTTAGTGGCTCAGATGCGACAGGAATTGCAGACACATGAGGATTCTCCGTCATTAAGAAAAGTCCTGCTGGCTTATCTTCGCCTGATACTGGAATACTGCAACCGCATCTACCAGCGCCAACTGTCGGAAGAGGATAGGGGAGAGACTGATCTGCTGAAACGCTTTCACAACCTGCTGCAAACCTATTTCCGCGAGAACCACCAACTCTCGCAAGGCTTGCCCACCGTTGCCTGGTGTGCCTCTCAACTGGCCTATTCGCCCCGATATTTCGGCGATATCGTTCATAAGGCAACAGGCGGTACGGCTATCGGCTACATCCATAATTATATTATTAATCAGGCGAAAAGTCTGCTGATGCAAGGTCATAACATCAGTGAGACTTCCCGCCTGTTGGGTTTCGATTTCCCTCACCATTTTACCCGCCTCTTCAAACGAATCACCGGCCTTACCCCTAGCGAGTATAGCCAGAGTCATTAATCGAAATAAAGAGAAGATAAAAGATACAAATATAAATTAGGGTGGATACGACATCCTTAAACGCCCGCCTACCTCAATCGTGTACTGATGATCGATGGTAAAGACGGCAGAAGTTTTGCTGTATTCCACCACATGGGCTGCTGACAACTGGTTAATATCTAATCCTCTTCTAACCGCCGCTGACTTAGTTCAATATCAGTAACATGTAGGTGGATTGTCACGAGTCGCCACCATACTTGAAGAGCTTTCAGAGCAGATTGACATTAATAATCAGTTTGCGCCACTTGCAACTTATGTGAAAAAGGTTGTATGGCAACGACTTGGCTATATACTT
>ODAJ011901700.1_pt1 | contig 38698 bp, 38 predicted proteins | sample 1539241 | NCBI WGS metagenome assembly ODAJ01 (sample SAMN02144231, study PRJEB22623) | gut metagenome | biome: sheep rumen | host: Ovis aries | place: New Zealand
CTTTATCAAAAACATTATTGATGTGCAAATGATTGATTTTTAAAATCTGTTTAAAAAAAGGCTAAAAATTAAACAGATTTTTAAAATCTTCTTAGAGAAAAATAAAAATCTGCTTGATTTTTTAGCAGATTTTTAAATTTATATTGTTTTTAATTTTTTTATTTTAATTTAATTTTGTACCACAATTGGTGCAGAAATTTCCGCTGGCAGGAGTTCCACAATTTGGGCAGAATTTTTTAGCCTCACCATTAGAGCTTAAATCAACAGAAGCTCCTTGGGTGTTATTATTAGCATTGTTCATCATGCCTCCAAAAGCATTACCTGATGCCATATTCATCATGCCAATTCCCATCATACCTGTAGCTGCTCCATTAGCATTATTAGCAGCATCTTGAACTGCATTTGCATAAGCACCAGTAAGAGTTCCTTGTTGCATGTGAGCATTAGATGATAATTCATAATTATCAATTTTCTTATTAGATTCTTCATCTAGAGTTACTGATTCGATAACAAATCCTTCAATTTGCATTCCTCTTTCACGAATCTTTTGATCAAATACTTTTTCGTCCATTACCTCTTTGATTTCATCAGTTTGACTAGGAAGCTCTAGAACTGCTACCTTATGTTCACTATTACCAAGTTCATTCAAAACATTTTGGAAAGTACTTTGAACTTCACTACGCATTTGTTCACAAATGTCTTCTTTAGTATATACATCAGCAGTACCTGCTATTGATCTCATAAATAATGCTGGATCACTGATTCTAAATGTATATTTACCAAAACATTTAACACTAACTCTTAAAGGAGTTAAAACATTAGTCATTTGATTTGGAATTGGATGTGACCAGTCTTGAAATGGTACCGGAGCAGGAGTTCCAAATTTATTATCAATTATTTCTTTAACATTAATATAATAAACGGCTTGATCCTTATTTACTGCTCCATTATAAGTGAAACGAGTCCACATTTCTTTAAATACTGCTCCAAAATCACCAGCAAAGAATGATGGAGATGCAGATTCATCAAAAGTATAAATACCTTCTTCAGCTGTAGCATCTAATATTTGCCCATTTTGGAAAATAACTGCTACTTGTCCTGGTTGTACTTCAATAGCACTGCCTTTAGAAATAATACCATTTGGAGTACTCTTTCTAACCATTAATGTGTCATTATTTAAATTTTCGCATCTAATGAATTCTTTCCATTGATCATGCATTGTACTTTTTGCAGCTGATACAGCTGCTTTAATTAATCCCATAAAAACCTTCTTTCTTTTCTATTTTAACCTTCTACTTCAATAGAAGTTAAAATCCAATCATAATTTTTTGTATTAAATATTGTGCCACAATAATCACATTTGCCTCTATTATTAACATCAATATTAGCGCCGCATCCTGGACACTTTTTATCTAATCCATAGGCTTTAGCCCCTAACATTTTAGTTAGCTCTAGATAGTTTCTTTTTTCTATTCTATGATCATTATAGCCACTAATAAATTTACCTGTAGACTTATCAACTAGATAATCCATATATCTAGATATAATCTCCACTTTAATTATAACACAATCTTCTTTTATCTCAATATTTCTAATATGAGTTTCTTTAACATTTAATTCATCATACATTTGTCTAACATTTCTGTTATTTAAATCTTTTAAAATATTTTCATATTTTAAGATAACATTATCACTTAAAAAGTGCCTTACTCTATCTAAATCATCCATCATGACTGCTGAATGTAACATAACAAATATATTATTAACTTTAGTTATAAACATTGCTTCATTAAATGTAGGATCCATTTTTATTAATTCATTCATAATTCACCTTTTATCTTTGACCAATAGTAGTTTTCTTACTCATTACAAAGTCTTTAGCATCAGTTACTATTACAGAACCACAGTAATCACATTTACCACTAGTTACTGCTTCTATCTTAGCTCCACAATTTGGACAAATAGTATCTTTAGATTCACTTGCAGTTTTAACAAATGTAATAACATATTCAATATCAATTTTACGGTTATTATTTCCTCTTAAGACTTTATTATCACTATCTACAACATAGTCATACATACTTATTCTTAAATATGTTTTAACATTTAACAATCCATTTTCTTCTTTAATATCTATTATCTTGCATCCAAGATTTTCAAAATCACTCATGACATTCTTTTGATTTTTTAGTTTTAAGGCATCTAACTGCATCATATAAGTGTTATATAATTCATCAGTTAAATCTACTCTTAATTTGTCATAATCAAAATTCATCCATGATTCTTGTATTTCAACATATTTATCATATACCATTTTTTTGAAAATATCTTTATTAATACCGTATTTTGCTAATTCTTCATCAGATACATCAACATAATTATTTGTTGTAACTACATTATTCCCATTAGTCTTATTTCTAGATACTAACACTATAACTACAATAATAAATATAAACATAATTAAGCCACCTAATGGACTTCCACTAGATGATCCACTTGAACTATAAGAATAATCGCTATCCCAAGATGATCCTGAATCCCATGAAGAGCCAGAATCCCAAGATGAACCTGAATCATATGATGAATCCCATCCTGAATCAGCTTTAGGTCTTATATTAAACATTCCAAATGTCAATACTAATAAAACGAATATATAACTAATTATTTTCTTTAACTTCATTTTTTACCTCACTATACTCTAATTCATATGTTATTCCATTATCAAGTATTATTATTTTTTTAATATTATTTTCTTCCAAATAAACTGTTATATTCTTATTGTCTATATTATAACTATACTCTTTTTCATCTGCACTTTTAGCACCTATTACTTTAGGATCACTTATTAAATCCATTATATATTTAGGTAATAAATAATTAATGTTAATACTTGTTAATAACTCATTATTTATAGTTTCTTCATCTTTTTTAATTTGATATAAATCTATTCCATCATATTTTATTTTATATAAATTTTCTAAGTTATCTTCTAATGTACCATTTAAAATATTATTTTGAATTTCTCCTGTAATATAATAATCATTAATTTTATATATCACATTTTGCTTATTATTAATTAGATTATTTTTTATATCCAGATATGTAATCTTTTCTTCTACCTCATTGTTGTTATTAACATAATTATTTTTAACTCCATTATTTATAAAAATAATTACATATATTACAATAAAGAATAGTAACCACATTCCTAATTTTATTAAAGCATTATAACCTGGATGATTCCATAAATCTTTAAAAGTTATTTTACCATCTTTTTTCATTCTACTACCTTACCTACTAATTTATTATGATAACCATTTTTAAATGATTTAACATCCATAATATTTTTACCATTAGGTTTTATTTTTAATATCATAATAGCACTATCTTTTGTCCTAATTGTAAATGATTTATCATCTTCATATATTATAGTACCAGGTTTATCTTTATTATCATCAATTTTTGTTTCTAAAGCTTCTACTACTTTATATTCAATATTATCTAATTTAAAGTTAGTTAGAGGTGATGGAGAAAATGCTCTTATTTTATTATATATATTAAATGTTGTGTCATCAAAATCTAAATGTTCATCTTCTCTTTTTAATAATCCAACATATGTTGCATTACTTTCATCTTGCTTTATTCTTTCATTAGTACCATCTATAATACTAGGTAAATTATCTATTATCATTTTAGCACCTAGCGTGCTTAATTTATTAGATAAGGTTTCATAATTATCAGTATAACTAATACTAACCTTTTCTGATTTAATAATATCACCTGTATCTAAACCTTTAGCCATATACATTAGAGTAATACCAGTCTCAGTTTCTCCATTTGCTATTGCAGCTGTTATTGGTGAAGCTCCACGATATTTAGGAAGCAGTGATGCATGAATATTAATGCATCCAAACTTTGGTAAATTTAAAATTACTTCGGGAACTATTTGTCCATACGCACATGTAATTATAATATCAGGATTTTTATCTACTATAAATTGATAATCCTCTCTTAATTTAACTGGATTAAAAACCTCAATATTATTTTTTAAAGCAAGTTCTTTAATGGGACAAGCAGTTAATATTTTTTTTCTTCCTACATAAGCATCAGGTGCAGTTACTACTCCAATAACATTAGTATTTTTAATTAATTCTTCAAGAATCGGAACACTAAATAAAGGTGTACCCATAAATATAACACGTAAATCTTTCATTAGATCACCTAACATAATAATATCATATTTATAATTTAAAATCTTAAAAAATAAAAACTTTACTAAAAATCTAGTAAAGTTATATTAATTATTTAGCTGTAAAATATCCAGGTAATCCATTTAATCCATCTATACGAGCATATTCAGCATCAGTATGATTAGAACCATATGTTGTTCCATTACCACCAACTAAGTTAGTGGAATCAGTGAACATAACAGAAACATTGTTATTATTTATAGCTAGCGTAGTATTAAATAAATTTGATGCATATATTGTTGTTAAATTTGGCATACTATAAAACATACTCTCCATATCAGTCACTTTTGATGTATCAAAGGAACTTAAATCTAAGGTTTGAGCTTGGCTTCTTGCAAACATAGTATGCATATCAGTTACACTTGAAGTATCAAATGAACTTAAATCTAAACTTGTGACTTGACTACCATAAAACATATTTGACATATATTCTACTTTTCTAGTATCAAATGAGCTTAAATCAAGTGCAGTTATATTTGGCATAGAATTAAACATATCTTGCATATCTGTTACATTTGAGGTGTCAAATGAGCCTAAATCTAAGGTTTGAACTTGACTACCAGCAAACATAGCTGCCATAATTGTTACGTTTGAGGTATTAAAGGAACTTAAGTCTAATGAAGCGGCTTGACTATGTCTAAACATATATAGCATATTTGTTACTTTTGATGTATCAAATGAACTTAAATCTAAACTTGTGACTTGACTACCATTAAACATATTAGACATATATTCTACATTTGATGTATCTAAATTAGTTAAGCCAGTAATAGTTGTTGCCTGACTGTTAAAAAACATCCCACCCATATTGACTACATTCGATGTATCAAATGAGCTTACATCTATTGATGTTGATGGTGTATAACCATATGTCCCTACCATCCATACTATTGGTTTATCATTTATTGATGTACATGCTGGTTCATCTATTGGTTCAGTTGATGGTGTATAATTTGAACTATCCATAACCATAGTATAAGTTTCTTTCGTTACTACGCTCCATCCATCTAATCCCATTGATGTTAAATCAATAAATTGAGGATTATTTTGGTTACCATTTGTTCCCATATTATAAATATAAACATATTGATCTGTTGGATATATTGTACCCTTAGAAGTTGTTCCACCTTCTACGTAATCATCTGTATAGCATTTATTTACTGGAATTATACTTCCTTCTTCTACAAATATCTTTGCATTGAATTCTTTTCCTTGATTGATATTTTGATCTTTTCCATTATCTTTAAAATATATCTTTAATTCATATTCATGATCTATTCCTACTCCAGCAGTATTAGTAAAATATCCTTCTCCAAAATATTGTTTTACATTTGTTCCTGTTTTTATCATTCTTCCTGTTTGTTCACTTATAGCTTTTCCATTTGTTATTTCTTCATGAGTTAAATCATATGTTAAAGCATCAGAAGTAAATTCATTATTTATGATATTTAATCCTACTTTATATTTCATTTTTAATTCTGTTGTATTTGTTCCTGTTAAAGTAAATGTTTTAGTTAGCCATGCTTCTTCTTTTGGATAAATATAACTTACACTTACATCTTCATTTCCTTCGGCATAATGAATTCCTAAAGTACCTGCTGTCATACTTAGTGTACTAGCTGATTCTAGTCCAGTAATTCTTGCACTAAAGTATGCATATGATGCTCCTGCTACTACTAATATTAATGCGATAAGTGATACAATTAATACTCTTTTATTTTTCCTTTCCATTATTAAATCCTCCTCTACTTTACATTACAATTTTATTATATATATATATATATATAGTCAAGGGGTATTTTTAGTTTACATTTTAATTTTACGATAGTTTTACATTAAAAAAGATAAGCGTTTTGCTTATCTTGAATACCACCATGTGTATTTATTTGGTAGATTTAATACTTTTTGAGCATTTTGTAGTTTTGATACAAAAGTACTGTAGGATGTATAGGTTTTACCATACCAACCATCTGCAATCATATAATGTAAGTGAGCTCCTGTTGAACAAGAATCCCATGGAGTTTTATTGCCTCCACCAACTGTACCAATTACAGTATTAGAGTTAACTTGATCTCCAATAGATACTTTAATATCTAATAAATGCATGTATCCAGTAGTAATTTGTTTTCCACCTATGGTGTGATAAACATATACTTGATTACCACCACAACTTGCTTTTCTAATTATTTTACCTACCATACCATTAGCACTTGAATAAACATTAGTTCCTTGAGTATTACCACCAATATCGGTACCTGTATGAAGTTTATATAAACCACTTATTGGATGATATCGATAACCAAAATAACTTGTAATTGTTCCTTTTACTAATGGTTTTCTTAATTTAGTATCTCCTTTAACTTTTACACAAGCATCTAAATCTTCATTTTCTCCGCATCCTAAATTTTTATAATAATTAATAAGTTCCTGAGTAGAAGATATTTCATCATTAATATCCATTGTTTCTTCGGCAATTATTTCTAATTGATTACCTAGAGAATCAATACTTTTTTCTAAAGATGCGATTTGATTATTAAGTTCTACTTCTTTTTTATTAAGTTCTACTTTTAATTCTTCATTTTCTTCTATTTTATCACTCATGATATTTATTTGTTCTTCAGTATAATCTGCTAGTTGTTTAATAATTGAATAACGATATACAAAGTCAGCATAACTTTCAGATTCAAATAAGTATTCTAAATATAGATTATCTCCTTCACTTTTTTGATAAGCATTTAGAAGAACTCTCATTTTATCTTTAGATTCATCTATTTCATCGTTTAATTTAGATATTTGCTTAGTTGCTTCTTCAATTTGCTCTCTACCTTTTTCAATTGCTTCTTTGCTTAATTTTATATCATTATGAGCATTATTTATTTCTTCTTTAGTTCTAGTTTTTTTATAATCATTAGATGCTTTTTTATCTTTTAGAGCTTGTAATTCTTTTCTAAGTTCTGCAAGTGTTTTGGCATTAGTAGAAGCATTAACATAGGTTATATTAAAAGCAAATAAACTTATTATAATAATTAATATTAATTTTATCTTTCTCATATTTTCAAATACTTTCTAACTGCTAGAGAAGAAGCAAACATACCAACAATAGCGCCTAACAGTAATAAGAATAATGATACATTATAAACAATACTTCCAGGAGTTGCTAGGGTAATTACTCCAATAATACTAGATACTCTCATGGTACTTAATTTTTCAAATACAACCGTATATCCAAATATAGTAACTAGTATTGGAATAACTGAACCAATCACTCCGATAAGAAGTCCTTCAATAATATAAGGAAGCCTAATAACACTATTACTAGTACCAACTAATCTCATTATATCAATTTCTTTTTTACGACTAAAGATAGATATTTTAATTGTATTAGTAATTAATACTGCAGTAACAAGAACTAAACCACCAACTAAGAAAATTGTTCCTGTTTTTACTCCATCAAATATACTTACTAATTCATTAACTGAACTTTCTCCATATTTAACCATTTCTATATTATCCATATTTTTAATAGTAGTAACAGTTTCATTAATATCTCTAACATCTTTAACTGTTACTTCAAAAGAATCTTGAAATGGATTATCTTCTTCTCCTAGGGTTTCTAAGATATCTTTCCATCTATCATCAACTTTAAAATCTTTTTTGACATCGTCTTTAGATCGATATGTAACTTTTAAGACATTATCTACTTTTTCTAAATTAGTTTTAGTTTCGGTAACTATTTCACTGCTAGCATCTTTATCCATAAAAATAACTATTGTAAGTTCTTTTTCAATATTTCCAGTTATTTCTTTAATATTATAAGATAGTAATAAACCAATAGAGACTAACATTAAAGTTATAATCGTACATATTATTGAAGCCATAGTTAAACTAAAGTTTCTAACTAAACTTTTAAAAGCATTGGAAATACTTCTACCAACAATTCTAAACGTTTTCATCTACTTTATAACTTCCTTTCAAATAATCTCCACTAACTAAGCCATCTTTAATAACTACTACTCTTTTTTTCATTCTATTTACAATATCTTTATCATGAGTAGCCATTACAACAGTAGTACCTAATTCTTTATTAATCTTATTAATTACATCCATTATTTCTTTAGAAGTATCAGGATCTAAATTACCTGTAGGTTCATCACATAATAAAAGTTTAGGATTATTAGCAATGGCTCTTGCAATACAAACTCTTTGTTGTTCACCACCAGATAATTCATGAGGAAAACTTCTTGTTTTATCAGTAAGGCCTACTTGTTCTAAAGCAGCTAATACTTTAGGTCTAATTTCTTTACCAGATAAACCATAGCTTTCTAAAGGATATGCAACATTTTCATAAACAGTAAGTTTAGGAAGTAATTTATAATCTTGGAATACAATTCCTATTTTTCTTCTTAATTTATATATTCTACTGTTTCTTAGTTTTGCAACATCTATTCCACCTACAGTAACACTACCTTTAGTAGGTTTTTCTTCACGATATAATAATTTAATTAAAGTGGATTTACCACTAGCAGTATGTCCAATTATAAAAACAAAATCTTTCTTTTTTATTTTTAAATTAACTCCTGCTAAACCAGTAACTCCATTTTTATATATTTTATAAACATCTTTAAGTTCTATAAACTCCATAGACAACCACCTTTATAATAGAAGTATAACATAAAAATCCAACTATTTTAATGGAATTAGTTGGATTTTACATTATCATTACATATTATTCATCTATTTTAAAATCTTTACCAAGTTCTACTACTGCTAATTTAAGGTCTTTATTCTTTATTTTTAAATCAGTAATTTCTTTAATAGCGTTAATTATATCTTGATAGATATTATAAGGTATTTCAGTATCATTAATCTTATTATCATTATTTTTAAAATAATATTCTTCCTTTTGTTTCTCTATTTCTCTTTCTAATTCTTCTTTTTTAGGTAAATATAATTTGTATTTACTCATAAATATTTGATTATCCCTTCTAAGAATTGAATATTTAGCAACTGCTCGATCAGTTTCAGCACATAGTAAGATGCCTATAGTTGGATTATCATCTGCACCTTTTTTAAGTTCATCATACATTCTAATATACATATCCATTTGGCCTAAATCTTGATGATTTATTTTATTGGTCTTTAAATCTATTAAAACAAAACTTTTTAATATATAATTATAGAAAACTAAATCAATATAATAATCTTCCCAATCTGTTTCAATTCTAACCTGTCTACCTACAAAGGCATACCCTTTACCAAGTTCCATAATAAAGTCTTCAATATGATCTATAATCGCGCTTTCTAGATCTTTTTCACTATATTCTTTTTTATTCTGGAAACCTAAAAACTCTGCAATTAAAGGACTTTTAATAAACTCTAATTTAGTATCTTCATAATTTTTAGTTTTATCTATCATTTCATCAACTACTACTTTTTTCTTATGAGACAATAATAATCTTTGATAATACTGAGTAGATATATTTCTCTGAAGCACTCTAACACTCCAGTTTTGCTCTATACATTCTTTCTCATACCAAGACCTTGCTTCATCATCATCTACTAATAATAATGTACGATAATGAGACCATGAAAGTATTCTATAAGATTTTCCACACACTGTGTGGAAAATGTTAGGAAATAATTTATAAAACAAATAATAATTATATAGATTAGTTTTATTAAATCCTTTACCATATTCATTGGTTAACTCTTTAGATAATTCTTTAATTATTTCTTTTCCATAATTATCTTTTCTATTATTACTTAGTTCTTCTTCAGCTATCCTTTTACCAATTAAGAAATTTCTACATACTAAAAATATATTGGCTGTATAATAAGCACCATCTTTAGCATTTTCAATTATATTTTTTATATCACTAACATAATCAGTTGTTTCTGTATATTTAATTATATTATTATAATCCATATACCCCCTTTACCATAATTAAATTATACAATATATAATTTAAAATAGCAATCAAAAAGTAAAAAAAGCTTATATAAAAATATAAACTAATTTTCATCTTTATCTTCTAATTCTAAAGTAACATTATTAATTGAAGCAAATCTTTTAGTTATCTTTTCTGTGGTAGTATGAATATCTTCAACATCTTTAGATACTGTATTTATACTTCTAGATAGTTTATCCCATCTTTCTTTATATCTACCAAATTCTAAACCTAATTTTTGTAATTCTTCATGAATAACTTTAGCATATTTATCTCTTTCAATATTCTTAAGAATCATTCCAATGGTGGTTAAAGTACTCATTAAAGTAGTTGGACTTGCTATCCATACTTTTGCTTTATAAGAGTATTCAATTAAATCTGAATGATAAGCATTAATTTCAGCAAATATAGCTTCTGCTGGTAAAAACATGATAGCTTCATTAGCAGTTTCACCTGGAATAATATATTTACTTTTAATGGCATCAATATGCTTTTTTACATCAGCTTTAAAAGCCTTAGTTGCTTCTATTCTTTCGTTTTTATCTTTTTTTGGATCAGTCATTATTTCATAATGCTCTAAAGGAAATTTTGAATCTATTACTATATTACCTAATGGTTCTGGGGCAAATACTATGGAATCTGCAATAGTACCATTAGATAAAGTATATTGTAGTCTATATATTTTATCATTAACTCCAAATACACTATTTAGAATATAATTTAAACTAGTTTCACCAAATATACCTCTAGTCTTTTTATCAGTTAAAACAGATTGAAGTGATATAATATCATTAGATAAACCATCTATTTTCTTTTGAGCTTCATCTATTTTACTAATTCTCTCTAAAATAGATGTAAAAGTTTTATTTGTTTTTTCAAAATTAGAATCTAATCTCTCATTTACTTTTTCATTTAAATACATTAATCTTTTTTCTAATACTTCATTAGTTGATTTAAAGTCTTTTTCAATATCTTTACTAAAATCATATTTAAAATCTCCTAAGGCTTTAGTAATATCAGTTTCAAACTTACCTAGTTTTAAGGTAATATCATCATTATTTTTCTTTTTAAATAAACTAATTATTAATAAAATAATTACTATTAATAATAAACCAATAATAATATAATCTTCTATATTCATAATAAACCTACAATTTGTACTTTCTATTAATAATCTTACTTATAATAAATGCAAGTAATAACGCTACTACTATTTTTATTAATATAATAGGATCTTTTAAACTATCAATTAAACTAGTACCAATAAATCCCCAAAAATAAACCATAAATAATTTACCTATTGCGATTGATATTATAAATTTCTTTTTATCCATATTAGATAATCCAGCTGCTATATTTACTAAAAATGCTGGGGTAAATGGGATTGCAACTATACAGGCTATTTGTTCCATTTTTAAATTATTAAGAGCTTTCATCATTTGTTTTAATTTTTTATGTTCTTTTTTATCTAACATATTATCAAAATGTTTTTTAAATTTAGTTCTACATAATGCAAATGATATATAACAACCTACACATGTTAATGCCCAGCTTAATATAAATCCTTGGATAGTACCTAAATAATAAAAATTAATAGTTACAAAGACTGCTAAAGGTAAGACTGGTAATATAGATTCTACTAATATAAGTAGACATGCTAAAACAGGGGCAAATGCTCCTAAGTTATTAAAAATTGTACTTAATAATTCATCTAAATCTTTTAATATTTCCATAATATATATTATAAACTATATTTAATAATTTTTAAACACCTTTTAGTCTAAAACTAATGTAGTATTATAACCATAAGCACTTAATATACTAGCAACTTTTTTAGCTTTTTTACCACTATTACAATAAAAATAATATTTTTTATTCTTATCTAAATATTTATAATGCTTATTAATTAAATTTTGATATGGTATAAAAGATGTTTCTAAATTGATAAATATACCATCACCATTATATTCATTTCTTTTAATTGTTCTCATATTATATAATATTTAAACAATAAAAAAAGAGATAATTAATTTATCCCTATTACTTCAATATGAGCAGTAAATTCTTTACCTTGATCAGCATTTTGAGATGTTTTTGTATCTAAAAAGAATAATGATAATTCATAAGTATGAGCTTCTCCATCAGCATTAACAAATTTACCAGTTCCTATTGCGTCTGTATGAGCCCCAGTAGCAATCTTAGTATCGGTTTTAGCACCTACGGCTACTCCATTATTATCTGGATTATAACTTTTCAATGTATAAGATAAAGCATTATTTGAAAAGGTATTTTTAGTAATAACAAAATCTAGTCGATAATTCATATCAGCATCAGTTGTATTAGTGGCTGTTAAAGAAAATGTTTTAGTAGTCCATTCATCATCTTTTGGATAAATATTTTTTAGTTCAATATCAGGGCCACCATTAAATGTAATAAGCATTTGACCAGCAGTCATTCTTAGAGTACTAGCTGATTCAATACCACTTAAATTAGCTGTAAAATAAGCATAACTTATTCCTAATATTCCAATTACTAAAAGCGTTACTATACTTAAACTTAAAATATTTTTATTTCTTTTAGACATTACTATCACCCTTCTATAATTTTACTAAAAAATTTTAATTAATTCAAGTTATTCCTCATTAAAGAAATCATCATAATATTGATCGTCAGTTATATCCCCAACTACGATACTATCATTATCGATATTAACAACTGGTTTTTCATCAGATGAATTAGTATCTTCCTTCATAAAATCATCAAATTTTTCAACTACAGTTTTATCTAGAGTATCATAATCATTATTTTGTTTATTTTCTTCTTTATTCTTTTCAGCTTCTAATTTTTCTTGAGCTTCTAATTCAGCTATTTTAGCATCTATTCTTTTAACAATACTATCAATATCAAAATTATTATCCATAGTTTCTAGATTGCCTTCTATAGGGCTATTATCTAAAACTTCAGTTGGATTATCTTCTTCAGGTAACTTATCTATCATTTCTTTTTCATTATTATTAAATGAATTAAATGGATTAAATGAATTTGTAAATAAATTATTATCTACAGCTTTATCTTCTTTAGTTTCTAAAGGAGTATTATTAAATAATGGATTATCTATTGGTAAAGCATTCTTTTCTTCTTTTTGAGGAGATTCTAAAGCTTCAAATAATTTATTTCTTTTCTTGGTTTTAACAAAGTCTTTAATATCAAACATTTCAATTGGTCTTTTTTCTCTTTGAACAAGTTCTCCTTTACCAAAACCAGATGTTCCCCAATCTATTTCATAACTAGGTTTTAATTTAGTTCTAAAAGGATTTAATCTACTATGTAATATAATCACTTCATTCATTTGTAATTTTTGTAAATCACTAACTGTAATTAATGGAGTAGAAGCTGTTTTATCTTTTTCTTTAGATTTAACTTCTCCACATAATTTACTAATCTCTTCTAAAGCAGCAAGTTCGGTAGTAAGTAAATATATTAAATTACCACAGTTACTACGAATAGTTTCAGCATCTTCTTTACCATAAACATCATTAAGTTGTGCAAAGTTTTGAACAATAAATGTAAATCTTATTGATCTAGATCTAGCAGCTGTTACCATGGTAGTTACATCTTTAAGTGGAGGCATATTAGCAAACTCATCTAAAATAAAGTTGGTACGATATTTAAGTCTACCACCATCCTCATGCTGAGCAACATCAATTAGGGTTTCATAACATTGTTTAATAAAGATAGTAGCAAGAGCATGATAAGTTGTCTTTTCATCTTGAACAATCATAAATACAGCGGTTTTTTCATTACCAATATCACGCATATTAAAATCACTGTAAGAAAGCATTTCAGATAGATTTTCTTTAGTTGAGAATTGTCTAATCTTTTGTCTAAAAACAGATAAAATACTTCCTTTAGTTTCATTAGGTGCTGTAATAGTATTTGAAGCAAAAATATAAGGGCTTGAGTTTTCACCTTTTAAGGTAAAATACTCTTTAATATAGTTACTAGTTGCAAAAGTTTCTTCTCCAACTGTTGACATATAATTTATTGAACTAATATTAATTTGTTCTTCTTTAGCATCTTCAAATAGTCCTAATACAAGGCCAGAAAAATAATCTGCTGAACTTCTTTCCCAGAAAGGATCATTTTGATTCTTAGAATCATACATAATATTTATGGCAACATCTTCAATTAACTCAATTGCTTTATCTACATTACCAGATTTATATAATTGATAAGGAAGTGATAAGGGATTCCAAGCATTACCCATAGATGGATCTCTAAAGTTTAATACAAAAATTTTATATCCTTTAGCTCTTAACATTTCTGAATGTTTAGCATATATTTCACCTTTAGGGTCAGTCATAATCATACTTTCACCCTTTTTAGATAAACTATAAATTAAAGGATCTACTAAGGCAGTTGTTTTACCAGAACCAGTTTGACCTACAACTAAAGTATGGTGATGTTCATTATCAACATACATATCTTTACCATCATTAATTACTACAATTCCAGCTCCATCAGCTGTTTCAGCTTTTATAGGTACTTTAACAATACCAGGAGCTTTCTTCATTTCACTTTCTTTAAGCCATCTACTGTATCCTTTTTCTTCTTTATCTTTAAAAGAAAAGCCAATTCCTTTAGAATCTTTATCTCTTTCAAAAATATAAGATGAAACACTTAAAAAAACAGATATTAAGACCGCAAAAAAGACCACAAATGTAGGAATTATATACGGACCAGTAAACCCTCTAAAAAAATTAAGTCCAAAAAATTCAGTAGAATTTAAAAGTGATGTTACATTTAACACTGCTAAAGATGATAAAATAAGTAGAAATATACAAAATATTATAAAGATAATTAAATCTTTAGGTTTAACTCTAAATTTCATGAACATCCCTCCTTGTTTAATATTATATAATATAAGAAAATATTTTTCTATATAAATTTTAACTTATTATTGCCAATTTTCAGTTAAATCTATCATACCACCTATATTAGGCCCTAAAATTAATAATATAATTAAAAGCATTATTAAGAAGCAGCCGGCTCCAATACCAATAATATACCATTTGTATTTTTTCCAAATGATAGATTTTATAACACTTCCAGCTAAGGCTTTAGTTTTATCTATATTTTCTTTTCTTTTTAGAGCTTTTTCTTCTTTTTTAAGCTCATTTATTTCAGCTGGAGATTCAATACTTCTTTCACTATTCATAGTGGTTTGATTAGGAATGATTCCTTGGGGATGTTTAATAATATTTTGAACATTATACATAGCACTTCCAGCTGCATTAAATGCAGCATTACCAAGTGGAGCATTAACAGCCTTTATAGCTAATTTAGCACCAGCAGCTCCACCTAAAAGAGCTCCAGCTGGAATTGCTGCAGCTTTTAAAGTATTACTATTTTTTCTTACTTGTTCTTCTTTATTATCATCCATTTATAACACTATCCTTTAATTAATCGATACTTTATAGTCCATTATACTATACTCATGGAATATAAATCTATTTCTTGCTTCATCTACAATATAAATATCTTTATAGCCATTTCTTGTCACATATGAATATTCTACAACTTTTGCTCTTACAAAACTATCATTAATTAAGCTATCTATATATTTTTTATAAGAATCATAATCAAATTTACTATTATCTTCATCACTAAGTGCATCATAGGCCTTATCAGGAAAATTTATTGCTAAATAAATATAATCTGCTAAATACTTTTTAGCCATATCTTCATCTGTTATATATATAGGTATAACTTCATTTATTTCATAATCTTTTAAAACAAATTTATTTTTAGTAACATAACCATCACTATTATCATAATTAAGTATTAAATAAATAATAATTAAGAAAGCACCTACAATTAAAGGAATTAATATATTTTTTAATAAATCTTTATTTTTATCCATTTATAACTCCTTTAAAAATATCTCCATTATCAGGAATAACACTAAATAAATTATTATCTTCATTAATAATAATTATTAAATAATAATCAGTTCCATAATCAAATTCATCTATATAAACTTTTTGTAATAAGCCATATATATAATATTTACTTGTATTATTATCTATTTTTTCTTTATATATCTTTTTAGCTTTAAAGGTATATTTATCAAATTCAAAGTTATCTAATTTAGAAATAATATTAGCTTCATTAATATTATTTTCTTTAATATAAGATGAATCTATTAATTTCATTAAATTACTAGAATTCTGACTAACTAAAGAATTAATATATCTATTAGCACAAGATTCTACTGTAAAAAATGTTGATTTATTTTCAACTAAATTATATTTTAATTCTTCTTTATTTGATTTATTATTTGTTATATTTATTATTATAATTATTATTATAAGTAATAATAATACTCCAATATAGATATAGTCTTTTTTTTCTATTCTCATTTAATCAACCCACTTTTATGAATATGATCCATCATATATACCTTTTAAAAATGTATAATTACATTCTTTATATCTTCTAGTTTTTAATCCTTGTAAAACTTTACCATCTTGATTCTTAATAAAATAATTATTCCACCAATTAGAACATAATGCTTCACTAGCGCCATAATTATTATATTGAACTAAAAAGTCATCCATTCTAGAACCACCGTTATAACATAAATCAGTTAAAGCATCAATTTGATGTTGTGGTAAAGTAAGTCCAGCTGAAGATAGTTTTCTTTTAACATAATTTGCCCAGTTTTCTATTTCTAAACCAAATACTTGATCAACAACTGATTTAGGTATTTCTTGGCCGCAATAATTTCTAAAAGGACTAACACCATTTAAATGATAACCGAATGATGCAAAATCTCCTGCATTATCTCTTAATGTAACACCTGCTCCAACTGTTGGAACATCACCTTCATCACAATAGACAATGTAATTATCACCTCTTGATGGACCAGCACCCTCAAAACCTATTACCATGGTTAAAAACTGTCCTAAATTACTTGTACTAGATGGTCTAGGATTTGATGGATCTATATACCCCAACGGATCTACTGCGGTAGCTTGATTAGGGCCAGTTCTAACTTCAAAATGAAGATGAGTACCAGTACTAACTCCACTAGTTCCCATCTTACCAATAACTTGTCCTTGAGTTACTGATTGACCTTCTTTTACAGTTATTGTGTTTTGGTGCATGTGAGCATAAAATGTATATAATCCATCATCATGTAAAATTTCAACATAATTACCATATCCACCACCACAATGATCCTCGCTATCAGTTGTTGAAAAACAATTAGTGTTTACTGCTACGACTGTTCCTGATTTAGCAGCTATTATATTTGTTTCTCCATTGCCACCAATTCCACCTAAATCTAAACCAAAATGTTTTCTAGTTGTTCCATATACAGGATGAACTCTAACTCCATAATTACTAGTAATTGCTACTGATGCTGGATCGCCAGTAGCAAATATATTATTACCATTTTGAGTAACAGTAGTACTGCCTATTGGCCACCAATAACTATCATTTCGAGCATTATTAAGTTTAACATTTTCAGCCCTACCTTCATTATAATTATCTAAAATACTTTTAATATCACTTACTATTTCTTTACGTATTTCAACTAATTCATCATGATATGCTTCTTTTTTAGCAGCACTTAAATCTTTTATACTATTAACTTTTTCTTTATCTAAAATAGATTGATAATAATTTTGTAAATTAGGTTTGTTATCAAAGTAATTACCTTGTTCTAAAAATTCCCAATAGCCTTCTTCAACTACTTTAGAACCACTAGTTATATTTTTACCACTAGAATAATTTAAACTTTTAGTATAGGCATCACAATCAAAACTATTGTTATTTTGAATTCCAAAAAAAGAAGTTACGGAATCAGCAAATTTCTCCCAAAAACTTAAAGATCTAGTTTTAATTGGGACTAAACATTTATTATTTTCATCTAATGAGCCTTCCCTGCAAGCTAAACTTTCATCAGCTGCTACAATTGGATCAGTTACACCATAACAAACTGATTCATATCCAATCATGGCATTAACTAATAGTTTTAAAGTATCTGTTTCTTGTTCAAAAAACTCAGCTGATGCATTTTCTCCATCATCTTCAACATTTTCATCATTATCTAAATTATAAGCAGAACTTTCATCATTAAATGAACTAGGCTCATAATTAAAAAAGACTGTTTGGATAATTATTTTATCATCAACTAGATATCCTTTATTTTCCTTACTAGCTAGTAGTTTATATAATCTAGTGTAAAATTTCTTTTGACTAACTATTATTGGATCTTTACATTTACTCATGGAAGATTCCGAATCACTACATTCATTAATCCAATAACCATTATTTTCTTCAGCAAATTTATCAAAATCAAATTCACTATATTTAAAAGATGCGGCAAATATATTATTGATACCCATCAAAAAACTGATAATAAATATAATTATTAGTTTTAAATAAATATTCTTCATAATATATTCACCGCCTTTATTTTATAATCCTCCACCTACTCCAAAAGAATCTAATTCTTCTTGAGTAACGATAACATTTATTCTCATTCTTCTACTGCCACATACAAATAGAGCTTCACCTTGACTATAAGTTTTTATGCTTTCTTTTTCATTATCATTTAAATCAATAAGTCTAGATAAGTCTTCTACCGCTTGTTTTCTAAGACCCATTACTAGATAATAAGATGCATTATCAAATATAGCTTTACCATGAACATAAACATTTTCATCTGCAAAATCAGTAGGTTGTTGAGTAATTATAATTGTACCTGTATTATACTTTCTACTTCTTCTTTGAACTTGAGCTAAGAACTCTGCTCCTAATTCATTTTTAGCAGATAATAATACGTGAGCTTCATCTACATACATAACTGTATTAACACTTTTATCTAAACATAAGCCCCATGCATATTTTAAAATATTAAAGAATAAAGCATTACGGATATTAGCATCACTGTTCATAAGTTCTCTTATATTAAATACTACAAAATTACTATCTGTATTTATAGTAGTATGTCCATTAAAATAGTATTTAAGTTCCCCAATAAAAGGTCTTACTCTAAGTTCTAATCTTTCCATTACATCTTTTTCTCTAGTAGCTTCTGGCATTGATAAGAGTCTTCCTTTAATTGTTGAATAAACATCATCAAAGGTTGGATAATCATTAGATGTAAAAGAACTAAAATCTGTTTCAAAATCTATATTAAATCTCTTATATGTTTCTTGAACAACTTCACTAAACATTTGAAGAACATCATCTTCAATAGATGGATAATAATACTTCATAAATGCTTTTAAACTTTGAAGGGTTCTAGTTAAAACTGAATGACCTAATCCACTTTTAATTTCATCTTCATCAGCATCAAAGACTACTTCTAAAGGATTTATCATTCCAAATGATCCACCCTTACCTAAATCGATAAAGTTACCGCCAAAGTTTCTTACCATATCTTCAAGTTCACCTTCAGGGTCAATAGCAATAATCTTACAATTATTTCTAATATGAGTACGAAGCATTAATTTAGCTGCTGTACTCTTACCTGAACCGGATGTACCTAAAATAATCATATTAGCATTATTTCGATTAAACTCTTTTCTAATTTGATATAAGAATTGATTAAATAAAACAACTCCACCAGAGAAATCTACTCCAAGTAATGTAGCAGATCCAGGATCTTTAATACTATCAAATACAAAAGGATACATTGCTGCAATAGTTGGACTTGGAATAGGTGTTCCTACTCTTTCTTCAATATCTTGTTTAGGGAATATTGGAAGCATAGATTTTAATACTTTTTCTTGTTCAAACATCATAGGTATTCCTCTCATACCCATAGCATCTAAATAGTTTCGTACTTGAATCTTTTTATTTTCTAATTCTTCTTTAGTATCCCCAGTAATCATAATGTGCATTTGAAAATCAAAAATCTTTGATTGAGTAGCTGCAAGCATTTGAATAAAGCTTTCTAATGATTCATAATCTTGCCTAATTCTCTCTTGAATAGTTAGATCATTTTCATGTTGGTATCTTTGCTTTAGGTCTGCTATTTCTTTATTAATCATTCTACTCATTGTTGAAAACTCAATTGGAATATGTTTAACAACAACTTTAATACCAGGCATATTAGTAATATTAGCTAAAAAACCTGGACCTATTATTTTAGGATAACTAATAATAGTTAAAATAGTAGCATATTTATCGCTAATCATAAAATCATTAATATTAAAATTTAATCCCTTAGGGGCAATTTCACTTTTAATCGTATTAGACATTACTCATCACCGTCCCAAATTCATTTTTAGCTCCCCCATTTAAGAAATTTTGAATTAAAAATTTTAAATCATCATCTGAAGTTTGTCTGCTATTTAATCCTAACGAAGCTAAATTACTAATTAAAGTTTGTACTCTTTTTTGAACAACATCTTTATTTTTATCTCTAAATAATATAAAGTATTCGGTATCTACAACATTTAAAGCACTACTTGTAAAAGTTTCGGCTTTAGCAATATCTTGACTAATTAATTTTCTAATAGCTTGATTAGGTGCTGAATCATATTCTAATTGTAACTGTGATAAATAAAGTTTAATATCAACTGGACGATCTGCTACAATTAGCCAAAATTCATAATCAATCGTATTATAAAAATTTCTAAAATTAAATATTATATTATTTTGAGTTTGATAATCTAAAATAAAGATATTTTTTGGCTCTACCTTAATTCCAGAAACCAAATAGTTATTATCCAAAACAATCATACCATTTTGAATAGATTTAATAGGAATCCAATCCTCAGTATATTTACTTTGACTCGTCTGTGCCATAACCTGTACTCCATCCTTTCCAATAATAAGTTCTACGGTTCATAAAGTATGTATAAATATTTTTAATCATCGTTCTAACATTATGTTCATTAGGAAGTGGTACTACCAAGAATGAACATATCAACGCTGGAGATAATATAAGTATTACTGCTTTCATTGAAGTCCGGTTTAAATTAGTAAGCATTAATATAAAAGTAGCTAATACTCCAGATATAAATATAATTAAATCAGTCCTATTAAATAATCCCAGTATTAACATTGATTTCTTAGAATTTGCTGGAATTAAATAAGTATTATTATTCTCATTCACCTTTTTATTCCTCCTTTAGTTTATTTTGTTTTAACAGATTTGATTCGCTCAATATTTTGTAAAGCTTTTTTATAATTGCCATAATAATCAGAAATTGTAAGATTACTATTACTTTGAGGAACTTTCATGTTAAATCTTTTAGCATAATCACTATATCTAGTTAAAATGTCATAGAGACGATTAAACCCTACTTTAAATAATTCTGGAAATTCAGATTTAAGTTCTATTAACAATTCAATTATCATGGTATCGCATGATTGATTGATTGATTCTATTTCAAAATTTCTCCTATTAACATCAGCAATTTTATAGGCTTCAGTTAACATATCTTCTCTACTGTGTTCAATAGTGTTTATTTCATCAATTTTCAAAGTTAGCATATGATACATAGTTTCTACATAATTTTCACAAAATTCATACTCATTATAATATTTCATATTTGTACCTACTTATCTCCTTTTTTCTCGGCTTTTTTTGCTTGCTCGATTCCAAATATAGAGCTTGAATTATCATTAAGTTTTTTCAAAGTTTTACCAATATCGCCGAGATCACCTGCTAATTCAGTTAATTCAGTCAAATTGTCTTTACTTAATGAATTTAAATTGTTTTTACTTAATGCTTCAACTAATTGATCAATGTTCTTTATCTTAGTATTGTCATTAAAAATTGAGGATTGATTTTCTTGAGATAATGAAGAAAGTGCATTAACCAAATCTTTATTTTGAACTCCAAATATTTCGCCTATAACATCCTTATATTTTTCAAGGTTATCTGCTCGCTGTTCATCTCTTCTTGCATCATAAAATTCTTTATTAGCTTTCTTTGTTTCATCATATTTCTCTTTTGCTGCCTTCATTTCATTTTCGAATTGTGTTTTTCTTGAACTTAATAATTCATTATAAGCATTTGTATCAGCTTCAGTAGGATTATCACCCAAGGCTTCTTTCGCAGCATTTACAGCACTATTATATCTTTCCTTAGCAGCAGTCTCATCCATTCTACGCTGTTTAGCAGCTTCATCTTGTGCTTTTGTTTCTTGATTATTTATTTTTTCTATATCCTTTTCTAAATAATTTCTTATTGGGTCAAATAATTTAAAGGCATTGGATAGAGTTTCATTAGTAGCTCTATCTCTATTTCTATTAAATTTTTCAACTAATTCGTCTATCCAAGCATTGTCAGTAAGATGACTTTCAATTTTACCTGCAAGGTTAGCTCCAAATACACCTAAACCAGATAATCCAAATATTCTTCTTGCTCTTTCTTCTATTTCACCATCATCATTTTCAACTTGTATAGTACCAAATGGTCTAAGTCGCTCAAACCTTGCATCTCTATTGTCATAATAATTTTGAGTTTGACTCGCAACATTTCCAGCAGCAGTTCCTATTTGGCTAATATCCACATTCCCATTTGCTACACCCCTGCCAAAACTTCTAAATATACCGCCAGGTAATCTACCCATGTTTGTTCCTAATTTTTTCCAGTCATATTGTAATTTACCTTCTGCGTTTCTAGAAAAAGGATTAAGTACGCTTCTTGCTAAAGTGCCACCAACTGCACCAAGTCCAACAGCAGCCCTCTTAGCATATTCATTTTCATTAAGCTTGTCTTTAATCTTCCATGTAACTTTACCATTAGTTCCGATTATCGTTTCTAATAATTTAGGTGCATCTTTAGCAAATTTTAAGATTCCCATTATTAATACTACCTTGGCTAAAAATCTTAAGAAAGGACCTCCATCTGGACCGCTTCCAGAGTTAAAATTGTCACCAAAAAGGACAAAACTTGGACTAATTAATATTTCTATCGTAAATACTACAAAATATACTATGGCAACTCTTATAAATACCATTAAATATGTATCAGTTAATTCTTTTAACCATTTAGAGAAGATACCTCCTTTTGGCTTTGTAATTCTTGCCATTATAGGAATAGGCGCGATTATTTGTAGGGCAGCTAATTTAGCAGCTCTAACCCCTAAATCTATTGTAAATGATAAAAATAAGTAAAGAACAATGCAACCTGCGATAGTACTAGCAATCATTGTGTATTTCATTTTTCCATCAGAAACTGCTTTATTTAAATCAGAATCTAATATAAAACCTGCTAAATACTCATTATCTTCGGCAGCTGCTTTTTTGGTTAAATAATCTTCACATATGGACTTACTTCTATCTTCTGCACACTCTTGGGGAGTTAAATATCTTCCATCGTCATCTAGCGGATGATAAAACGCACTAAAAACAGTAGAAGCAACTCTAATACCAGCTGTTCCTAAATCACCATCTTTAGTAGATTGTCCACCTAGTATAATATTACCAATGACATTGCTTCTTAATATATCCATTTGAATCTTTTGCGCAAAATTAAAGATAGTTGGTAATAATACTATTAATAATATAGATATAACTGTATTTTTTAATATACCACTTAAAGATTTATCATCATTATTACTTAATTTATCAGGATTAGCTATTAAAGTTAATATATTATAAGCAAATACAAATAACATAACTATTCCTAGTATCGTATATATTCTACTAACTAAAGGACCAAAAGTATTTTGATCACTAAAATCAAATAAGTTGATTTCACTAACCAACATAAATAGTCTATAAGTTGTAGCTGCTAAGCCATATACAATTGAATCTATAAGTAAGAAAAAACCTCTAATTGCTTTTCCAAAGAAATCAGAAATTATTGCTCCAACTGTAAACATTAATATCCCTCCTATTTAACACAATTTGTATAATTAGTATTTAAACTTTGATTTAATATATCTAAAAATATTTCTATTAAAGATGGCAATAAGAATAATACTGCTACTAATATTAATCTTTTTATTAATCTACTATTAGCCTTTTTAATAGCATCTGCATCTTTGTCAAATATAACTTTTAAATATTCAATAGTCGAAAAAACAACAACCATAATAGGCCCAATAATTCTTATTGCGTCTAATATAGCATCTAAGTCATCTTTGAAACTACCTAATAATCCATCACAACTATTCTCAACTTGGTCATTGTCTGTATTATCATTATTTTTATTATCATCAAGATTAGATTTTTTACCATCAGTTTTTGCTGCTTGGCAATATCCATAAGACATTTCACAACCATTTCTAAGGCATTCTTCAGTTGATGATAAATAGCTTTGACATGTGACACTATCGGTATTGGCATCTGCTACATAAATAGTATCATTGTTCTTAAATTCTTGTCCATTTGTTTTAACATTACAGGTATATTTTCCTTTTGCCATATTAGAAACATCGATAGTTTTACCAACTACACTGGTACTTTTAGTAGCACTATGATAAATAGATAAATTAGTAATAGCATTATTATCTACATTTTTACATTCTACAAACATATTAGATATTCCATTTAAAGCATCATAGGCATAAACTGTTAATTCTTTTAAAACATTATTATATTCAAATTTCTCAACGCTAGTTTTAGCACTTACATTGATTATTAATAAAAACATTATTATAGTTGTAAATATTATTTTTTTCATAAAATACCTCTTTTATATTACAATTATCCATTCAAAATTATAACATAAAAAAAAACAACAGTAAAGTTGTTTTATTTATTATCACTACTACAGTTCCATGGTGTTAAAACACAAGTTCTACATAATTTAAAATCTTTTGCTGCACCACTAGTAGCATCATTATATGCATTAATTGCGCCAAATAACCACATAATTAACGTTGGTATAAAGAAAATAATTACACCAGCTATAGCTCTCATCATTAAACTTTTTACTGATTTTTTAATTTCGTCATCTTTAGCAGCTGTTACAGCTTTTCCAAAATCAAATATTCCATAAGCAATTACTAATAAAGGAATAGCAATTTTAAAAACTGTTAATACCCAACCAACTAATTGTAAAATTCCAGCAGCATTAGAACAAAAACCACTCATATTCATATAAATCTTCTCTCCTTACATCTATTTAAATTTTATATTAACTTACCTATAAAGTCAATATTTTAATTAAATATTCCAAATAATTTACTAGATTTTTTATCTCCAAAACCTAATTTATTAATTAATTTATCGATGGTTTGAATTCTTTCTTTACGATCATTAAAATTAATTAAATTATAAAAAACTTTTAATCTAGTTTCATATTCAAAATTAGATAATTCTTCATCTTTAATTGCACTTCGATTTAATATAATTTTTCCTTTAGCCATTATTTCATTTAAATTAATTTTACTCTTAATTAATTTATTTAATTTAATAATTCCAGGTTCTACTAAGTAAAGAATTTTATCACAAACCTCTTCACCATTAACATCATTTAAATCAACAATGATTATTTCTTTATCTTTCATAAGCTTTAATTTCATTTTTAAATCATCTAGTGATGTACTAGTAGTTATATTATCCAGTCTAAAATAGATATGGTCTTGTTCCATCATTTCAATACCTTGAACATTATAATTATAGCTTAATTGTTTAATTAACATATACATTAAAGTAGTAGCACCAGCATGTTCAGTTAAATTTTGAATTCCAATAATGGTTTGTTTATCATTTTTAACTGTTTCAGTATTAGTATTAGTATTAATTACTTCACTAGTTTGATTAAATACTGGGCTTTGAAAAGTATTAGGTATTAAATACTTTTCAACATCTTTTAAAGTATTAGGATTATTAATTAAATAATTAACACCTTCAATATTTTTAGTAAAATTATAATATCCGCTTTCTACTAATTTAGAAATAAATTCTTTACTATTGGATAATTCATTATTACTTAAAAAAAGAATAATCTTTTCTTTAGGAAAAAAACTTAAAAAATCAAATAAATAATTATAATCATAGTAATTCTTTATTGCAGTTATATCAATTATAACTTTATTATAAAATAAAGAATTTAATTCATTAATAATGTCTTCTTTAGAAAATTCTCCATTTAAAGTTTTAATGGCAAGTATATTAGAATTACCAATTATAGCACTATTTAAATTAGCAATTATAACATTTAATGAATCCATAATTAGTCCTTTCTAAATAGTATCGGTTGCAAAATAAACTGCTTTAGTTTCACCACTTACTGGGAAAGTAAATATATTTCCAAGTATTGGTAAATCCAATCTAAAAAATACTTTAACTTTATAGTAAGTTTTCTTTAAGGTACTACTATCTCCAGAAGTTCTTTTACTAACACAATACTTATATCTATTTCCATTAGTACTTTTACCTATTCCTTTTTCTTCACTATTACAAGTGCCATAAACATGGTAGCCAACACCTGATAGATAATTATCTATCTCAGTTTGAGCATTATTATTAAGTCCTTCATTTTGCTCAATAATAGTGACTATTTTATCCTTAACATTAAAAGCTTTAGAATAATTAACAGAAATAGCTAAATAACCTGAAAAAAGCACTATAAAGACAATTACGATTGTAAAAATCCAAGTGCCACCTATTGCTTCTCTCATTTAATTATCACCTATTTAATTAGTAGCTGTTTGTTTATTACATTTAGTAGATTGAGTTGCATTATTTTCATCGTAATAATCACATGTACAATTACCATTAGCATCGCAATCTCTACAATTAAACGCTCCTGTACAATAAGTTTGATGTTTAATATTGTTTTTTATTGCAGGCCAAATAAGTGTTGTAAACACTACTCCTATTGCTGCTATTGCAACTACTGCTACAGCAGTCATACTTAATTCTCCAGACGCTTCTTTCATAAATTATTTCCTCCTATCTTTATATTTATATTTTACCTTAATTTTTTAGATATATCAACTTTTTTATTGTTAAATATATTATGTTTTACATTTTATTCATATCCGTAATCTTTATCTTCCTTATTGGGAATTAAAGGTAAGAATTTTTTTATTAAATAATATACTCCAAAAATAACTAATCCAATTATTATTATAATAAAAATATATAATAGTAATTTAGAAGATTTTATAATATTAATTGTATATATATTTTCATTACCATTTTCGGCAGTTATTATTATATTTACTTTGCTATTGTTCTTTAAATTTTCATTACCTGAAATAACCGCATATGCTTTATCATCATCAAGTTCATAATTAATAACTAATTTTTTGGTATTTTTATTTAATTTAATTGAATAAGTGTTAACATCTTTTTTAAAATCTATTGGATAGCCTTTAATTTCTAAACTTTTTAATAAATTATTATCTGATAGTGATGTTGAACTTTTGGTATATATAATATTAAAAGTATAGGTTCTAACTGATCCATTTTCGGCTAGGACATCAATGATAATTGGTTCGTTATTATTAAACTGACCATCATTCTTAATATTAACTATTGATTTAGAACTTTCAGCAACCGCATTAACACTTATATAAGATAAAATTCTACTTACTTCGATATTATAATCTAATATATTTCTATTAAAATTAAAATTAACTCCACTAATTGTTACTGAACTTAAATAGTTGTTTTCATCTAATACTGGCAAAGTAGATGGTATAACTACAACTTTAGTTGTTGTTTTAGGAATATATTTTGTTGTTGATGGCTTTTTAGTGGTTGTAGAAGTATTTTTAGTGGTTGTAGATGGTTTTTTAGTAGTTGTAGATGATTTAACTGTAGCAGAAGTTGGAGGATTATATATAGAACCATTTTTAGTTTTATTACAGTCAAAATGAACTACCATTGTACAATATTTGGTATAAGTATTGGGGGAACAAGATCCAGTGTAGTTTTTACATCCATTACTAATAGTTTGAGTATAAAAATTACTATTTCCATTTAAGCATGTCACAATATTACTTGATTTTAAATCATTTAATTGCCATATTTTGGTATTTGTTAAACATTTGGCTTGTTTACAAAGGCCATAATATCCAGAACCACTAGTTCGAATATTTGAATCTTGAAAACTTAAACACTCATCTTGAGTTACATTACTACTTACTGGAGTATTATAATTTGTTGCAAACACTTCAAATGGAAATAATAACATAATAATTAATAATAATATTTTTTTCATAAAACCTCATTTTCATTAAAAACGATACCAGTAATGGTATCGTTTTATAACCAAGACCTATATTAATAATAGCATAATATTATTAATAATTAAATCTTTTTAAATACATTTTTCTTATCAATAATGTAAAGTGCACTCATTAATACAATTGTTACAATACCCAAAGTTAAGAAATAATCTTCAACTCCAGTTTGGGGACTGGTAATAGTCGTTGTTGTCTCATCATCAGCTGGTGTTAATGTTGTAGTTGGAGTTTGAGTAGTTGAAGGAGTAAATGATTCTTCATTACTAGTTAATGTACAATTATAATACATCTTTTCAGTTGCATATGCATATACACCACTACTTGTACAAGCTGCTCCATTTTTTAATTCTTCATCTTGAGCTCCAGAAGAGTCTATTACGACTCTTGGATTTGTATTACCATTACTACATTTTAAGACATTAGCTAATGGATTGTCTATTTTATGAACATTTTTATTATCAGTACAACTTATTTCGATACAATATAAGTAATATCCTAAAGTGCCATTTTGTAAATCAGCCGTATTATTTTGAGTTTCAGCACTTCTACATAATGCAGAAGCTTCAGGAGTTGTTGCTACTTCCCACTGAGTAGTTTGAGTATTTTCATCAACATTAGCAAAAACTACTAATGGAATGAACATTGCTAAAATCAATACTAATTTCTTCATTTCCCCTCCTAATTCTCAATATATTCTTTTTTCTTCTTAATTTGTTTAAGAACTACTATTATTATGGCCGCACTTAGAATAATTACACCTGCTCCGATAGATAAATATAATTCTAATTGTTTATCAAATGCATCTTTTTGAATGTCTACTGAATATGTTTGAGTTGCTCCATCTTCTGCAATTACTTTTATTCTTACAGTACTAAATCCGGTTAAGTCATTATTTCCTACCATATATACTTCTGATCGATTATTATATGGTGTTGCGGTTATTAATAATGTCTTTTCTCTTTTGATTTTTACTACATAATCTAATACATCTGGTTTAAAGTTGATGTCATAATCTTTGATTGTTAATGTGGCTAGTGATGTACTACTTCCTACTTCTAATCCACTTTCTTTTCTATTTACGTATACTGTATATACTTTAGTTTTGTTTCCGTTTCGTACTTCTATCTCAATTACATTTGGTCCTACTTTAAAGTTTTGATTTCCTCGTATTGTTACTGTTGCATTTGCGCTTTCAGCAAAAGCATATACTGGTAACTCTTCTATTTCATATCCAATTGAGATTGAATAACTATTGTTATCTCTATCAAATTCTAATTTTGTTCCTGGAATACTTAATGAACTTAAATATACACTATTAGTAATAGTTTTATCTACTTCACTACCTGATTTAACAAATGTTATTACATAACTTCTCGTAATTCCAGCTTCACTTATTGTTTTTATAACTGCTGATGTAACTTCATTTGATAATGTTACTTTTCTAGGAGCATATCCAGCAACAAATGCAGATTTAGCACTTTGAAGAGTACCATTAATTGTTACTTCAGAAGTATTCTTTGGTACTTCTACTGTGTAATCACTTACATATGGGTCAAAATTTATTCTACCTTTACTAATAGTTAGACTAGATAATAAATTATCATTTTCACGATCATCTACTCTATTAGCTATTATTGTGTAGGTTCTTTCGCGACCTTTTTTATTAACTATTTTTATTAATATAACATTTCTACCATAATCTAAATTTACAGTTCTTGGTTCATAACCTGGAACATATGCTGCATCACTACTTGTTAATGTAGCATATACTGCTATTTTATTAGCTTTTACTGTTACTTCGTAACCAGTTGTATATGAATCAAATGCAGCTAATACTGAATCATTTTTTAATGTGTTAGATAGCATTACATAATTCATATCTTTATCAGCTAATGCTAAGGTACCGCCATCATTTAAAGGAGTAATACTAACATTTTCATCAGTATCAACTGCTTTAACATTTAATAATGAAATTGTTGTAGTAGGTTCAGTATCATGAACTTTACTCATAACTGCATAACTAATTCTATTAGAATTTGTCATTGACCAGAAGAAATATGTTCCTGCTGATAAACTTAAGCTTCCTTTATAGTCATTATTGTTAAATGGAATCCAATCAGCTTTAACAGTTGGTGCTGTTCCTTGGGACATATAATAGCCTTTAATTCCATCAGTACTATTATCTTTAGCTTCAAAAGTTATTATACCCTTGCCATTTATTCCAGCTACACCACCAGAAGCTGACATACCCGGTCTAGCAGCTAATGTACAATTAAATCGATAATCTTTAGAACAAACTTGAACATTGTCTTTACATGTATCACTATCACTTATCATATTTGGTGATGTTTTACTATATCCATCGGCACATGTTACAGCATCTTTTAAATGCATATCTTGTTCAGTTATTTCACCATTTTTATAAACATAGCAAATTCTTATAGTAGTTTCTCCTTTTAAACCAGTAACAGGTTTGCTTGAAACACACACGTTAGAACATGTCGGTTTTGTAGATACTATTAAATCCTTTTTTACAAATATAGTCTTATTATTATAACTAACTTGACAAGATTTACTTGTACAAGCATCGCCAGGAGATTTAGTAAATTTAACTTCACTACCACAAGTTATTTGAGTAGCACCTAATGTTAAATCCTGATCTGAGTAATAATAATCAGTTTGTTTAATATACTTAGTCATATTAGTACAAGTAGAAGTTGTATCAATTTCTTTTATTTTATTTTTATATACTTTTGTAGTAGTACTTACATTCTTACCATTAATGTTTGTTACATTACAATAATTGTCGTCACAAGTAGAAATATATAGTTTATCTCCACAAGCAATACTATCTCCTTGGTATCCAGCTCCAGTTAAGGCATATCTATAAGCGTTAACTGTTATAGTTGGATCAGGATTGCTAGGATTTATAGGTTTTTCAGAACCGTCGCCACCACCACTTTTAGTACATGATGTGCCGTTTAATTGGCATTTATTGCTGTTATCTTTAGCACAACTTCCTAAATACTCGCCAGCCTTGATATATACGCAAGTATTACCATTATTACACAGATAACATCCTGATGTCAAAACTTTTTCTTGCTTTTCACAATTAGCATTACAATTATTTCCAGAATCTTTAACGCATCCTACTATACTGGATCCTGCGCTCTTTTTTTCACAATTATTATTACAATAATAGCATCCCGCTTCTGGAGCAGTTGGTGCTTTTGCTGTAACAGTCATTCCAGTAGTATAATTTTTGCCATTGTTTTCCTTTGTAATTGTTATATTAGCTGTATCTTGAGCAGATGATTTACAATATATATTTAATCCACTTTTGGTACATGTGATTTTACCAGCTCCACCAGAAACGCCTAAGGTATACTCATTGGTATTCCCACAATTAGTAAATGAAGCAGTAGCCACTAAATAGTTTTTACCATCCGCTGTTATTGTTGATGATGAACTGCTTAATTTCACTTTACACGAATTGGTTTTAGTAAAACACTTGTTAGTAGATGTATTAACTTCACATTTAGTGCTATTGTATACGCAAACTTCAACTGGTAATTCTTCGCAAGTATTAGCTGACACACTTGTACAGCCGTTATCTCCATAAACAGTATATACTGTTTTAAGAAAATTTACGGTAGCGGTGTATATCGGAATTGTAAAGTCTCCTCTGACACCTCTACAGTATTTAATATTAGGCTTAGTGGGAGAAATTATTATATCACCACAATATTTTTCAGTTGATAGTATTTTATGATTAGCTATTGTCCCCTGCTTTATCTCATACTCATCACATTTATAGTAAGCAAATTGTGCTGCATATACTTTATTTGGCATTAATACTAAAGCTATAATTAATAGTATAATTCCATTATAAATATTCTTTCTCATAACTTAATCTCCTATCTTCTATAAAAATTTTATAATTTTTTTAAGTTTTAGTCAACTTAAAAATAAGAGAAAATTGTAATATATGCTATTTTCTCTTATTTTCTCCTATTAATTCTAAAGATTCAGTTAAATATTTAATTCTTTCCATGATTCTTCTTGACTTAATCTGTTCTTCGGTAGTTTTATTTAATATAAAGTGATTTTCTAATTCATCTAAATTTAAATTAGAAGTAAAGAAAGTACTTTTTTTATTATCCATTCTATATTGTAATATGGTACCTAATATTTCATCTCTATTCCAGGAACTTGCTGTTTCAGCTCCTATATCATCTAATAATAATAAATCTGCATTTTTAATTTCATCAAATCTTTCTTTATAATCTTCATTGTTAAAAGATTCTTTAATACTTCTTAGAAGCTCTGGATAGTATACTATTACAACTTTGTATCCTTCTTTAGATAATTCATTTAATAAAGCACTTACCATATAGGTTTTACCTGATCCAAAAGAGCCATGTAAATATAATCCTTTACCACTTTGATTTTTTTTATAATTATCATAAAACTTCTTTAGAAACTTTATAATAGAAGCCCTATTTTTTTCTAAATCTATATTACTCATTTTAGCTAATTTTATTTCACTAGGCATTTCATAAAATTTAGATTTTATTTCTTCATGTTCTAAATCATATTTCTTTTTATATTTACAAGCTACATAATTAAATATTAAAGTATCACCTTCTAATTTAGGATAATAGACCATACCTGTAACTTTATTTTTACAATTAAGTATTGATTTACAATTTTGACAATTATTAAGTTCTTCTACAGTTCTTTCTAATTTAGAAGTATATTTATATGCGATATTATCTTTTACTTTTATAGTATTTATTAATTTTTTAAAAGATTCATTTTTTAAAGAAACCGCATAATCACATTTTAAGTTATAGTCTAAATCTTTTAGATTAAAATTAGTACTATCTTTAAATTCTTTCATTATTTAAACTCCTTTAATAAATCTTCTAATTCAGCTTTTTCTTCTTCAGTTATAGATTCATTGTTATTTTCTTTATTAAACCATACTGGTAATTTAATATCTTCTTTTTGTTCTTTTTTAGGCTTCTTTTTATATTCTTTTTCGGCTTGTTTCATAGCTGAATCAGCAGTTTTAATACCAAGTCTAGTCCACTGACCAGCAATGGTTTCTACATAACTTCTAGTTAATTTATTATCATTTATTCTTAAAATATAGTCTATTAATACATTAATAACAGCAGGCATCATACCTAAATCTATAGCTAAATATTCAAGTAATTTTAAATCTCTACTAGTTGGATTATTATTTTTATATTTACTTTTAAGAAAATCATATGGGGTTGTATTTTCAAATATATATATCATTTTACTTCTGTTTGATAAACTACCCTCTGGAGTTTTTAAATATTCTGGTTGAGTTCGATAGATAATTGTAGGAAGACTACCACTATTATTGTATTCATAATATTTTCTTATTTCTTTAATTAGAGAATCTTTATTAATCATTCCATTTTCATCTATAGTAAGTCTTATTATTTCTGATAATTTTAAAGTATCTACATTATAAATAAATGCTAGGGAATTGATTAATTCTCTCATTCTTTTATTTAAAGCTTTTTCACTTAATACTTTATTAGGAATACTTTCCATTAATAAATCAAAATCAATTAAAGAATCTATTTCTAGTTTTAGACTACTCTTATCTTTAATATCTTCATTATTAAAGAAATTACCAACACTAGATTTAAAAGTTTCATTTAACTTAGAAGTTATTTCTTCATAATCATCATATCTACTAATAGGTTTTTTATAATTTTTAAGTAAATTTTTATATTCAGATTCTCCGATATTATTATATAAAACTACATTTAATATAGGATGATTAAAAAATTCATAAGCAGATAATGGAGAAAATAATTCATATATATAATGATTAATATCACTATCTTTTTTTAAATAAGTTTTAATAAGACCTACTGCTTCTAGAGATTCTCTTGCTTCTTTAATTAAATCTAATTTAGTTTTTAAAAAAGTCATTAAATGATGATGAGTATAATCTACACTCATAGTTTCACTTTTATCTAAATCACTCCATAATGTTAAATATAGACTAATAGGAAGTGGTCCAATGATAGGTTCATATAAATTAATTAAATTCTTTTTATCTATTTCAGTTAACAAAGTCTTATTAATAACTATATAAGAATCTGCTGGTAATAAACTAATCTTTTGCACACTATCACCTTCTTATTAATATTTTATCTTTTAATAGATTTTAAATCAAGAATAACTAACATATTGGAACATTTTCGTAACCTAAAATGTTTTTTTAATAAAAAAATAAAGGAAATAAGACTTTAACCGGTAACATATATAATAGAGGGTATAAATTATCTTCTTAGAAAGGAATATGGATACAATGTTTACTGAAGAAGAATGGAAAGCTTTAAATAAACAGCTTGAAATTGATGAAAATAAGTTTAATGAAGAGCTAAAAAATCAAGGCAAAAAAGAAAGAAATCTTGAAATTGCTAAAAATCTACTTCAAGAAAATGTTCCAATTGAAGTTATTCTAAAAGCAACTGGTTTAACAAAAGAAGAAATCGAAAAGTTATAATAATCTTTTCGATTTTATTTGTCATATTTATCTAAAAAGCTTTGATATTTTCCATCTTTTTTAGTACCTAATACACAATTTAAATTAATATTATCTAAAGCTTTAAAAATATTATAATCAACATCAGGATTTACTTTACGCATACTATCTATTAGTTTTTTCATTTCTTTGCGTTTACTTGTCCCATCATCAACAAGACAAGCATTTTCAGTAAACCTACAAGCACAATTAATAAAAGTTAAATTATTTCCTTTAGCCCATGCTTTAACAGAAGACTCTTTGACTAAATATAGAGGTCTAATTAATTCTAAACCTTCATAATTATCACTATGAAGTTTTGGCATCATAGTTTTAATTTCGGCTCCATAAAACATTGATAACAGAGTTGTTTCAATAACATCATCAAAATGATGACCTAGAGCAATCTTATTGCACCCTAATTCTTTAGCTTTATTGTATAAATGTCCCCTACGCATTCTAGCGCATAAATAACAAGGATTACCTTCGGTTAAACTATCTACTATATTAAAAATATCACTTTCAAAGATTTCAATTTTAATATTTAATCTTTTAGCATTTTCTTTAATTAAGTTTAAATTAGCTTCATTATAACCAGGATTCATTACAACATATTTAGCTTCAAATTTAATCTTACCATGTCTATTTAATTCCTGCACACATTTAGCAAGTAAAAATGAATCTTTGCCACCACTAATACAAACCATAACCTTATCATTTTCTTTAATTAATTCATAGTCTTGTACGGCTTTAACAAATTTGCTCCATATTTCTTTACGATAGGTTTTAATTATAGATCTTTCAATTTCTTTATACTCTTCCATGCTTACCTCTTTAAACTCTTTAATAAATCTTTTTGTTCATTATTTAATCTAAAAGATTCTAATGCTTTTTGAATAGACTTATTATAAGTCCATTTTTCTATTTTGCAATCATTTTTTAAAAAAAGATAAGTTCTATCAAAATATTTAACTAATAAAACTGATATTAACCAAGCATTAGCCATTTTAACATAATAATAGTCTAATTTAGCATTATTAATAATATTATAAATATCTTTAATATAATCATCTATTAGATAATAATCTAATAACATTATTAAAGCAAATCTAACTTCGAATTCTTTATTACTTTTTAAAAAATCTTTAATTAAAATATATATTTCATTAAGATATTTTTTAGTTATTTTTAAATTAGCACAAAACATATCGCATATTGCCCAATCATTTATTTTAGGTACAAAGTCTTTTATATAATTAATTAGATTATTTATATCTATATTCTTATAATACCCAATAATAAAACCTTTAAGTAATAATTCTTCATAATATTCTTCATCTATTTCTTGATATAAATAATCTAAATTATATTCTTTAGCTAACTTTTTAGCATATTCTTTAATTAAAGGTACTCTTATGCCTAACTGATTATGATGTTTAATATTTAATTTATTTTGAAAATTTAAATATTTTTGATCAGATATGCTTAATAAATAATTTTTAATTTCTAATTTTATATTCATTCTACACCTTGATTGAAGTATAACAAATATTAGTGCATAATAAAAGTAGGATTATCCTACTTCTTAGATTTTAATGCTTCAATTATGTCTTTTTTGTCTTTACTAGATTTTAGTATATAAGTAACAATAACTGCGCCTGTACAAATTAACATAATTACAAGTAAATCTACATTACTAATAGATGATGTATCAGTACTAGATGTATTCATTAAATGATTTAAGCAGTTATCTTTACCATCAGCAATACATTTAACAATATCTTTATCACCTATTTCATATGCTTCATTAATAATATCTTCTAAAGAAGTATTATAAGATGCAGCAGCATATAAATCACTAATTACTACAAAAGGTGTAGCTTGATGAGTAGCATCTTCAAATCCAGCTTTTTTAAAAGCTTTAGCTACCTTTTCAGCAAGTTCATAGTCTTTACCATTTTCCCATTTAACATGGTCAATATAAGCTTCTTTTTTAACAATTTCAAACTTTTTATTATAAGAATCTAATCCTTCTAAATACTGTATTTCAGCTTCACAATAAGGACATCCTCCTGCTTCAAAAACATATACCTTTACTTTATCTTTAGCAAATACACTAATTGGTAATAATAAAAATAAACTTATAACTGCGATAAAAAATTTCTTCATATCTATTCTCCTTTTCTAATAAAAATTATAATATTATAAATATTTAAATTCAATAATTTAAAATAAATTTCTTTATTTTGCTTCGTACCAGTCAGTTCCATAATCTAAGCTTACTTTTAATGGTACTTCTAATGGAGTAATATTTTCCATTATGTCTTTAACTAACTTTTCTAAAGATTCTTTTTCTTCTTTAACAACATCAAAAATTAATTCATCATGAACTTGTAATAACATTTTAGATTTAAAATTATTTTTTTCCATTTCATTATCTATTTTAATCATTGCCATTTTAATAATATCTGCACTAGTTCCTTGAATTGGAGTATTAAGGGCGATACGTTCACCACCGCTTCTTATAATATAATTAGCATTATTTAGTTCATCTATTATTCTTTTACGATTAAATATGGTTCTTACACTACCCACCATTTTAGCCTCATTAACAATATTTTTCATATAATCAGCTACTCCTGGATAAGCTTTTAAATATTTGTCAATAAATTTTTTAGCTTCTATTGGATTAATTTGTAAATTTTCTCCTAAACCAAAACCACTAATACCATATACAATTCCAAATATTACGGCTTTAGCAGTTCTTCTCATTTCTTTAGTTACCTCATTTATTGGTACTTCAAAAATATCACTAGCGACTGCCTTATGAATATCTTCTCCATTTTTAAATGCTTCAATTAATTCTTTAGATTTACTAATATGAGCTAAAACTCTAAGTTCAATTTGAGAATAATCTGCTGATAAAAATAATTCGTTTTCTGGTAAAAATGCTTTTCTTACTCTTTTACCATATTCATCTCTAGTTGGAATGTTTTGTAAATTTGGATCAATACTAGAAAGTCTTCCGGTTCTAGTTTGAGCTTGTTTATATATAGTATGAATTTTACCGTCATTCATAATAAAATTATCTAATCCTTCTAAGTAAGTACTATTTAATTTTGCTAGGTTACGGTATTCAATTATGTAATTTATTTCTGGATAACTATAGTTAAGTTTTTCTAAAGTATCTGAATCAGTGTGATAATTCTTACCATTTACTTTTCTATGAGGATATGGTAAACCCATATGATCAAATAAAACTTCTCCTAGTTGTTTAGGACTAGCAATATTAAAGGTTTCTCCAGTAAAATTATATATTTTATTAGCAAGTTCTTTTAAATTTAATTCATTTTCTTTTTTTAATTCTTTTAAGACTTCTCTATTACAAATAATACCATTATATTCCATTTTAGCTAATACTCTAATTAAAGGCATTTCTATATTATTAAATAAATCTAACATATCTTCCATAGCTAATTTTCTAATTAAATCTTCTTTAGTATCATAAATATATTTTGCTTTTAGAGTAACTCCTATTTTAAGTTTTTCTTCATCTTTTAATATATCATTATAAAAAGGTGTATTAATACTTTCTTTATTCATTAAAACTGCTAGATCATCTTTTATTTGATAATTTAATAGATAGGTAGCTATCATATTATCAAAAGAAGTATTTAAATTAAAATTATTAAGTAATATCATATTCTTTTTTAAATCATATGTATATTTATCTATATCTTT
>ODAJ012038164.1_pt1 | contig 38683 bp, 35 predicted proteins | sample 1539241 | NCBI WGS metagenome assembly ODAJ01 (sample SAMN02144231, study PRJEB22623) | gut metagenome | biome: sheep rumen | host: Ovis aries | place: New Zealand
AGCTTGTCGCCGATAAAATCGTAATGGTGCGTAACGTGGCTCTCAAAATCCGAGTCTGCAATATATGTAAATTCGCCGATGATGATATTCGGGTTTTTGATAGTCGGTTTTACATAAATTTCCTTGTCGTAACCCATTATCGGGTGTATCGTGTTGGGATCGGGCATATTTGTGCTTTTTTCAAACAATTCGCCCCAATCGGAAGATACAAAATCGGTCAATAATTTTTCGTATTTTTCTGCATCCTGCTTATGTACAACAAAAATATAGGCTCTTTGCGTGCCCTTATGAAATATCAAAGGGAAAATTCTTGAATCGGGGAGACTCCGCATTTCATAAAGGGTTTCTTTCCATTTTCCTTCTGTTCGTCTTGCCCGCTGACAATAATATACAATATTTTTGCCTTTTGCGTAGTATTTCTCTATTTCTTCGGGGAAAATATATTTGTCAGAATCTTTGGCGGTCTTGCTTTTTGTTCCGAGTATTCCGTTGTCGGGGTCGCAAAATATCAGGTTTTTGTCGGATAATTTTTTTGCGGAGCGTTCAAACCAATTACCGCGGTCTTTTATATCAACACATTCATCGAAAAATGTCGTATCGCCGAAAAGCCCGCTGTTTTCAACTGTTTTGAGATTTTTGTCATCTCCGAAAGCTATCGTTTTTAAAAAATCATACAGTTTTTCGTCATACTTTCTGAAATTTTCGTTATTGAGATATTTATTTATACTGCCGTGACCGGTTTTGTCATTTTCCGTGTAATACCAATTTACGCCGATGTTTATCTCGTTAGATATAAGATACCTTAAAAGCCCGTATTTGCCATAATCGCCAATATCTCCGATATATTGATCTTTCATAGGAAACATCTCCTTTTGCTTACACCATACAATTCATTATAACATTTATCATCATTTCTTTTTCGGTCGGCATAGATTCGGCTATCATTATTGTCAATGCGGCGAGAGTCTGGTCGGCGATAGTCTTTTGGGTCTTTTCTTCATCAAGGAAAAGTGCGTTGTTTTTATCGAGGAAGTACAAAAACATTGCTGCGGCTATGCGTTTGTTGCCGTCGGAAAAAGAGTGATTTTTGGTCACGAAGTACAGCAGGTTTGCGGCCTTTTCTTCGAGTGTGGGGTAAACTTCCACTCCGCCGAAACTCTGGTAAATATTGCCGATACTGCCCTTGAACGAATCGTCCTTTTCATTGCCGAAAAGTGTGCTGTCCGAACCGAATCTCATACTGTCTATCAATTTGCGGCACTCGTCATATTTAAGGACGTAAGTTGCGGTATTGCCCGAGGGCTTCTTCAATGTCTGGTGGTCGTAATCGTCAAGCAGGTCAAGGGCGGTGTTGTATTTCTCAATGACCGACAATATAAACTATGAGAGGAGAGAAAGCTTGCTTTCTCAACTCGATTAGTTTATCTGAGCAATATCGGCACTAAAGTGACGATATTGGGAAGGTTTGAGGAAGTTTAAACTTCCGACAATATCTGCTTCGTGTCAAGTTGATTTTCTGCTCGTTTCATAATGCGTATAACCTCTCCGATTTGTTCTATACAGTCAACCGCAAAGATAGATGCGGACAATTGCGAAGCAATTGGCTTTTGGCTATGCCAAAAGTTGTGAACTTATGATTTACAGAATATCCCTTAATTATGTAGTCTTTCAGGACTTTGTTTGCCCATTTGCGGAATTCAACACCACGCTGTGATTTTACACGGTAGCCTACGGAGATTATCACATCAAGATTGTAGTAATCAACTTTATAGGTTTTTCCGTCGGTGGCAGTTGTCGCAAATTTTGCGACAACTGAATTATCGTTATATAATTCTTCCTTTAAAGCGTTATTTACGTGCTTGCCTATGGTTTTGACATCACGGTCAAACAGCTGTGCAAGCTGATTTCTGTTAAGCCATACCGTATTGCCGTCGGTGTTAACTTCAAGCACGATCTCACGGTCGGCGGTCTCGTATAAGATTATTTCGTTTTTATCCATAACTTTTTTACCTTACTTTTGATAAAACTCAACACATTTTTCGTACTCTTTTCTGTCAAATATCCATTTGGGCTCATATAGCCATATTACGTTTTCGGGCTGTTTATAGTAATTGCGGGTATAATTCATTCTGCGGCGGTAAAGTTCTTCTGTCCAATTTTCGGATACCCAATTGCACCACTCACGACTGTATATTTTTTCGGTTGCAATATTGTCACCGTATTTTTCCCAGTCTTCATAGGTATATGCTTCAAGATATGAAATGCCGTACTTTCGAGGGTCGTCTTCGTTTTGGTGTGTGACCTCGCCTATTTTATCCCAGTAAATATATTCTTTGTCCTTGCGAACGTATGCTACAAGTAAAGTACAATCCAAATCAAGATCATCGGGACATACCAATATGGGCAAAACCTCCGGTTCTTCCGAAAAAAGAAGGGTGTGTATAAATTTCTTTTCGCCTTCCCAATTAAGTTCTTTGCCTCATGCCGGATATAGTCCATTCAAATTAAACTTCGATAATCCTTCCGAATTGTGTTTGTACTTTTCAAACCATTCGGTTATTGGTATTCCGTCGATAACTAAGTAGTTTTCGTTATATCCATAAGGAGTGGAGAGGTTTTTTATTGTTATTGTGTTCATTGATTCTTTTCCTTATCCCTCGCCATAGTCTCCTTGACCGCCCTTATCATAAACGCATTTACGCTTTCGCCGGTCTTTTTGGTGTGTTCAACTATCTCGTTTTTCAGGCCGCTGTCCTTTGTACAACGCATCTCTATGCGGTCGAGGTGGGTCTTTACAAATTTTGTGACGGCGCGGCTGTGCGCTTCGGGGGAATATGTATGTGATGCCATAACGGGTCAGTCCTTTCCTTTTCTTTGATTATAGCACAAAATATGTGTCGTGTAAAAATATTTTTACGGGAATGTTTTGGAATTTTGTGAAAAACAATCGAAAACTTGCTGGAATTTTGTGAAAATCTCTCTTGAAAAGGTCGGAATTTTGTGATATGATGTTTTATCATAAGAGATTGCTCAAAGGCAAATAAGACCGAGGTGACGATACCGTGAAACTTTTAAGAAGAAAAATAGATGCATTTTTGGAGGATTGGAAGAGCAGAACCGACCGTATGCCGCTTATTGTAAAGGGTGCGCGTCAGATAGGCAAGACCGAATCGATAAGATACTTTGCACACGGGCATTATAAAAATATTGTAGAGATAAATTTTGTGCTGCAAAAGCACTTCAAAACCATATTTGACAACGGCTTCGAGCCCGATACCATAATACGCGGCATTTCACTGCTGGATCCGTCGCTTGAATTTACCGCGGGAGAGACTCTGATTTTTTTTGACGAGATGCAGGAATGTCCGAATTGTGCCACAAGCCTTAAATTTTTCAAGCAGGACGGGCGTTATGATGTGATATGCTCGGGGTCGCTGATGGGGATAAACTACCGTCAGATAGAGTCAAACAGCGTGGGCTATAAAGAGGACTATGAAATGCACTCTATGGACTTTGAGGAATTTTTGTGGGCAAAAGGCTATAAGGACGGGCAGATAAGCGAGTTGTTTGAGGCTATGTTGGAAACAAAGCCGCTCTCGGAGGTAGAAATGTCCGTGATGTTTGAGGCGTTTGGAGAATATATGGTGATAGGCGGTATGCCCGCGATAGTCAATTCTTTTGTGACGAATAAAAATTACAGCGGCACACTTAAAATGCAGCGGCAGATACTCCTTGACTATGAGGAGGATATAACCAAATATGCCGTCGGTTTGGATCAGGCAAAGGTGCTGAATGTTTATCGAAAGATACCCGCCTTTCTCGGCCGCGATAATAAAAAATTTCAAATATCAAAGGTCGCACACGGAGCAAGGAACCGTGACTATGTGGGGACTGTCGATTGGCTTGATAACGCGGGTATCGTGAATATCTGTTATTGTATGGAACAGCCCTCGCTCCCGCTTGGCGGCAATTACGACCCCAATAATTATAAGCTCTATTTCAGAGATACGGGCCTGCTTGTCGGCTCGCTTGACGAGGAAGTGCAGGAGGATCTGCGATATAATAAAAATTTTAATACCTATAAGGGTGCGCTTTATGAAAATGTTGTTGCCGATATGCTCGTTAAACAGGGATATAAACTGTATTTTTACAGAAATTCAAAGGGCACGTTGGAAATGGATTTCTTTGTGCGTGATATCGATTCGCTTGTGCCTGTTGAGGTAAAAGCGGGCAATAACAGTACGCCGTCACTGAATAAACTTATCGAAAAAGATGAATTTGCCGATGTTAAGTATGGCATAAAATTTGGCAGAAGCAATATCGGCTTTAACGGAAAGTTTTATACTTTACCGTATTTTATGGCGTTTATGCTGAAAAAATGGCTGAAAGAGAGATAGCAGAATAACAAAACAATTATATGGTCCTTGCTTATTATAGCGGGGACTTTTTGTAATTTATAAAAATTCTTCTTGCTATATGGACAAAAGGATATAATCTTTTGTCCATGAGTATGTAGCAAAATTTATTTTGCGGAATACGAATATCCTTGATTTGGTTGTGTAGTATACTAAACATAGAAAAACAATTTAAAACGAAAGGGTGGTTATTATGAAAATCAAAGAAGAGAACGGAATGAAGTATTTCAGCGGCGAAAACGGGGAGTGGTTTGCACAGTACATCGAGGAACGCGGGCTGTGGTATGAGTTCGATACGAAGACAATGACATATCTGTCGATGATTAAATTGGATGAAGAGGACGAACCCGATTATCAGCTTACTATGTGGGGTAGGCGCAGGCTTAATTATCTGAAAGAATTTAAGCCGGGCACATATCAAAGATTGATGATAAGCGGCCTGTGGAATCACCTTGTCGCCACCGATAAACGCGCCAACGAGCTTGAAGATATGCTTATGGAGCAAATGAGCAGCGCTGAGGGCATAACCGAGGAAATGAAACGCAGGGATGCAATGGAATGGGTCGCAAGACGAAACGGCCTGAAAAATAGGGTGAGAGAGATAGTTTATAACGAGTGTATATATGTATAAAAAAAGGCTGTCGAGGGGCAGCCTTTTTCGTTGCATTATTTCATTGGCGTTCCGACTTCGATAAGATTGCCGTCAAGGTCATAAAAGCGGATTACCTTTTGTCCCCAATAGTCAACCGCAAAGATAGATGCGGACAATTGCGAAGCAATTGGCTTTTGGCTGTGCCAAAAGTTGTGATGGTGGGTCATAAGTTTGTTTACATATTTTATATCGGGGTAGAGTGTTTCGAGTTTCTCAATAAATATTTCTATCTCGGGTTCCTCAAAGTACAATTCACAGGCGTTGTTTTCGGGTAGGATCTCACGAACGAGAAAGTCTCGCCATATCTTTTCATCCTGCAAAACAAGCCCCTCTGTCAAAATCATATTTCCGTCATTATCCAACATCATTTGCAGCCCGAAAAGGTCGTGATAGAACTGCTTTGCCTTTTCGATATTCTTTGTTACTATCAAAAAATTCTTTAGTCGCATAGACAATACCTCATTTAACTTATTTTATCTCCTGTTCCAGCGAATCAAACAGCTCTGTACCGAAAAATTCGCCAAGCGTTATGCCAAACCCGTCGCATAGTTTCTTTATATTGACAATGCCCGGATTTTGGCTTTTTTGGTTAAGCATAGAGTAAACGGTCATAGGCGGTATGCCCGAAAGGTTGGCTATGCCGTTTATCGTCAGGTTTTTCTGTTCGCATAATTCCTTTATTCTTGCGGCAACGGCTTCTTTTGTGTTCATAATATACACTCCAAACATAATCTTTACATTTAGGATATAAGATTTATCGTAAAAATGTATAAGATATATCTTACACTGTGTGCTGATATGTGATAATATATAAGATATATCGTAAACTTATGGAGAGTGTTTTATGTTGAAAGTTTATACCGTCTCGTTTTTTGGTCATAGGCATATTGAAAATTTCAGAGCTGCGGAGGAAAAGGTGGGTGGGTTGATATATAAGCTGTTGCAAGAGCATGAATACGTCGAGTTCTTGACAGGTCGTGACGGAGATTTCGACCAAATAGCAACTTCTGCCGTACTCAAAGCCAAGCGTAGCTACGCCGAGCATAGATGCGATATAATCTGGGTCATGCCATATTTAAAAGCAGAGTACACCCAAAACACCGAGGACTTTGATAAATACTACGATTATGTCATAGTCTGCCCGGACAGCGAAAAGGTGCATCCCAAACATACGATTCAAGTGAGGAATAAGTGGATGGTCGATAGGTCGGACCTGGCGGTGTTTTGGGTGGAACACGAAAATGGAGGGGGCATACAGAACCTTGAAATATGCCGAAAAACCTGAAATCGATCACATAAACCTGACGGAGCAATATTCAACAAATTTGGCAAAGATCGGAACAAAAATATTGCCGAAATCTGCGATATATATTATAATAAAAGTAATAAAAAAACGGGGGTGACATATATGCCGAAGTACAATAAACTTGTTCGTGACAGGATACCGGAGATAATTGAAAATTCGGGTAAAACAGCACATACGCATTTATTGAGTGATGAAGAGTACATTGCCGAACTTGACCGCAAACTGGGCGAAGAATTTGCGGAGTATCAAGCCGACAAAAACATTGAGGAACTTGCGGATATGCTTGAGGTCATATATGCCATAGCAAAGGCACGGGGTGCGTCTGTCGAAGAACTGGAGCGCGTCCGCAAGGAAAAAGCGGAGAAGAACGGAGCATTTGAAAAGAAGTTTTTTTTGGTTGATGTCGAGGGCTAAGTGTATGTAATGGATAGGGATGTTTATAAAATAATATAAACAACTCGTGTTTTGAGTTTTTTTGTAGCCTTTCGTTGACAAATTAGAGAAAAAACAGTAAAATAAATATATAGTACTTTTGAGAAAAGACGGTTGATTTTAATGAATAATTATTTTGAATTGGTTTCCTATGCAGAGTTATTAAACGAGATAAAGTATGTTTATCAGTCGGATAATCGTCCGTGGATAATCGGCTATAGCGGAGGAAAAGATTCTACTACGGTAGTTGAATTGGTATATGAGATGTTGATGTCTTTGGGGCCTGAGGAGAGAAAAAAGAATGTATATATCGTTTCTTCGGACACGTTAATAGAAAATCCATTAATAAAAATATACCTTAGCAAAATGAATACAATGCTTGGGAAAGCTGCCGAAAGAGATGGTTTACCTATTAAGTCGTGTATGGTAACGCCCGAGTTTAATAATACATTTTGGACCAATATTATTGGTAAGGGTTTGCCTACTCCGAGAATGAATGGTACGTTTAGATGGTGTACGGATAGACTTAAGATCAAGCCAAGTGCAGATAAGATTAAAGCAATAATGGCAGAGGAAGATAATGAGGTGATTGTTCTCCTTGGTGTAAGAAAGGCAGAGAGTATTGCAAGAAAACGCCGTATTGAGGGTAGAGAACTTGCAACACGTATGCTTAATAGACACGAAACTATACAAAATGCATATGTTTTTAATCCGATAGTTGAGCTTACTACCGACGATGTATGGAAGATTCTTTTAGAACATAATAATGGTAAAACACCATGGGGCTCCGATAATAGTGAACTTGTAGCATTATATTCTGATGCTGATAGTGGTGAGTGTCCGTTTGCAGGGATGATAAACTCCAGTCAGACTCAGAGTTGCGGTCAGTCAAGGTTTGGTTGTTGGTGTTGTACGGTTGTTAAGGAGGATAAATCTCTAAATGGTTTTATTAAAGCGGGACATCGTGAGCTCATACCTTTGGCGGAGTTTAGAGCGTGGCTAATGGAAATAAGAGATAAGGATGAATACCGCGAAAAAAAACATAGAGACGGATCGGTGTATGCTGATAAACACGGCAATAAGGGCTATGGACCGTTTACTTGGGATGCAAGAAAGCTTATTCTTACAAAACTAATAGAAACGCAGCGTATGATTAACTATAATCTTATTACACTTGATGAACTTAGAGCAATTGACGAAATATGGGACCGAGAACTTGATCTTTCGAGAAGAGTACTTGTTGATCTTTATTATGGATTGACGGGTGAAAAATTACCGTGGGACAGTCATAAAAAGGCTCTTGTGGAGGCTGAAACTGTTGATAATATTGAGTCGATGTGTAAAGAGTTTGATGTGCCGGTTGAGTTGGTACGTAATCTCATATTATCGGTTCACCAAAATAAAAATTATTCAAATCCCAGAATTATGAGAAAGGATCTTGAAAGACTTTTAAATCAGCAGTGGCTTCATTTTGATTTACTTAGGGAGATTGACGATGCAAATAACGAAACTGGAACTTGATAATTTCAGTTCATATGAAGGAAAAACGGTATTCGATTTTACCGTAAAGAAAAAACAGCCTATTGTTCTAATAGGAGGTTTAAATGGGGCAGGAAAGACATCTATTTTTATGGCCATAAAAATTGCACTTTATGGTCCGTTGGCTTTTGGTTATACAGGCAACAACACTTTTTATTGTAAAAAAATAAGAAGCTTTATAAATGATAAAGCGTTTCAGACACAACCTTTTTTATCTGGTGTCTCTATTGAGATAAAGCTAAATAAAGAACGCAAAACAGAACGTTATACTATCGCTAGGAAATGGAGCCTTTTTGACTCAAAAATAGAAGAAGAATATAATATTTATGAAGGAAACAAGATTCTTGAGGAATCAGAAAAAATTTTGTTTGAAAACTATGTCCTTAATGTTATACCGATAGATCTTTTTGATTTTTTTCTTTTTGATGGTGAGGAAGTTGGGACAATATTCTCTTCTGACGGTTATAATAAGTATGTTAAGAATGCTTTACTTACTATGTGTGGTATTGATGATTTTGAAATACTTCAAAATTTCTGTAAAAACTATAATGGTAGAATAGAGAATGACGAGGGTGTGAGACTTGATAACGAGTATCGAGGTTTGCTTGAAAGTGTCAGCATAACTCAAAAGGCCATTGATAATTGTGAAAATGAGATTGAAAAAAATGAAAGGGAGATTGTTGCACTTAGCACCCTTATTGAGCAACGCGAGGCTGAATTCATTCGTTCAGGAGGATTACCGCACGAAGAAGCTCAAAAACTTGAGGAAGAAGTGCAGAAAATCGATAGAAAACGCGAGCTTTTGGCTCGTGAAATTAAGATGTTCTTTGAAAATTTAATGCCCTTTTTTATAATGAAAGATATGATTCCGCAGTTAAATAAGCAAATAAAGTATGAAGAAAAAGCTGCTATTCATGAATACATTATCAATATGGTTTCCAAGGATTTTATTAGCCAAGTGGTATTAGAAAAAATAGAACAAGACAATGGAGTTTCAGAGGCTATTTATGAAGCTATTAAAAAAAAGTTTGAGGTGGCTAATGGAGTGTATGATGATATGATATTTGACCTATCAAAAACGGAAATGGGTCAAATATTACTCCTTGCTGAGGCTGTTACATCATTTGATGCGCAAGATCTGGTAAAAAAAATAATTGAAAGAGAGAGGTTTTGTAAAAAAATCACATCTATTAGAAAAAAGCTTAAAAATGCTTTGTCTGAAGAAGACGCAAAGAAATATACGGAAGAGATAGTAAATGCAAGACACAGGATAGAACTTTTAAATCTTGAGTTAACACAGAAGCAGATGGAAAAGAATGAACTTGTTTTAAAATTACAAGCGATAAATTCTGAACTGGGTGTTTTAAAAGGCAAGATTCGTGCTAATGTGCAGAATGATCATATATTAGACCTTAGTGCTAGTATTTCCGTAATTATGGAGAGATTGGTTTATAATAGTATGGTCAGCATTCGCGAACAGTTATCTCATAAAATTATACAGAATCTGCAACAGATATATCGTAAAGAAAACCTTATTTCCGCAATAGAAATTTCTGAAAATTTCAAATTTGATTTGTTTCAGACACAGCTGTTTACAATAAAAGAGCTCAAATCACTGATTGCAAACATAGGAATGAAAGAGTTTTTTAAACTTGTTGGAGATGAAAGTGTTCGAAAAATTTACAGATATTTTTCTTTAGATGAAGGAAATGATATAGAAACCACTATTGAGTCATATAGTTTTGATTATGATGAGATTGAATTATATAAGAGAATTGATTTCAATAATCTATCAAAGGGAGAAAGACAGATTTTTATTCTTGCTTTGTATTGGGCAATAATTCAAACTTCTGGAAAACAGATCCCGTTTGTTATAGATACTCCGTATGCTCGTATTGATGCTAATCATAGGGAAGAAATATCATCAAAGTTCTTTCCTAATATTAGTAGTCAGGTTATTATTTTATCTACTGATGAAGAGATTACAAAGGATTATTATCAGATAATTAAACCCTATATAGCTAAGGAATATCTATTGCAAAATGATCAGGGCGAAAATAAGACTACAGTAATGAGTGGTTATTTCTTTTAGGGGTATATAAAATGATTTTTAGACTAAAAACTTCAAGGCGAACTCAAGAAATATTTGAAGAGCTTGAACGACGTACAAATTTTAAACCATATACTTTAGTTAAACACGCAATAGCTTGGTCGGTTGCGGAAAAAACATCTGTTAAAGACTTTAAGTCAGACTCAAACGGGCTTGATCTTAATAGACAGACAATAACAGGAGACAATGAAGAATATTTTAAAGCGGTATTTGAACTGATTGAAGGAGAATTTCTCGAAGAAGATGAATTTTTTCCGAAATATGTAAAAGCACATATTGACCGTGGAAGTGGATTGCTTCTTGACATGTACAATCATGCAGGAAGTGTAGATAAATATATTCTTCATGTTCTTGGGGTGGGGGATACAGTGTGATATATCTTGATAATGCAGCCACCTCTCCTATAGATGAAGAGGTGTTGAATGCGATGATTCCGTTTCTTAGAGAGGAATATGGAAATCCATCAAGTAAATACTATTGTAAAGCAGAAAACGCAAGACAAGCTGTTGAAGATGCGAGGGAAAAGGTTGCGGCACTGTTTGGGGCAAATAGTGAAGAAGTGATTTTCACAGCAGGAGCAACAGAAAGTACAAATTTAATAATAAAAGGTGTGCTTGACTATAGCAGATATTATTGCGGAAACAGAAATCATGTAATAACATCAAATGCGGAACATAAGGCAACTCTGAATGTTTGTAAGTATCTTAATGGGGATTTGTATTCGAATAAGGATGCGACTATGTCGCTTTTTTCTCCAAATAACAAGGTGGATCGAGGTTATCGAGCAACATTTTTAGAAGTGGACAAATTTGGACTTGTTTCAGCCGAAAAGCTAGCAGGAGCAATTACAGATAAAACTGCACTTGTATCGTTGATGTATGTGAATAATGAAATAGGTTCAATAAGTGATATAGCGACTTTGAGCGGTGTGGCACATTGTCATGGTATACCTTTTCACGCAGATGTTACACAGGCGGCAGGAAAAATGCCTATAAATGTTTGCGATTTGGGCGTTGATTTTTTATCGGCCTCTGCTCATAAAATTTATGGACCTAAAGGTGTAGGATGTGCGTATATCAAGGCAGATAAATATGGATTACCACCAATAACCGCACTGTTGCATGGAGGAGAACAGGAAGGTGGTATTCGAGCGGGAACTCTTGCGGTGCATAATATTGTAGGATTTGGCAAGGCGGCGGAAAAAGCTTTGCGGGATATGGAAAAAAACCGAGAATTTATGAGCATACTAGATGATTATCTGATACAGAGGATTGCGAGCGTAAAATGTATTAAAACGGTCATTCCTGAAGAAGTTAGAGCAAAAGGAATAATTAGTGTTTTGATTGAAAAAGAGAACTTTAATAACGAAAGGTTTATTAAACGTATTAGTGACGATATAGCTATTTCAACTGGGTCTGCTTGTAGTTTAGGTGAACCGTCGCATGTAATTAAGGCGATAGGTCTGCAAGAAAAAACAACCAAAGTACTAAGAATATCGTTAAATAAGTATACAAGTAAAGAGGATATAGATGTATTTGTTTCTATGCTAGAAAAACATATAGGGGATGTTTGTGAATGACGATTACGGAAGCTGTAACTGCAGTTTTAAAAGAGAATGGGAGTTTGACTTCTAAAGAAGCCTATATAAAAATTATTGAAAAAGGATTGTATAAGTTTGGGGCTCAAAGACCTGAACAAGTTGTGAATTCTCAAATACGTTGTCACTGCAAGGGGCTTGATTTTCCAAGTTCGTCGCCGGTGAAATATTTTAAAATCGTAGGGAAAAAAGGCAAACATGATTTATATGCAACCATTGACTCGGAAGAAAATGTGAACGATATTCCAAAAGATAATACTTTAGAAAATGTAATACGATTAGATGATGACTCTTTGCCTGAAGAAAAAATTGATCAAACATATCTTTATTACAAGAAAGGATTAAAAAAACAGCTAATAAGCCGCATATTGGAATGCCATCCTAGCTTTTTTGAGAATCTTGTGGTGAATCTTTTGTTAGAAATGGGATATGGAGTAGATAATCAATCGGGAAAAGTTCTTGGCAAATCTCATGACGGCGGAATTGATGGAGTAATATATGAGGATAGATTGGGCTTAAGCAAAATTTATATACAGGCCAAAAGATATGAACAGAGGAATACGGTAGGTAGACAAATGTTGCAATCTTTTGTTGGTGCAATGCAGAATGTTCAAAAGGGTGTTTTTATTACAACGTCATCTTTTACGAAGGAGGCAATGGATTATTCTGAAAACCAACAACAAAAGAGTCTTAAGTTGATTGACGGAGATCTTTTGGCCGATTTTATGATAAAGTACGGGATAGGCTTGGAGAAGGTGAAGACATACACTATCTATAAGGTTAACGATGATTTTTTTGAATGAATCAAGATTTTATTGCGTATTAAGCTATAAGTGCTGAGGGGGTTTTTTATGGCTATAATGAAAGATAATCAGCCGACTGCTTTAGAAGGTGAGAAAAAAGTTTGGCAGTGCATAAATGAGCATCTTCCTGAGGATATAATATGCTATTATAATAGAGAAGTCAGAGGTAGAGAATTTGACTTCTGCCTTATCATAAAAGATGTTGGATTTATGATAATTGAAGTTAAAGGTTGGCACAAAAGCCATATCGTTAACGTTGAGTCCCCTGATGAGATACACATGATTGAGGGAGACGTTGAGGATTCTCCCAAAAAACAAGCGAGATCATATGCTTTTAAGCTAAAGAATTTAATGAATGAAAAGTATGGCATCAATCCTCTTATTATGAATATGGTGTGTTATCCTTTTATTTCGGAAACGGAGTATAACAGACTTGGGCTGAACGTAGTGTCTGAGCCCGAAAACACTCTTTTTAGTGAAGATATCTGCTCGGATTATAACTTTACACGAAAGATACTGGGAGTATATCAGGCTTCTCAGCATATAATTTTTGATAAAATGGTAGGTGATGTTTACGATGTGTCGAGACACCACTTTGAGCCTTCGTACATAATCGCACCGCCTGCACAGAATGTTATTCCATATTCGTGTGTTTCTGTTTTTGGAGAAGGATTGACGCTTGCTGCCGTAGATGATATTATTAATTCTTATTTTTTGGGGACCAAACAGTTTGTTTTCACAAAGTCTGCCGATGATCTGGAAATAATATCTAAGCAGTTAACCGATGCTTTTTCGAAAAGGTGTATTATGGTCAAAGCGGGCAATCTGGCAATAAATGCAGAAAACAATAGCGAAACGGTTATTATAGTAAAAAATAACAAATTATCTGTTTTTAACTTTGAAGCAGTTTTTATATGTGATGATATAGAAGTTGATTCTTTTAAGGCATATAATGGTCGGCTTTCTGATGAGCAGGAGGTTATTCTTTCTAAGATAGCTATGGCTACAGATTTCAATATTGATCAGTTTCATATAGAACACGCTGAAATCGGATGTGATATTCAAGTTAAAGCAGGTGCTGGCACGGGTAAAACATATTCTATGGTCTCCAGAATTGCATTTCTTTGCAACCACGCTTCAAATTCGGGTGTATTTGATCCTGCTAATGAGATAGCTATGCTGACTTTTACAGATGATGCAGCTCTCAATATGAAATCAAGGTTGAAGCGGTTGTTTGTAAATTATTTTATTTTGACAAACAATACGCAGTATCTTGAAATGGTAACCAATATTGAGAAAATGCGTATATCAACCATACATAGTTTTGCTAAAGAAGTTATTTCAAATACAGCTATTACGCTTGGCATCGGGACAAAGTTTACTACAGTCAGCGGAAGTTATGATAAGCAAAAGATATTCGACCGCCTTTTTACAGCATATCTTGAAGAAGCAAATGAGCAAGAACCAATGTTTTTTAATGGGTTGCCCATGAGCGTTGACTCTTTTCGCAAGCTTATGCTTGAATTGGCAAAAAAACTGTATGAAAAAGGGTGTGATATAAAAGCGCTTGATATGAAAGCGTGGGGTGAGCCGCCGATAGAAATGCCTTTTCTTAATAAGATTATTGAAAAAGTCGTTATAGAAACTGAGAAAGAGTATTCAAAACTGCTAATTGAAAACAACTCTGTTTCTTTAGCTGAATACATGATTCATCTGAGCAATTGTATTGAAAACGAGGCGTTCAATGCAAATCTTTATGAATTTAAATATGTATTTATTGATGAGTTTCAGGATACTGATGATGCTCAGATTGCGGCATTTAATGCTATGAAGAATAAACTTGGATTTAATTTTTTTATTGTAGGTGATCTTAAGCAGAGTATTTATCGTTTTCGTGGCGCAACAATGACAGCTTTTGAGAAAATGGGTTGTGACAATGAGAACTGGCTCTCATTCTCTTTGAATATTAATTATCGGAGCGACAGACGTTTATTAGAAAAATTTGATAAGTCATTTACCTATATGAACAGTCTTGGCAGGCTTAAATATGAACATGATTCGGATTGCCTGGTTGGCATCAAGGGAAACGATATTCAGGAAGATGATTTGGTTCTTCAGGTAAAATATCATGGTCGTGATAGTGAGTCCGCTTCAAAGTACTTTGATATGCTTTTTAAAGTTATTGAAGAGCAGAAAAATCGCATTAAAACGGAAATGGAGTCGAGGACACTGTCAAAGAATGAACGCACTATTGCTATTCTTGCGCGTACTCGCTCACAAATATACAGAATACTGAAAGAAGCAAAAAACAGGGATGTTTTGATAGAAAGTGATAACAATACAGACTTGTTTAGGCTTGCACCGGGCACGGATTTGTGTGAACTTACAGCAGCACTATGTAATCCATATAATCCCACATATCTTTTCGACCTTATACATTCAAGAAATGTCAATATAGTATTTGATGTTCGTTCAATACTTGGTAAGACCGATGAAGAGAAAACGGATATCTTTGTTGATTGCCTTGATCGATTTTATACTTCCGCTATGGGGAAAAAATGGAAAGATTTGATTCGTGACATACAGAATGAACCGGTATTAAAAACACTCAGACTTATTTATGAAGCGACAAAACCGTGGAAGCACTATTCATCTGATGAATATATGCAGGAGTATTATCGCGCCAATTATGAACTCATTTTTGAACAGCTTTCTAAAATTAACAGGAAGAGTTATATAACTCTTGATTATATTAATGAAGCCCTTCGTATTAATATTATGACCGGTACAGAGGCAAAGTCAAGAGAAATAGATTTAGATACTAACGATATAAGAGTAATTTGCATTACTGTACACAAGTCAAAAGGCCTTGAATACAGCACGGTTATTGTACCTGAAACAGATGAAAATATCGATGAACCGCATAAAAATGGACTTGAAGTGTCTTTTGTTGATGGAAAAATCGGATACTGCCTATCTGCTAATAATAAACAGTACTGTAACAGTTTCTATCAGATCAAGACAGAGGTACAGGAAATGATGATGGAAGAATCGAGAGTTCTATATGTTGCAATGACAAGAGCAATAAATATTTTTATTTGGTTCTATAACGTCGATGCCGAAGGTAATAACTGGGGCGATATGCTTAAGGAGATGTGATAGTATGAGTCTAAAAATATATACATACACCGATCCTTATGAGATCAAACGTGAATCATTTTGGAATGAGATAAAAGATTGCGCCCATTTTTGTGTTTCACAGACAATGGTAAATGGACTTGAGGAAATATATCATTCATGGAAAGATGAGGGCTATCTGACAACTATTCATGTTCTTCTCAATGCGTTATATTCAGACTGGGAAGACGAGAACCTGCGAGTAAAACAGATCATGGAAGTTGATAATGCAATAAATGCTATCTCGTTTGAAGATGATGAAGTCGGAAATGCTAAACGGTCTCTCGAATATAACACAAGGTCTTTGGTAAAATGCATCCGTTTGTTTAAAGAACTTGGGCTTAGCGCTGACAGTTTCGATATTTCAAGATTAAATACTGATCAAAAATATCTTGTGGAGATATATAAGTACACCTGCAATAGAGAAAAGACATCTTTTGAATTCAACAGAACAGTTGATGAAGAAATAATTGATAAAAAGATTCTTGAAGCACTTAAGAGTCCTAAAAAACATAAGGAGCTTACTTACAATAAACTTGACAAAAGTACGGTTGTTATTCATGGCATACATCAGTTTTCTCCTGCTATATTGTGCGCTATTGAAGATATTTCGATGTATAAAAATGTTGTATTGATGTTCAACTATCAAGAACAGTATAGAGCAATATATCAGACATGGGTTAATATATACATGATGTTTGAAAAAAGAATAGTGTTTAGCAAAGAATCGGAGTTTAAGCCTGTATCACTGATGATAGACAGCTATCCATGTAACACACTTGCGGATAACATAGGCAGACTTGTTAATGGGGAACTTAATGTAAAAAAAGACATACTTGACAAGTTAGAAGTCATCGAGTTTGAAAACAATACGGAGTTTGCGGGCTATTGCGCTCGATTGTTTGAAAACGCAAGAAGAGTGAATCCTCAAAATCCTGTGCTGCACATGAAAGAACAGCTCTATTCTGCTTCGAGTATGGTCAACGACATTCTTAGGGCTTATTTTCCTGAACAGTTCGGAGAAAGACATTTTCTTGATTATCCTATTGGCCATTTCTTTGTGGCAATAGTTGAAATGTGGGATAATGAAAATGGTGTTGCAAAAATAAATGATATGTCACTTATAAAAGATTGCTTTGAGTCAGGAATAATAAAGGAATGCAAACCGGGTGAACTTCTAAATACGTTTAATACCGTTGAACCATATATTGAAAAGGAATCAACGCTAGAAGGCATTATAGGGGCGCTTAAAAGACTCCGCAAATATGTAAATCCTAAAGATAAAAAACTCCAGCGTATCGGATATCTGAATATCAGTAAGGAAAAAATAGATGGGCTCAGAGCGGCATTGGAAGAATTGAATAAAATTGTTATAAACTTCTTTTTGGATTTTAATAGCGGTGGCGACAATTTTAATCGGTTTTATAAACGCATCCATGATTTTATAGTTAAAAGAACACAGGATATGGAATCGCTCGACAAAGAAATGAAAGAAGTTTTGTCTAAGTTGCTTGCTCGTATGAATAAAATCGACCTGCCTGATACAGGAACGTTTACCTGTCTTAAACAAACAATGTCGTTCTATCTTAGTCAGGACGATAATATGTTTGGTGGTGCTAACTGGATTGTAAGAGATTTTGAACAGATAGATGGAGATATTTTGCGAAGCGGCAGCGGAAAACAGAAGGCAGACGAAACCTGTTATCACTTCTGCTGTCTTAGTGATAAGGATATCTGTGCCGCAAAGGATGAACGCCTTCCCTGGCCGTTGGATATTAATTTTTTTGAATATTCTTATGAACCGCTTGAACAAAATTATCAGATTTTCCTCAAGTCCAAGATGGAGTTCAAGAACTTCAAACGCTATGCATTGCTTTATGGTCTTGAATTCAATCGTATTGGATGTAAACTCAGTTATGTCAAAACGGTAGACCAAAAGGACAATGAACTTTATCATCTTATCAAGATGCTTGGACTGAAAGTGCGAAAATATCACAGTGGTTCTGTGGAAAATTATGTTCCGTTTTTGAAATATAGCTTTCCGACGGGCGTGCCTTATCCAAAAAACAATGAAAAAGTTGATAAGATTAAGTATGCCATGTGTCCGTATAGATTTGTTCTTGAGAGTGTCGTACAGGGGAACACTATCTTTCGAGAAAGGTTTCTTGTTATCTTTTACCTTAGGGTTATGCTTCAAAACGAAATAATAGATAATAATCATGGTCGCAGTTTGAATGAAAGCGAATTGCGTGAGATCATAACTAAGGAGTATCAGAAACTTGATGATAAATTCCATATTTCTAATGAATATGAAAAAACTCAGATTATTTCGGAAATGTACAAGTATCTGGAAGAAAAGTTGAGAAAAAACGGATGGTTTTATAAGTTGCCAGATAAAGAAAAACTAAAAGATGATTTTCTCGTTGTGGAGTTGGGTGATTTAATTAAAACAAGTTATAAAATTGATATTGATAGAATCATAAACAGTGATGATGAAATATACAAAAACAATCGTGGAGGGCATTGTAGATTTTGTTCCAGCAAAGATATTTGCCTACAAATAGCACAAAAATAAAAATATGGTGGTGATAGCATGCTTAAAACGGGGATGTATGTAAGATGTTCTATTGATACGGAAGATGCAAATGAACCAAGAGATTTTATTGTCGGGAAAATATCCGATGTCAATGATTTTGCAGAAACGGCAATTGTTTGCTTTTTTGATTTGATTGGACTAAAGAAATACTACCAAGTTCCGGAGAAAACAGACTTTTCTTTATCAAAGCTTTACCATTGTAGCATAAGTAAGGGATCTATAGTTGAATACCGTGGCGAAAAATATCGCGTTGTTCAATGTGAGGAAGATAAAAACGATAGGTTCTATTATTATTATTATCTTTCCTCGGATGAAGGTGCAGTGATTAAAGTTTGTGAGAAAGATTTCAAAGCAACTTTTAATTCAGGCGAAATCTCGCCGCTTATTCAGATGAAACGTTTTGAATTTCAGAATCCCATGTGGTATTTTGGTAGGAGTGCAGTCAATAAGACTATTCATACAATTGATAACGCCTTTTATGGGTTTAAGGAACTTGCTGGTTGTAAGATTTTTTTGAAACCATACCAGATCAAAACGGTTATGCGCTGCCTTTCTGAACCTGTTTGCAGATATATGATTGCTGACGAGGTTGGTCTCGGTAAAACAATAGAAGCGGCCTCTGTTCTGAAAGTTTATTTATCAGATAAGAAAAATAAAAAGTGTCTTATTTGTGTTCCGGATTCATTGAAAGAACAATGGAAAACAGAGCTTGCTTTTAAGTTCAGAATATTTGATGGCGAGAATCTGAACGGAAATACAATTAGGATACTTCCGTTCAGTCATATTGTTGCTGCTAGTGGTCAGTATGATTTTGTTATAGTTGATGAGATTCATTCTATCTTGAATAACGACCTGAGATATAATGCTGTTTTGAGATTGAGCCAATCTTCTGAGAATGTTATTATGCTTAGTGCTACACCTGTTCAGAGTAGAAATGAAGAGTATCATAAACTTCTTTCTCTTATTAGACCCGATAGATACTATGGAATGAGTGGCGAAGAATTTGTGGCGTTATTAGAATTGCAAAATAAAGTAGTTCGTAAAGTCCATTCGGTTGTCAATTATCTCGATGATTATAAAAATGCTATCAAAGAATCAGATAACGAACATACTGAAGATACTAAAGAGGCGTTTGACGAGCTTGTTGATGCCCTGGAAGACATAGTTAATAGGACTAATGACAGAACTATTGAAGAAGATATTGAAAAGCTTGCTTACGATGCGGAAAACTTTTCTGTGATTAAGCTTGAAAAGATTGTTGCTTATATTTGTGAGGCTTATCAACTTGAAAAATGTGTAATCCGCAATAGAAAAAGAGCTGAGGACACTAATAATAGAGTGCTCAAAGAACTTCCATACGAAATGGATACAGAGTTTAATAACACCGAATTCAGAATATATTCATTGTTATCTGATTGGATTTCAGATAACAAATTTGATAAAAATGATGTTGATAATAAAGTAATTCCTCTTGTAAATGCATTTTTTAGCTCATCATCGGCTTTTTCTGATGAATTGAAAATCTTTCCGTTTGTACCTGATGAAATAAGAAAGCTAACTGAAAAGTGGATTGCAGAAGACTTGTATACGATCGAAAACATCAGAAGAATTCTGGATGATCCTGTGGAGTCTATGTCAAGAATGGTCACTATATGCGATTACCTTGAACAGGAAGTGTATGACAAAAAAGTGCTTGTTTTCACGCACTTTAAGGGCACACACGATCTTTTTCGAAAACTTTTGATACAAGTTTTTGGAGAAAAACGCTGCGCATTTTTCTGCGCAGGCATGACCTCTGATGAACTTGAACTTAATTCATATCGTTTTCAGAATGAATCTGGCTATAATATTATGTTATCAGATGAAAGTGGCGGTGAAGGCAGAAATTTTCAGTCGGCTGATGAACTTATTTGTATAGATTTACCATGGAGCGCCAACACACTTGAACAACGAATAGGCAGACTTGATAGAATAGGGAGAGATAAATCTAAAGATGTAGTTTCGGTGATTGTATACGCTCGGGATTCGGTCGAAAAAGACCTTGCAGACATATGGAACAAGGGACTTAATATTTTCAATAAATCTCAAAGTGGTCTTGAGATCATCATGAATGATATTGATGAGCAGATCAAAACTGCCTTAATGAATGATTTCAAATTTGGACTTTCTGCAATCGTTGATGATATGATCGAAGAAATCAGGAAGATAGAAAAACAAATTAAAGAAGAACGTCATTTTGATATCGCAGCCTATACATATCAAATGCTCAATAAAGAAATTGAGCGAACTGTAAAGAGATATAATGAATGTGAAAGCGAATTGTTTCGTAATTCAATGATGTCGTGGGCGAGTCTTGCTGGTTTTCGCGGCAATAAGTTGACGGAGGATGTTGTGAAGTTTAATTCATCTTCTTTTTCTCCAAGGTCAGCATACAATACGATGTTTGTTCCGCCCGATATGGAAACAATCATAGAGGACAAGCTTAATCAAATGCAAAATCATATTCGGGGGTTGAATGGCGATAGAGCCTTACAGAAGGATTCTAATTCTATTCAGGGAACTTTTGACCGAGCTTTGGCTTTGGAAAATGATTATCTTCATTTTTTTGCACCGGGGGACGGCGTTTTTGATAGCATAGTGAATAATGCGGTTTCTGCATATAAAGGGAGATGTTCTGCTTTCGCAATGGAGGGCTCGGTAGATTGGGAAGGTTTCGTTTTCAGTTGGTTTATTGTGCCTGACAAATTATTGTTATTGCAGAAAGGTATACCATTAAGACAAATCAATCAATACAATGGATTTATAACATCTGATATAATAAATACCTATGTACCTGTTGGGGAGCATAACGATGCTGACTTACAAATTTTTATATCTGAGTTTAAAAAGTATCATAAAATATCTTTAACTGATTTAAAATATTGTTTTGCAAATTATGGTAAACGCACTCCCTCAAAAGATTTTCTTCAGATTAGAGATAAATATTCTATTTCTAATCTGGAATGGTTTAGAGAAAAATATTCGAAAACTGCATGGACCGAGCTTGTTTCTGAGAGATATGAGATAGCAAGAAGGAAAGCTATAGACGAGTTTAAAAAGCTACGTAGAATTAGAGCACTTGAAGAAACATTAAATAAAGAATATAGCTCAGTTTGTGCAGCTTATGCTTATTTTGGGAGTAATGTCGATCCGGAAGCAAAGCGACAAATTAATGAGATAATTCGTGAAGCTTTTTCTAAACCGAGTATAGTGCTTGATTCTGTTTGTTATGTAAGGGTGATTAAAAGATGAGTGACCAGAATTTGATTCAGGAAGTTCAGAAGTTTTTTGACAGTTCGGATTTATTGAATAATAATATTGAATTCTCGTTTGATGCGACAGCGAATGCCGCTGTTGCATTGAGAATGATAAATGCATACCGAAATTATCTCATACGGCGCAGCATAGAAAACCAAATCGAGTTTGAGTGTTCACTTCGTAATTATCTTCTTTTTCTGAAAACAGATATAACTATAAAGGACTATACCTTATTGGAAAATAATCGATTTGGCCTGAGGATAGATTACTCAAAGGGTAGCATATATGCAAATCTTGACATTCCTCAGTATATGAATAGCAATTTTATAAGAATTGTTTATGATAAGCAGCCTATTAAAACAATAGATAGGAAGGACGAGGTAAAGTATCTTAACCCTTATATTTACAAACTTATAAACCAAAAGTTCAGAACTTTTAAATCTGTTGAACAACAACTTGCTGTTATGGGAGCAATGAAAGTTCCACCAGGATATACTGCCATGATAGCAATGGCAACGGGTGGAGGAAAAAGCCTGATAACGCAGACGGTTTCATATCAGTACAAGGAGAGCCTGACTATAATTATAGTTCCAACTATCTCACTTATGATTGATCAGCATAGAAACGCAGCAGATAAGATCGCTGTTTCGAATGCGAATGAGATAATGTATTATCACAGTGGGTGTGATGTGGGAAAACTTATCTCCGCACTTGATAAAAAAATTGTACGTATGTTATTCATATCTCCCGAAGCGCTTATAAAAAATTCCCAAATACGAGATAGCGTTTTCAAGGCAAACACCGAAGGTTATTTAAAAAATTTAGTAATAGACGAGGCACATATTATCATTGAATGGGGTGCTTCATTCAGGGTGGATTTTCAATGTCTTGATTCATTTAGAAAACTCCTTATCAAAGACAATCTGTTACTGAGAACATTTTTGTTATCAGCCACGTTCAGTAAAAAAACGGTCGACAATCTTAAAATGTTTTATTCTGATAAAGACAAATGGATAGAGATAAGGTTGGACACATTGAGAAAAGAGCCTCTCTTTGATATAGTCCATTGTAAATCTTATGCTGAGAAGCATAGTAGGATAAAGGAGATGGCTTGTAAGCTCCCTAGACCGATGATAATATATGTTAATTCTCCTGATGATGCTGAAACTTTACGCAAAGAATTAGCAGAGATAGGTTTTGACAACACAAGAGTATTTACCGGAAGAACAGGCACAGCTGATCGTGAAAAGATTATTAATGAGTGGGTGAATGACTGTTTCGATGTAATGATAGCGACTTGTGCTTTTGGCGTGGGTGTTGATAAAAAAGATGTAAGGACGGTTTTGCATTCCTATGTTCCATCGGGTGCAGATCAGTATTATCAAGAATGCGGGAGAGGTGGACGAGATGGTTTGCCCTGCCTTAGTGTCATGATGTATACTGATAACGATGTGGTTGCGGCCATGTCTATGACCCAGAAAGTCCTTACCGTTGAAAAGTTGTGTGGACGCTGGTTCAGTATGCTTAACAGTTATAAAGCTGATATTCAGCTGGGTTCTATTGTAATTGACACTTCTGTTAAACCCAATTACAATGACATGGATACTTTCTTTGTTGACGTGAACAATGCTGATGTTACCTGGAATGTTTATGTTGTTCTTCTACTGAGGAGAGCTGGCCTGATAGAGATAACAGATGTTAAATATGTAAAAGACAGATACATTTTCAATATAAAGCTGACAGATGACAGAATAAGATTTAATAACGATGCAACTGTTGCAACATTCACTAAAGTTCGCGAGGATGAGAGTAGAAGTATTTATTCTGAAATAAACGAATTTGCATCTAAACTGAGAAAAGTAGGCAAAAGCTGTTGGTCTTCGATGTTCAACGATGTCTATCTGCTTACAGATGAATACTGTGCAGGCTGTAATAATCATAACAGTATAAAAGCCGAAAAGAGAATAAGTTTCCCGTTGAAGAAGTCTGTTTATTACCCCGTATCAGAACCAAAAGGAAAACTTAAAGAAATTATGGTCGACTCCAAAGAAATGCTCATTATATCTGACCGCAAAATGGATGAGGTTATAAAAGCGCTCTTTACGGCGGGTGCAGGTATTGTTGTTATATCAGATAACGACGATTATGCTTTGGAATTATTGAATTGTAACACTAATTATTCTACACAGTTTTGTATGGGATACAGCGAGTTTTATGAACTTAGTCGTATAAATAGCCACTACTATCTTTCCGGTAGTATTGTTTTCTGTGTGGGTGAAGACGCTGAACTCGCAGGAAAACTTTTGAGTATTACTTCAGATAAAGAGTATGACCGAATATATGTGGTAAGCTCAGATTTTTTTGTATCAACTAGGAACAAACACATTTCGGAGCTTATTAATGGTGCTTGCATGCACGATTACGTTATTATGAAGGAGTTGAAATAATGTTTTTTAGTTCGATCAAGACAGAACCCATTCCTGAACGAGTGTTTTCAATAAGCAAGATCGTTTTGGAAAAAGGCCCCATAGATGAAAAAGAACTTGAGAATATTTTGGTACCACCAAAACTTAATACTGCAAAGACTTCTTATTTCCGCCCTGTATTCGAAACGGCAAAGGAGCTTGGATTTATAGGTAACGATGCGGAAAAGAAGGTTATTTTTATGGGAGATAAAGAAAATATCGTTTCTTTGTCGTCGTTTCGCAGGTATTGCAATTCAAAGGTATTCTCTGATACATCTACAGAGTTTTATAAAATAATATCTTGCTTTTTAGCTGCGAATGACGAATGGCTGGGTTATGGTTCGGTAACAACTTCGGCAGAAGTTATAAGGCAGATAAGTGCTGAAACAAGTATACCATCGCTAAAATTAGAGAAAGATGTTATTCTCGGCATAAGATTTTGGATCAACTTTCTTGGATTTGGCTTTTTTCAAGAGCAGGCTAAAGTCTTTTTGCCAAATATGTACACAGCTCTAAATGATTTTATGGTGCTTGGAAACATTGAAAAAGATAAAGAATACACAGTTGAAGAATTTATTGATGCATTGCATAACGGTTCGGCGGTGGCTCTGAAAAATGCGAGAGTTTCACAGAGGCTCAATCTTGCTATGTCAAATGCTTTGAGGTTTATGCATGATAACAAAGAAATTGAACTGAAAAAGCACCTTGATAGCGAAAAAACGTGGCATTTGTTTCCGAATGAGGAGCATGAGTTTACATCCGAAATCACACATATCATTATCAAAAAGGTGGTGAAGTAATGAATACAGATATCGCAAAAAAGAGAGCGAATCAAGTTCTAAGGATCGACTCTATCGACAGCACTGATAGCGATTTTCTGGCGACGCATGTTCCTTTTCGTAAGATTGTGGTCAGCACGAAATCGGGAGATCAGTATGACGAATCCTATAAGTCTGAGGAAGATATTTTCAAGGACATCTTTGATAATGAGCTTACTCACAATGAACATCAGTTTATTATCGTTGAAGGGTCCAGTGGTGCGGGAAAATCGCATTTTATACGCTGGCTGTATGCTTTGCTTTCTGCTAAAGAAGAAAAAAAAGATGTTGTTCTTCTGATACGTAGAAGTGATAATACCCTTAAAGGAACGATAAGACAGCTTCTTGATATAAAAGAAGTCAAAGAGATATCAAACAAAGATGCCTATGAACGCCTTGTCAAGGCAAATCAGGCTATATCGGAAAACAAGTTCAAGTCAACGATATATCATCAGTTTATTGTTGAAATAGAGAACGACACAAATGAAGTGCTGGGCAATATCAAACGCAAAAAACTTATAGCACTGTTGAATAACTCAACTTTCCAGGAAAGAATGATGGAGACAGGCGGTCCCATAGATAGAATATACAGCAAAATTACAAATTTATCTTCTAATGTGGATCTAGATATTATTGCTCAATTCAATAAATCAGACCTTACACTGGACATTGACTTTATCAATCAGCTTGAAGATGCCGACAGAAAAGCACAGGACTTCGCAAATGGTCTTATTGAAGGCGATGACGAAGAATTCATTCAGAAAATAACTGATTACTTGAATTCTTTCGTTGAAACAGTTATACAGACAAGTGCAGGTATAGAACCTGGTGATTTTCAGCAGATATTTAAGGAGATAAGACAGGAACTGAAAAGAAAAGGTAAGGACCTAATCCTGCTTGTTGAAGATATTACATCTTTTACAGGTGTTAATCAGGCACTTCTTAATGCTCTTGTTACAGGTCATACAGGTTCAAACTCAGTTGATAACCTTTGTAAGATTATCTCGGTTGTCGGTACCACGACTCAGTACTACAATCAGTTCAGAGATAACTACCGTGACCGTATAACAAAACAGATAACTATACACGATGGTGTCATAGGGGAAAAAAAGAGCGACCTTATCCAGTTCGTAGCAAAATATCTTAATGCCATATCGTTAAGCGGCGAAGTTCTTGATGAGTGGGTAAGAAACGGTGCATATTCCGATGATATGCCGGTTCATGAAGACACTGTACATGACCACTGGGATAAATTCAAGTTGGGTTCGGGCAAGCAAATATCGCTTTTTCCGTTTACTCAGAAAGCTATCATAAATCTCTATGATGCAATGGCTGACCACAAAACACCCAGATATATTCTAAGGGATATTATAGAACCGGCTGTTAATGAAGTGATTTATGACATATCTTCGTTTCCGAAGTTTTGCGTGGGCTGGCGTTCTTCCATTTCAGAGCCTGTGGAAAACAGGATTGGAAATATCGTACAATCTTTACAACTGCCGCAAGAACAGAAAGTTGAGTATAGAAAGCGCTTAGTAACATTTATTAGCTTCTGGACAGATAAGACCCTGGATGTTACAAGTAACGGATGTATATCCGGAATAAATAAAAAAATATTCCGTGAACTTGATTTCGGAAATTTTGTCAGCAAACTTACAAGCACAGCAACGGTCAAGCATGTACCTACCCATGTATCAGCTGCTGCAACAAAATCAGAATCAGCTGTAAAAACTGAAAATGTGTTTGTTGAAACGCCTGTTGATGTGGATGATACTTTACAGACTACTAAATTATTTGAAAAGGAACAGCCAAAGATCGACCCCAAAAATCAAAAAGAGTATGACTCATTCAAGAAAAATGTAATTGCATGGCATCGTGATGGTGGTAAGCTCATACGTTTTATTCCGATACGTGACCAGATCGGTGCTTTTGTCTATGATGCTATCAACTGGCAGCAAGAGGGAGTTCCTCTTGATTCAAAAAAGAAATTTGAAGATGCTGTCAAAGGCAGATTGATCGGATTTGAAAGACAAGATCAGGCTATTGACCGATGTGTGGTTATCTTCCCTGACACCGATGAAACATATCAGCTTTTGCTGTGCTTTGGCAAATGGCTTTATCTTGGTAATAAATCATGGAACTTCCCAGATTCAGCGTCTGCAATATACTTTGCGACTTCGTGGCTTCAGAGAAATAAGGATAAATTTGTAAATGCTGTCAAAAATGTTGAGAAAGGCTTATCTATTCCTGCTTATATCAAGGCAGCTATGATCGAAAAAGTCTATAAGCTAATTCTCAATGGTAAAATTGGAAATACAAAGCTTAACAGCCTTGGTGATGAAACATTCCTTGAAGCTGACAGTTCTCAAAACACCGCGGCAGATTTCTCGGTGGGTCATACTAAAGCGTGGTACGATCTGCATCAGTTTATTTATAGTGCACCACAAACTGATGGAACTTATACAGCTTCTGTCAGGTACTTCAATCTTATTCAAGGTGTAACTTTAAACACTGAAAGCTATGTTCTCAATTATTCTCTTTATCGGGCAGCATTAAAGGAAATACACAAATCAGGATATGTACTTAGTGAAAGTGACCTGGACATTGAGAAGGGCATCAAGGATAAACACGAGATTGTTGACTTTACGCAGAAGATCCTGTCAAAAGTTCATAAAGTTGTAGAAGAGGAAATCGAACTTGCACGTATCACAGCAGAAAATGTGCTTAGCTATTTTGATAACATTGACATGGAAGATGAAATTGAAGCGAGCGACATTCGCAATATTATAAATGAGATCTATGATTTTTATCAGAAAGCCTATGCTGCACAGATTAATCTTGGCAGTGTAGACAAAAACAAGTTTGATGCAGTGAAAAATGCAGCACCCAATATAGCCAAAGCTATGGTGATACTTCAAAAAGATCATTCCAATGAAGATGATATATCTGTCTTGTATGCATTTTCATCTAATCCCGTAGGTGTTGTACAACCTTTTCTTTACTTGCTTAGGCGTGCTGATAAGGATATAGACATATCTAATGATAAAATGCAAAACGAAAAAGAGTTATTAACACGCAAAGGCAATTGGAATGATAACATTGATCCGCGTTTTGAAGCACAACAGGATGATTTCCAAAAAATTATTTCTGATTTAGAGGAGGCGTGATAATATGCTTCATGAAAAGATAATGTCGATAGTGGGATTGATTGAAGAAGTCGAGGATAATAGACAACAGGAAAACGAGAATGTCAATATGGCAAAGCGTAATTCTATTTTTTTTGATGCACTTGCTAAGATCACACCATCTATTAGGTCGTATATTTTGGCTAAGAAGTACTTTGGTTTTACACTACAGCCGAATACTGCTGATTTACTAAAATATGTAATTGACTATTCAAAAAAGACCTTTGCGGAGTCTAAAGCCATAAATCCAACCCCGTTTAAGCAAAGAGCAGAGTTGTTCATTGATGCTATCGGACAGGAGTGGACGGCTTTTTACAAAACTAAAAATAATGAACTTATAAATGGTTTAAATACTATTGTTCTGGTTCATCCCACTCCAAGTATAGTCAAAAACTGTATCAATACAATTAACAAATGTGAAAAATTGCCTTTGTTTCAAGAAACTATTGAAGCCTATGATGAAGCAAAAAATAATGCGGATGTGCTTATGAAGGAAATGAGATTTGATGATGAAATAAAAGATTTTTTAATAAAAGTGCGTGATAAAAAAGCAACCATCAATGACTTAACTCCTTCAATACTTGAATGGATAAAAACAGAAAACATTTCAGATAAAGTTAGTCTGAGTATAAGAAATACTATACTGTAACGTAAAGGTTGAAATTATACTTCGAGGCACTGTTAAACAGACAAGATATAGGCTCTGATTTAGAAGTTAACTTATAAAATGCACTAACTTTATTCTTTTTTCGTAAGGGGTTTGGGTTCACCCAAAATTTAAAACCGAAATGTTCAATTTCGTTCAAACGTAAGTGGCGTGCCGATTGGGGTCAAAATTTGTCAAAAACGATTTCCGTTGTTGAAAAAACCCAACAGGGCGTCCACTTGCAATGGTTCCTAAGGAAAAAAATTAGAATTTAAAAATAAGATTTTATAAAAAATCAGCGATCGGAACTGAACGGAAAAATTTTGAGGTCGTTGAGAAAAATAATGTTACGATATTCGGAATGTTAAAAACAAATTTTGTGAGGACTGCGATATGAGTACGGCAACAAGAACTATTGAGAGCAAAATACTCGGGAAAAAGATGAATATTGCGGTCTATTGTCCGGACGGATATGAAAAAACCGAGCTTCCCGTTTTATATTTTTTGCATGGCAGAACGGGGGACGAAAGCATTTTGCGACAGCTTGAAATTGACAAAACTGCCGATGAAATGATTGGGTTGAGTGAGATAAAACCGCTTATGATCGTATGCCCGAATATGGACAACAGCCGCGGGATAAATTCCTCGCAGGCTTATTGTGAAGTTGACGGGAAATACGGAAAAGTTCAAAAAGGACGGTATGAGGATTATTTTGTTCAAGAGGTCGTTCCTTTTGCGGACAGTAATTTTGTGACCGTCAAAAATCGAAAAGCAAGGTTTATCGGCGGTGTTTCTGCGGGCGGATACAGTGCCCTGCATATAGGGCTGCGTCATTCGGATATGTTTTCAAAAATCGGCGGGCATATGCCTGCGATAGATCTCTCTTATGCGGATGAGGACGAGTGCTATTTTTCGGATGAGGCAATGTGGAAAAAATATGACCCGATAACGATCGCCGCAAACAAAAACTTTGATGGTATAAGCGTGTTTCTTGATGCGGGAAATAATGACGAGGGTCGGTTTTACCGCGCCTGTGAAAAGCTGTATCCGATATTGCAAAGCAAAGGTGCCGATGTTCAAAATCATGTTTTTAACGGGCATCATAACGGGAAATATATTATGTCAAATATGAAGTCGTATCTTAGGTTTTACGGAGCATAAATGCCTTAAAAGGTTTAAACGGAGATCCGATCCGAACAAATATTTATAAAAAAAGTCTTGCATATAAAATTTGTCTGTGGTATAATGGGTTTACAATTTAATATGGCATGTGTGATAAGTGCCGTTGTTTTGATGATCAAGAGTGGGCGTACTATGCCCTCTTGACTTCAAAGCAACGGTTTTTTGTGCTTTGAGTGCACCTTGACAACTTCATCCGCATATGGTCGGACGGCCGCCCCGGAGAAGCCTGCGATGATATGAGCGGGTCAAGGGGAAGAGTCCGACCAGAATGCGACAAAGCTACTAACTACCAATGAAACAAATTATTACAGGAGGAAACACACATGGCCATGAGAAGTAAAATACAAAATTATCAATGGTGGGACGACAGAAACGTACCGCCAACAACACCCAAAATAGTTGTAAACAGTATAGATAACGACTTGTTCCGTACCCCTAAAAGCATATACGATTACTTTGACGCCAATATGCAGGGATGTGAAGAATATAAACGCAAGATCGCTGTAGCGGTTTGGAGTGCTGTTAACAAGCGTATAAGAAATCATTTCCTTGTTATCGGCGAAAGCGGCTGCGGAAAAACCGAGATCTTCAGAATCCTGAAAAGGGTTTATAAAAATGTTGTCATTTTTGACAGTTCAAACAGCAATCCGAAATCGTATAAGGGCACAAACTGTCTTTCCGATGCGTTCTCGGACATAGACCCGACCAAACCCAGTTTTGTGATATTCGATGAGTTCGATAAATGTCTCTCCAAAGGCAACGATGGCGACTTGGGGTATATGATGCAGATTGAGTGTTTGAAATTTCTGGAAGCGGATGAACCGATATACGGCGGCAGCGAGAGAAACCCTCGCAGAATTGATATTTCGCAGTCCAGCCTGTTTTTCGTCGGAGCCTTTTCTGCCCTTAAAAAGAACCGAAAATCATGTCTTGGATTCGGGAACTCAATAGCCGTATCCAAAGATGAACCTATCACTTTTGATGATGTAATTAAATCGGGAACATTAACAAACGAATTTGTCGGACGTCTCCAATCTGTCATCCAATTGCCCGCTATGAATAATGAACGTGCCATGCAAATCATCAGAGACCCTCGTTACAGTCCTGTCGGGAAATTGTCAAATCAATATGGCATACGTATTGACATATCCGATGAAAAGGCAATCGAGTTGGCAAGTGATGTCGAAAAATACGGAATACGCCAGGTCTATTCAAAACTGAACGAAATTATATCGGACTCCCTGTTCGATGACCCCGATACATCAATAATAAACATTAACTGAGGAGGTACCATAGATGATCTATCTTGATTTTGACATAAATAATGAGGACAGAATTTCACATATAAATTTAGATGCACACGAATACAGTGGCACGGAGCGGGAAAGTACACTAAAAGAGGCATTGGATGATTTGAAGATACAAAATCCGTGCATGACTTTTACACGAAAACTGAAAAGCGGATATTACTCTTCAAAACTGTCGGAAGATGCAATTACAAGTATCGCCGAGGCCACAGACTTTCTTGCGAACCTTTGGCAATACAGTGACGAATATGTCAGATACGCCGACGGCAAGAATATGCAGCCGTATATGAATCCGCTTCACATTTTGGAGAACGCATTGAACCTCTTGATCGAACAAAGAGAGCTGATCATTGATCTAAAGGGAAAATATGGCGATTAATATAACTGTGACAGAGTGACTGCCGTTTCTGTATTTTTTGTTGGAGAGGTCTTGAAAAACATTTTCTTATGCGGTGATGAACGTGATCGTATGCGGTGTTAAATCGGGAGAAAAATGTTGCGTAAATGTTTGGGGTGTATTATAATTAAGGAAAGTGAGATTTTCGGTGAATTTGTGAAAGGATATTGAAAAAGGAATAAATTATGAAATATTATTCAAACAGCAATAAACTTATCGAAGAAATGAACAAAAACGGCGGGAACGCCTGTGATGTGCTTACGGCGAAAAATGGCTGTGTTGCAGGCTGTAAGGCGGGATTTACATTTTACAGAGAGACCGAGTATAAAAAGCCGGGTGTGCATAGCGACCAAGAGGGATTTTTGGTACTTGAGGGTCACGGAAAGGCAAAATTCGGCGATGAGGAATTTGATGTCTATCCGGGTCTTGCAATAATCGCACCTGCGGGTACTCCGCACGCAATAAAGAAAGATGAGGATAGCTGCGACGTGAAAGTTTTTTGGTTTCATGGTGCGGTTAAATGAAAGGAAAACAGCTATGTCTGAAATGAGTTTTTGGTTATCTTTATACGGCAAAAATATCAATTTATCCGAGATCGAAAACCTGCTTCAAATCGAGTTGGACAACAATAGGATGAGGGCACCGAAAGATTTGCCGGAGGATCCGGACGGACCTGTATTTTACAAAGAAATTGCGTGGCTTTTGGATATGGCGGAGAAGAACAAGGAAAAGCTGACCGAATTGGGCGTGGCTTTTTCGGAATGTGAAATATGGATGATCTATTATTATGACAAACAATGCAATATGGAGTTTGCTCCCGATTTGATGGAACGTATGGGAAAACTCGGCATAAAGCTGTGTGTTTCCTGTCAGGGCTGATTAAGGAGAATGAGGTTATGATAGTATATTTTTCAGGAACGGGAAATTCAAAATATGTGGCGGAAAGGCTTTCGGCGGCGGTGAATGAGACTGCCGTTTCGATAGAGGGGCTGTCTGCCGATATTACATTGAATGACGGCGAAAGATTTGGTCTTGTCACGCCGACGTATTTTTGGGGACTGCCCGTCATTGTCCGAGAGTTTTTGAACAAACTGACGATAAAAAATGCTGCGGAACATTATATCTATTTTGTGGCGACCTATGGCACGACATCGGGGTGCATCGGCGAGGACGCAAGGCGTATGTTTAAGAGCAGGGGCATAGAGCTTAACGGTTTGTTTGGCGTAAAAATGCCCGATAACTGGACACCGGTATTTGATTTGAGCGACCCCGAAAAGGTTGCGGGGCAAAACGCGGCTGCCGAGAATTATATCAACAAGGCAGCAGAATTGATTTTGAAATGTGAAAACGGATATTTTATGGCAAATAAGGCGCCGTTTTTTATCAGCAGGCTCACGGGCGCTTTGTACGAAAAGGAAAGACGGGCAAGGAAATTTTATGTCGAGGACAGCTGCATAGGCTGTGGTTTGTGTGCCGAAAAATGTCCCACAAAAGCTATAGAAATGAAAGAGAAAAAGCCCGTCTGGACAAAGGAATGTACCTTGTGTTTAAGGTGTTTGCACTGCTGCCCGAAATTTGCTATACAGTACGACAGCGGCAAAACAAAACAGCACGGGCAATATACAAACCCGAATGTTAAAGTGTAAACGTTCGATAGTCCATGCGGAAAAATAAAAGCCGTGCCAAGTCGGCTGGGGCAAGAAACGGAGGAGTTGTGAAATGTATCTTGTAAATTATGATCTTTATGATATGTATGCTTTGTTTTTGTTTTTCAGGGTCAAACCGGAACGGTTTTCATATTACAAACCGGCTGTGCAAGAAATTGCCGAATATATAAATAAATCTGCCGAGAGCAATTCGGCAGACACAAATAATATCAGAAAAATATTGAAGAAATACTATGACGAAAGTGATGAAATGCTTTCGTGGGTCGTGGTTGAAAACAAATATACTGCAAATATCGGAATAATCAAGAATAAAGCGGCTTATGAAATACTCTTGAAAATTTTTGATGAACTGAAAGAAAATCACAATGAGCCGGAAAGGTTTAATTTACTGTGTGATGCAGTACATAATATTCCGTTGATTTTGGCGGATGAGACGAAACCGAAAAAAGCAATAAACGCTATGGTAAAGGATTACAGAAAAAGATATAACAGTTTATTTTTGAAAGAAGAATTGAAAATGGCCAACTGGCGCAAAGACTAACAACAAGGGAAAAATAATGCTTGATATTTGTTTTGCGGAAAAATAAAAGCCGAGGTGATGATTTTATGGGAAACCTTATTGAAGAGGCGGAATTGCTCCGAGTGGAGATACGGGACAAAATCAATTTCGGAAAGGGGAAATTGACTGAAATTGATTTGTACGATTCAAAAATACTCAGAGCAGACTGGACAAATGACATAAGTTTGCATATACATTTTTACAGCAATAATATTTTTTGCATATTGTACAAAAAGGACACCTTTATTATGTCTGCGCATTATCGAAAAAAACATAAGGACGAATTTTTTAATATGGTGCAAAGTCTCGCCAATGAAGCTGACAGTGGTAAATATGACAGGCATATTACTTATGATGATAAATTAAGGGCGGAAATCGGGCGCAGAGGTCTTGTATCATGTATGAGCAATACAAAGTGGAGAGAGTTTGTGTATGCTATGGAAAACGAAATGCCTTTTCCTCCGCCTTATGAGTATAAAACTCTGTTTGAAAACGGTGAATACGCTGACATTGATGAAAGCCGGATAGGTGATTACGGTGATGATATTGGTCTTAACTGGCACGGTTTTAAAAGCATAGAGTGGGTAAAGGTTAAACCGAGACATTTTGATAACGAAGGCGGCAGGCTTTATGAAAAGCGTAAATATCATTATGCGGAAAAGGAATTTGAGGAACTGATGAAGAAATATTCCATTCCTTACGAGGAAGAAAACGGAGTATATACTATTTACGGCTATAAGTGAGTGAGGCTGCGACAAATTTTATATGCTGCCATAACGGAAAAGAGGGGAAATTATGACTTACGAAGAGGCTGTTGCTGCGATAGAGCCCGGGCGTTACCGCCATTTTAAAGGAAATGAATATGAAGTGATAGGCATTGCTCGCCATTCCGAGACTTGTGAGCCGATGGTGATATACCGTGCGCTGTACGGTGACGGCGGTTTGTGGTGCAGACCCGCATCAATGTGGAACGAGACCGTTGACAGAGAGGGAAAAACGTATAAAAGATTTGAGAAGATAGAACATGGAAATTTTGTGGATTTTGAGTTTTGATTTCAAAATAGGAATGTTGGTTACAAAGGCAGGAGGCTTTATGCGTAAAAGAATATTTGAAATTATAGAACAAGCAAAGGATGGTGATAAGTGGAGTGGTGTGTACGATATATTTATGATGCTTATGATAGTATTAAGTATTATACCGTTGGCGTTTAAGCAAACGACAAAAGTTTTTGTCATTATTGATGTGATCACAGTTGTTATTTTTGTGTTAGACTACGTTTTAAGATTGATAACAGCGGACTTTAAGATAAACAGAAAGACGCTTTCGTTTTTTATTTATCCATTTACACCTATGGCAATAATTGATTTTTTGTCAATTTTACCGTCGATAACGTTATTGAACAGTGGGTTGAAACTTTTGAAAATATTCAGATTGATTCGAACTTTCAGAGTGTTCAGAACATTAAAACTTGCGAGATATTCTAAAAGTGTCTCTATAATAATAAGCGTATTTAAAAGACAAAGCAGTATATTGTATACAGTTGCGACTTTAGCAGTATGTTATGTTTTAATTTCGGCATTGGTAATTTTTAATGTCGAACCGGATTCATTTGAAACATTTTTTGATGCTATATATTGGGCAACGGTTTCTCTGACAACGATGGGGTATGGTGATATATATCCGGTTACTACAGCCGGAAGAATTGTTACTATGATTTCATCTATTTTTGGAATAGCAATCATAGCTTTGCCTTCCGGCATTATTACGGCCGGTTTTATGGAAGAATTGAGCGAGCAAGAAAAGAATGGTTCAAATGAGATTGAGGAAACCGAGAAGAACGAAGAAACTATTTAGAAAAGGAGAAAATTATGCCATACATAGCAATAAAAGCATACCCAAAGGACGAGGAAACGAAGAAACGTGTTATCGAGAGGATAAACCAAGTGTTTTTGGAAGAGTGGGGCTGTCCGCAGAAAGCACTTTGCATTTCTTTGGAGGAAGTTGCACCCGAAGATTGGGCGGAGAAAGTCCGTGCGGCGGAGATAGAGCCGAACAAGGACAAAATGAAGATACTTGACGGAGAGAAATTATATTAAGATGAGTAAATACGACTCCTTATGGGAATACATAAAAACACGCAAAGAGCAAACTTTCAAACTGACTTTTTCGGAAATAGAGAAGATCGCAGGCGTACCGATAGACCATTCGTTTTTGAAATACAAAAAAGAACTTTTGGAGTATGGGTATGAGGTCGGGAAAATATCAATGAAAGAACAAACGGTCGTATTTAAGGTACGGACGTGATGTGATCTCGATATGATTTTTGTTGTCGATGAAATTTTATCGAGTCACTCGACAAAATTATGTCGAATAGCTTGACAAAATATCGGGAAAGCTATATACTGGTATAAAGAAACCTTTTTTTGGGGAGGGAGAAATATGGCCATACCGATAAATATTGATGATTTGATAAACAAGCGAATAGTGGAGTCAACGAGGATAGAATTCAAAAGCGATTTTAACCCGACGGCTGTGATACATTCTATTTGTGCTTTTGCAAACGATATTGACAATCTCGGCGGCGGGTATATCGTGCTTGGTGTCGAGGAGAAAGACGGTTCGCCCGTTTTTCCGATAAAGGGTATCGAGCAGGAGCGTATAGACGGCATTTTAAAGGAACTTGTGGGATATTGTCGCTGCATTGAACCATTGTACAATCCTGTTGTTGAGCCGATTTTATACAACGATGTCTATGTGATCGTTATCTGGGTGTCGGGCGGTTACGGCCGTCCGTACAAGGCATCGCTTGATGTTTTGGGCAAAGAGGCAAAAAAATCGACAAAGTATTATTATATCCGCAAATTCAGCAGCACGATAGTGGCATCTCCCGATGAGGAAAAGGAGCTTTTCTATATTTCATCGGATATTCCGTTTGATGACAGGCCAAATTTGTTGGCGGAGATCTCCGACCTTGACATAGGTCTTTTGCGTGCGCATTTGAAAGAAATAGACAGCTCGCTTTATGAACATTCTCTTAATATGGATGTGCTTGAAATAGCAAAGGATATGCAGCTTGTTTCGGGGCCGACGGAGCGTTTGAAGCCGCTTAATGTCGGTATACTTATGTTCAGCGAACGCCCCGAAAAGTATTTTCGCTATGCGCGTATCGAGGTGGTCGATATTCCCGACCCCACGGGTACAAATATGACGGAAAAGGTCTTTACGGGGCCTATTCAGCGCCAGCTTAAGGATGCGCTTGCATATATAAAGAATTATACGCTGAAAGAGGTCACGATAAAGGACAAAAACAAGGCAGAGGCAGTTAAAATTTTTAATTACCCTTATGCCGCCGTTGAAGAAATTTTGTCAAATGCGGTCTATCATCGCTCCTATCAGATAAATGAGCCCATAACGGTAAGAATTACGCCGCAGGATATCGAAATAACAAGTTTTCCCGGTTTTGACAGAAGTATTACCGATGAGGATATAGCAAAATATCAGATAAGGGCAAGGGTGTACAGAAACCGCAGAATAGGCGATTTTCTGAAAGAACTGAAACTTATTGAGGGCAGGAATACGGGCTTTCCCAATGCAATTAAGGCATTGACGGAAAACGGTTCCGACTTGCCGAAATTTGATATGAGCCCGCAGAGAGATTATCTTTCGGTCACAATACCTGTACACGGCTATTTTGCACCCGAAGTGAACAAGAAAACCAAGGCTTATGAGGATAAAATAATAACCGCACTTAAAAACAAGCCGCTGAATCTTACCGAACTTGCCGCGGCGATGGGGAATAAGAGTATTTCCAAAAAGCTGAGCAAAACCGTAAACGAACTTATTGCATCGGGTGCGATAATAAGAATTGTTGCCGAAGGAAATGCGACAAAATTAAAAGCGAACGAGTAGTGTTAACCGCAATAAACCTGTGCATTGTCGGGTTTTGGAGAACTTATAAACCTGCGTATTGTATATAATGAGATTTAAAAAAGTTTAAAAACTCAAATTGAATGATATACTTTGGCTTGCGGATCATGATATACCTCACATACCGGTGTTGAAAATTTGTTGCAAAACAAAGCGGTAAACAAAATATATCGTATAATTTTTGGAATAATTATACCGTATTTAGTGTAAAAAATATTGTATCTATACTAAATATAGATACCGCCGTAGAGTGGGAATAATTTGCGAGCTTTTGTGTGCCGCTTAAACAGCGGGTTTCAAAGCTGACAACGCCGTTTTGACAACAAAATGGCAACAGAAAACCGCATTTCTCAATAATTCAATTTCAAAGACCTTACCGACAAACTGTAATGTTGGTAAGGTCTTTTTTCTTATGAGTTTAAAATCTCATCCAGATCACTGATAGCAGACTGAGGATAGTTATAACGCCACTCATCATATTCCTCTTTTGTTATCTCATCATTAAGGCACTTCTTCGACATCTGCTGCCATGCAAGGAATTTTTCAAACAGAACAGGGTAATGGTCATTAAAGACCTTTTCGGGCGTAAGGCAGAGTTCACCGTC
>ODAJ012186331.1_pt1 | contig 38661 bp, 31 predicted proteins | sample 1539241 | NCBI WGS metagenome assembly ODAJ01 (sample SAMN02144231, study PRJEB22623) | gut metagenome | biome: sheep rumen | host: Ovis aries | place: New Zealand
TAAAGCGGCAGCCCTTTGTCACGTAAAAAGGCAGGAACCCTCATGTCCTGTGTTATGTCCGTTGTTGGCATCCGTTCGTCTGATGACGGATTTAGAAAAACCAAAAACAGGACAGACCGGGTCTTGTCTCTTCCCTGCAGACCAGATTCCACCTTATTTTCCATCAGATATTTTTTCAGGATTCCTGGCCAAAAAGGGGTGTGGAGTAATACCGGTCCCCACTGTCCGGCAAAAGGGCCACTATGGTTTTACCTTCATTTTCAGGCCGCCGGGCCAGCTCTATGGCCGCGTAAAGGACAGCTCCGGAAGATATACCTGTGCTGATCCCTTCTGTTTTAGCCAGCTCTATACTGTAATCAAAGGCCTTCTGGTCCTCTACCGGAAATACTTCATCATAGACAGAGGTATCCAGGACTTTGGGAACAAATCCTGCGCCTATTCCCTGAATCTTATGGGGGCCGCCCCAGCCCCTGGAAAGAATGGGGGAGGAAGCCGGTTCAATGGCTATGACCTGAATATCCCCATTTTGTTCTTTTAAGTACTGGCCGACACCGGTGATGGTTCCCCCTGTGCCCACAGAAGCCAGGAAAATATCTACTTCCCCGTCTGTATCCTGCCAGATTTCGGGGCCGGTTGTCCGTTTATGGGCTATGGCATTGGCCGGATTGTCAAACTGGCCGGGGATGAAGCTGCCTTCAATCTCCTCTGCCAGCTCCTCCGCCTTGTCTATGGCCCCCTGCATACCCCGGTCTCCCGCTGTCAGGACGACCTCTGCCCCATAGGCCTTGAGGATGTTGATTCGCTCGACGCTCATGGTCTCAGGCATGGTGAAAATAGCCCGGTAGCCCATGGCTGCCGCCAGGGAAGCCAGTCCGATTCCCGTATTACCCGATGTAGGTTCGATGATTGTCGCCCCCTCCTTGAGGAGTCCTCTCTTCCTGGCATCCTCAATCATGCCCAGGGCCACACGGTCCTTGGCACTGCCGGCCGGATTGAAATACTCCAGCTTTAATAACAGCCTGGCCTTCAGGCCATATTTCTTTTCAAGATTCACCGCTTCCATGAGAGGCGTATGTCCTATTAATTCCGAAACTCCCTGATAAATCTTTGCCATGATATACCTCCTGTTTCATTCTCTGCCAGATCTCATAAATGTCCTGGCCTTTTTCTATTATAATCTTCCCTGTCAGCCCGGCCTTTTTCTATATATAATCTTCCCTGTCAGCCCGGCCTTTTTTCAAAATCAGGTCCCCAGACCGCCAATCCCAGCAAAGTGATCAGCAGGGGCAGTATCGTGTCTATCATCACATCCGGGACACAGCCATACCTGCCCGGGACGAAGGTCTGGTGAAATTCATCCAGGCAGGCATAAGCGAGGGTCAAGGCAAAGGCCTTGGGCCCTGCCCAGCTGATTCTGTTTTTAGTCATGGCAAAAATGAAACTGCCGTAAAGCAGGGTAAACTCTGTCATATGGGCCAGCTTCCTGATGTAAAAGTGAAGCTGGGCAAACCATCTTGCCTTGTCCAGGTCCGGAAAGATACCCTTCATAAAATCCAGGACCAGGCCCAGCAGACTGCCGGACATCATAGACGATTCTGTGGCTCCCGCTGACGAGAAAAACCAGATGGCAGCCATCACCGCCAGGGGAAGCAGCCATACCTTCTTATTCTTCATCCTGGTCCGGCTCCTCCATTCTCACATCCTGCAGCTTAAGAACCATCAGCTCCTTGTCACTGATCGTCTTCTTTGAAGCCAGCCGGTTGGCCTGGTTGACCACAGCCTTCTCGAAGAAGTTCCGGACTGCCCGCCCGTTGTCAGAGGTCTCCTGGTCTCTGGTCTTCTGGTAATAATCCTCAAAATATTCGGAGACATATTTCCTGGTGGCCGCCGTCAGGGTGTAGCCGGAATTCTTACACAAGAGGCGGAAAATGTCTGTCAGTTCTTCCCCGTCATAATCCTCAAATTCGATAATTTTATTAAAGCGGGACCGGAGACCCGGATTGGAATCCAGGAACTGGTCCATCTGCTCAGGGTAGCCTGCCACAATAATGAGAAAGTCCTCCCGGTTATCTTCCATGGCTTTGAGGATGGTATCGATGGCCTCCTGGCCGAAATCATTGCCCTCCTTAACCAGGGTGTAGGCCTCATCAATGAAAAGGATGCCTCCCAGGGCCTCCCGGACTTTCTCCTGGGTCTTAATGGCTGTCTGACCGATATAGCCGGCTACCAGGCCGGACCGGTCCACCTCCACCAGCTGTCCCCTGGACAGGACACCGATCTCCCTGTAAAGGCCTGCCAGAAGTCTGGCCACGGTGGTTTTGCCGGTGCCGGGATTGCCGGTAAAGACCAGGTGGAGAGACACGGGTGTCGCCTTCATTCCCCGCTCCTTACGCATCCTGGACACCCTCATCAGATTCACCAGGCTGTTGACCTCTTTCTTCACATTTTCAAGGCCCACCAGGCTGTTGAGCTCATCCATCAATTCCTCTAAGGATTTTCTCGGCTCCTCTTTGACCGGTGTCTGAGAAGACGGTCCCCCGGTCACCGGCTGACCTGCCTGTCCGGGAAGATCCGGACCCGCCCCCAGGTTTTTAAGAGTCATGGGAATGTCACCGGCATCCACTGCCGACTCGATAATCCTAATCTGGCCGGGCTCCAGGAGACTGGAGTAGGTCTTGTAATTCTCCCTGGCCGCAGAGCTGTTCTTCTTCCAGGCCAGCCAGGTATAGAGGGCCGCCCTCTTAAAATCATTTTCCCCGCCGTAGATACAGCCAAGATTATTGAGGGCCGAGGCCAGGTTCCTGCTGCTCTGGGCCCGGTATTCCACTGTCTTCAGATAATAATCCAGGGCCGTCTTCATGTCCTTAGGCTCAAAGACCTTGTAGACAGCCGGATTATAAGTATTACCCAGGATATAACAGGCGTCCGCATTAAAAAGTCCTGCCGCCTTCTCCAGGTAGGCCCTGGCCGGGGCGCAGCTTTCCTTTCTCCCCTCTAAGGCGTCCCTGCATAAGGCATTGCCGGCATTGTAGAGGTAGAGGCTGCTTTTCTCCTGTAATCTGGAGGCCTTGATGAAATATTCGGATGCTTTCCGGTATTCTCTTTTAGAGAAATATTCCATGCCAATCTTATTATATTCTTCTGCTTTCGTCATGATATTAATCCTTCACAAATCATATTAAGAGCCCCTCCGGCATGGGAAGGGCCATCTCTCAGGGCTGATCCCTCATCATACGGTATTATTATAGCCGTAAGAAGGAATAACGTCAAAAGAAAATCTCCGGCACCTGATCCGGCACCGGAGATCTCATTTCTAATCTGAAAACTGATTTAGAAAGCCTTTGATCATCTCAAATGTATCCTGGTTGATACTGTAATATACCCACTTTCCACTTTTGCGATAATCAATGATGTCTGCATCTGTAAGCTTTTTCATGTGATGAGAAAATACAGACTGTCCCATATCAAGCATCTTGTGGAGATCGGTGGCACAATACTCCTTCTCCGCGACCAACTCAATCATGCGCAGCCGGTTCTCATCAGAAAGAGCCTTGAAAAGTCTTGCGTATCTCACAAGTTCCTTTCTCTTATTGATATCCAAATCCATAGTTCCATACTCCCCTCTAAATAATACCTACTTCAGATATATGATACCACACATATGGAGTGAAACTCAACAAAATATACTGGAAATTTGAATATAATATTAATTCATATTAACATTTGTATCTATGAAGGGACGAAACTGCAAAATGGACTTTCAGGCTTTTCCTTCCGCACAGATCCAGTCCGTGCCCTCTTTTGTATGGATGGTCACCTCGGAAAAACCAGCCTGCTCAAGGAGACTTTCAAACTCCTCCCTGGTGGGATTAAAAAGCTTGTATCTTTTGATATTGGCCAGGGCCTCCTGACTGAGTCTGCCGTTATCATAAATATCAGCCACCAGGAAGAACCGGCCGCCTTTTTTCAGGACCCGGCAGACCTCCTTCAGGTTACTGGCCGGATCAGGCCAGAAATAAAAACTCTCCACAGTGATGATCCGGTCAAAGGATGCATCCTTGTAGGGCAGGCTTTCCACAGAGCCCTGGACGACCTCCAGTCTCCCCTGGTCCACCAGGTCTTTATTGCGCAGGCCGGTCTCCTTTACGGAAACCTCAGAGATATCCAGGCCGGCAAACTTGCCCCCGGGCACCCGGCCGGCAATCCTCTCCAGAGTCAGACCGCCGCCGCAGCCGATATCCAGGACGGACAGGTCCTTATCCAGGTCCATCATGTCCATGGCCCAGCCGGACACATCATAATGGGTCCCATTCATTCTCCTGAGCATCTGAAGACCGGCTTCCCCCTCCGGGCAGGCCGGATTACCCTCTCTGGTAATCTCTTCTTCCTTAAGCCGGTCTCTCTCTTTATCTGTCTTTACATTTCCCATGATTGTCTCCTTAATTCCTATCGTGACCGGCTGCCGCCAAAACCGGGTCCGGTCACTTCAACCTTAACCGGCTGCCGCCAATGCCTGGTCCGGTCACTTCAGATAATCTGCCTTGAAGCCCTGGTAATTACAATATACCCAGTCTCCATTTTCCTCGAAAGCCACCAGGGCCAATTCTTTGTCCACACCATCGTAGGTGTAGTAGGTCCGCAGTCCCCATACCTCCAGGTCCTGGATCTGGAAATAATCCTTTTTGACCAGGCAGATCTTGTCCTTCTCAAATTCCTTTTCGTAAATCTCCTGCTGGTCTTCGACCGACCGCTTGCTGGCAGCCAGCGCCCCGGCAGATATATGCTGGGCCAGGCTCTTGGCATCCTGGCCATTATACCAGTCCACAACCTGGTCTAAGAACTTCATGGCTTCGTCCTGCTTAGCCTGCAGTTTCTCCTCGCTGGACATGTAGGCCTCCGTTGCCTCTGTCTCATCCCCGGAGGGCTGGCTGTCAGTCTTTTTGGAAGAACCACAGCCTGTGAAAGCCAGGGCCAGAAGGAAAACACAAATCAGCAGAAGACCGGCTGGTCTTTTCTTCTTTTGCTTTTGCCAAAGTCTGGGAGATCCAGTCATTTCCTGTCCTCCCTTCACTAGTCGAGAGCTGCGATGAGTTCTATCTCACAGAGGGCTCCCTTGGGAAGCTTATCAGCAGCCACGCAGCTTCTTGCCGGCTTTGAAATAAAATACTGTTCATAAATACCATTAAATACGGCAAAATCATTGATATCATCCAGGAAACAAGTGGTTTTAATGACATGGTCAAAATCTGTGCCGGCTGCCTCCAGGACGGCTGCAAGATTCTTACATACCTGGTGGGTCTGGTCTTCTATGGTGGTCCCGGCAAAGTCTCCTGTCTCAGGAAGGAGACCGATCTGGCCTGACGTATAGAGGATGCCGCCATGGACATATGCCTGGGAATAGGGTCCTACCGCTGCCGGTGCCTTTGATGTCGCTATAATCTTCATAATAATTCCACTCCTTCTGTCAATAAACATTTTTACAATTATACATATTATACGGGAAAACCGGCATGGAACCGGTTCCGGAATCTGTCTTCCGTCCTGTTATCAGCAACCATACTACCATAGTTTCCCGCAAAAATCAAAAAAGAACTATACATTTCCCACTGGTTAAAACCTATTAATAGTAGAGCTTGATGGTATAATGGATGTCATCATATATGTAGGCGCTTTTTTCCCCTTTTCCCTTAATCTCATAAATGTATTGTCCATAAAGATTACTGCGGACATCTTTTACCATCTCCTCAAAGGCTGCTTTATTGCTAAACTGGCCATGCCAGTATTTCTTTCCATCTTTAATATTCTTCCTGATACTCTCTCTCACTTTATCATTATATTTATCAAAACAGCGGTGGTTATAGACATAGAACGACTTGTCCATACTGGTGCAGGAGGGCAGCGGCAGTCCCTGATCCTGGGTTCTTGTTTTAAACATGGTCTTGTCATCAGTACAGTAATAGCCATAATCATACCGTAATACTTCCGGGATCTCGGGCTGGTGCTGGTTCTGGTAATTGGGGTCTCCCCAGGTAGTATCAATCTGATAATACTGCTTTCCCATTTTCAGGATATCCCATGAATGACTGGCTCCTTTAAAAGAATAGCCCCAGACATAGATACACTGGATTCCTGCTTTCTGAAGAAGCAGCTGGGTTGCCCTGGCATAACCGGAACAAACTGTGGCCTTGTTAATCAAGGCACTGTAGACATTCTGGTCATCTGCCGCATCCGGTTTGTAATCCACGGTACGTATCAGGTACTTAAAAATGTACAGAACCTTATCATACTGGTTCTTTTCCCGGGAAACTTCTTTCAAAACCCTGTCCACAGTCTGGTTTATTTTGACCTGGTCCCTGTCCCTCTGGCTTTTTGTACGGTTATACTCTGGTTCGACCATCACATAGTCACCGTAATCCCAGTAGCGGAAATGGCTGCTGACCCAGAATAATTCCGGGTGATCATACATCACACGGTCATAGTAGTCCCTTATTTCCTCCCGGCTGGCATCTACGCGGAATTTGGCGTCGTGACTGACAAATCCCTTTAAAATCTCACGGTAGACAGACTTTTGTTCCTTGTTCAGGCTGTCATAATGATAGTAGGATACTTTACCGTTCAATCCGAGAATACTCTCTTCCTGGTCACTGTCACTGGAAAATGCAGGCATAAAACTCCTGCTGTCATCTCTGATCAGAGAAACAAACTCCCTGCTGTCATTCCGGAGATCCTCATATCCGGATCCCGGCTCTCCAAGGTCTGTCTCTGTACTAACTTCTGTACCGATGTAGGTCTCATTTTCCTGAAGTTCTATCCCTTCAGGCAGGTCATCCACGGCATCCTCAGGAGCTGTCATTCCCTCCTTTGTCTCCCCGATATCCTGCTGAACATAGTATCCATTCACTGTCTCCCGGTCTTTTTGGTCTGCCATCCCACATCCAGTGAGAGACAGGATGACCATAATCAATACCAGGCCGGTCAATCTATCTTTAATATTCATAATTTCTTTTTCCCAGATAAGGCTCATTAATGGTTTATCAGTTTTTCTAAAGCAAGCAACATGTTTTTTCAGTTTCCGGGTCTTTCCCAGCTGTGGGACTTTCCTGCCGGTCGGGTATTTCTGGCAGAGAGAAAGCTCTGCCGATGAGATACTCCCAGCTGTTGGAAAGACCAGCCAGGGCAGGGCCGGGCAGACCGGAATGCAAAATCCCCGCCCGGAATCATCCAGGCGGGGATAAGAATATCTGTTTGATTCAACAGGAATAGTCAGAATATATTAAAGTCTGACTGTCCTATTTCTTCTCAGCGATAGCTGCCTGAGCGGCTGCAAGTCTTGCGATCGGAACACGGAAAGGACTGCAGGATACATAGTCCAGACCGATCTGGTGGCAGAACTCTACGGAAGACGGATCTCCACCGTGCTCGCCACAGATACCGATGTGCAGGTTCTTGTTTACCGGACGTCCAAGATCGATGGCCATCTTCATCAGCTTACCAACACCAACCTGGTCAAGCTTGGCAAATGGATCATTCTCGAAGATCTTAGCATCATAGTAAGCATTGAGGAACTTACCAGCGTCATCACGGGAGAAGCCGAAGGTCATCTGGGTAAGGTCGTTGGTACCGAAGCAGAAGAAGTCTGCCTCAGCTGCGATCTCGTCAGCTGTCAGACATGCTCTCGGGATCTCGATCATGGTTCCAACTTCGTACTTAAGGTCGATGCCGGAAGCAGCGATCTCAGCGTCAGCTGTATCAACAACAGTCTTCTTTACATACTTAAGCTCTTTCACGTCGCCTACCAGCGGAATCATGATCTCCGGAACTACCTTCCAGTCAGCATGCTTCTTCTGTACATTGATGGCGGCACGGATAACAGCCTTGGTCTGCATCTTGGCAATCTCAGGATATGTAACAGTTAGACGGCATCCACGATGTCCCATCATCGGGTTGAACTCGTGGAGAGAAGCGATCAGGTCTTCGATCTCCTGAACAGTCTTGCCCTGGGCGTCAGCCAGCTTCTTAACATCCTCGGGATCTGTAGGAACGAACTCATGCAGAGGCGGATCCAGGAAACGGATAGTTACAGGACATCCCTCAAGAGCTTCGTAGAGGGCCTCGAAGTCTCCCTGCTGATAAGGAAGGATCTTATCGAGGGCAGCTTCTCTTTCTTCTACTGTATCTGCACAGATCATCTCACGGAAAGCAGCGATTCTGTCTTCCTCGAAGAACATATGCTCTGTACGGCAAAGGCCGATACCCTCAGCACCCAGCTCACGGGCCTTCTTGGCGTCTGTCGGTGTGTCAGCGTTGGTGCGGACACCCAGGGTTCTGTACTCGTCAGCCCATGCCATGATGCGGCCGAACTCACCTGCGATTGTTGCGTCAACAGTCGGGATCTGGCCGTCGTAAATATTACCGGTGGAACCATCTAAGGAAATGTAGTCTCCCTCATGGTACTCTTTGCCGGCAAGAGTAAATCTCTTGTTAGCCTCGTCCATAACGATATCGCCACAGCCGGATACACAGCAGGTACCCATACCACGGGCTACTACTGCTGCGTGGGATGTCATACCACCACGAACTGTCAGGATACCCTGGGCAGACTTCATACCTGTGATATCTTCCGGTGATGTCTCAAGACGGACAAGAACAACCTTCTCACCTCTTGCAGCCCACTCCTCAGCATCCTCAGCTGTGAAGACGATCTTACCGGTAGCAGCTCCGGGAGAAGCACCGAGAGCCTTGGCAGCCGGTGTAGCAGCCTTCAGGGCAGCTGCGTCAAACTGTGGGTGAAGCAGGGTGTCAAGGTTACGGGGATCGATCATGGCAACAGCTTCCTCAGGAGTTCTCATGCCTTCATCAACCAGATCGCAGGCGATCTTTAAGGCTGCCTGGGCAGTTCTCTTACCATTACGTGTCTGAAGCATATAGAGCTGGCCGTGCTCAACGGTGAACTCCATATCCTGCATATCTCTATAGTGATCTTCCAGAGTCTGGCAAACGTCCTTAAACTGGGCAAATGCCTCCGGGAACTTCTGCTCCATCTCTGTGATGTGCATCGGTGTACGTACGCCGGCTACAACGTCCTCGCCCTGGGCGTTGGTCAGGAACTCGCCAAAGAGACCCTTGTCACCTGTAGCGGGGTCACGGGTAAAGGCAACACCTGTGCCACAGTCGTCACCCATGTTACCAAATGCCATGGACTGTACGTTAACTGCTGTACCCCAGCTGTAAGGGATATCATTGTCACGGCGGTATACGTTAGCACGCGGGTTGTCCCAGCTTCTGAATACGGCCTTGATGGCCTCCATCAGCTGAACCTTGGGATCAGACGGGAAGTCCTTGCCGATCTTGCCCTTGTACTCGGCCTTGAACTGCTCTGCCAGCTCCTTGAGGTCGTCAGCTGTAAGGTCTACGTCCTGAGTAACATTTCTGTCCTTCTTCATCTTGTCGATCAGCTCTTCGAAGTACTTTTTGCCAACCTCCATAACAACGTCGGAGAACATCTGGATGAAACGACGATAGCAGTCCCAAGCCCAACGGGGATTGCCGGACTTCTCAGCCAGAACCTCAACAACTTCCTCGTTAAGACCGAGGTTGAGGATGGTGTCCATCATACCAGGCATGGAAGCCCTGGCACCGGAACGTACGGATACGAGCAGCGGATTCTCCTTGTCACCAAACTTCTTGCCGGTGATCTCTTCCATCTTCACGATGTGCTCATTGATCTGAGCCTGGATCTCATCATTGATCTCACGGCCGTCCTCATAGTACTGTGTACAGGCCTCTGTTGTGATGGTGAATCCCTGCGGTACCGGAAGTCCGATATTTGTCATCTCAGCCAGGTTGGCACCCTTACCACCGAGCAGCTCACGCATATCCGCGTTACCCTCAGTAAACAAATATACCCATTTAGCCATTTTTTTCCTCCTTATGTTTAAATATAATGAAATTATATATCGCGAGCCTTAAGCTTTTTACCAGCTGATCCAGCCACCTTGGGCCGGCTGCCGTCCAAAGAAAAAAACTCATCATTGCATACAAGTTCAGTATAACACAAAGGAAAATCCTTTGCCATATTTTAATTCTTAATTTACTTCTTTTTACCAGTATCCCGACTAAACCTTTTTTGTATCTATCAAAGGCTGACCAAAATCAAAATACCCAGTATGGCAAGAAAGCCCAGGCAAGTCATCATCATGGCAAAAGAGAAGGTCCGCATAATCGGGTCAAGGGCCAGGTAGGTGGTCTCCCTGATATCAAAAAATGTATTTCTCTTCTGGCTTTTTCTCTTCTTTTCCCGAAGGATCGTCTTCCGGGCCAGCAGGATCAGCAGGTCCAGGCTGTCCGCCAGAATCCTGGCCGCGATGGACAGGGGCAGAAGGCAGACCTTGAAAAGGAAGGGTTTGTAAAGCATTTCTTCCAGGTCAAGTCTCGCCGGCCACAGGTCAGCGTAGTCCCCGTCTTTCATGAGCAGCCTGCGGACGGGCAGAAGATAAAGAAAAGCACCGATTGCCAGGGATATGACCGAACCTTTCAGATTTTCCAAACTGAAGGCATGGAAGGAAAGGATCTCTTCATAGCCTGTCATAAAAGCCGCCAGTCTGCAGCTGACCGCAGGCTGGCCCAGAACCAGCATAAAAAGGGAAGACCCGAAAATGACAGCGGCACTGCAGGAGTTCATGTAGGGTCTGCCCTGACCAGGTCCCCGGTCGTAACTTTTCTGCAGGTCCGGATCCCGGTTCTCCTCCACAAAGACACAAAGGAACAGCTTCAGCATATAAGCAAAGGTACAGCCTCCGGCAAGGAGGAAGGTCCATTCCAGAACCGGGGCCAGTTTAAGAAGGCCCGCTCCTTCCAGGATACTCTCATGGAGGAGGGTCTTACTGATATAGCCGTTAAAAAGCGGAACACCGCTGATACCCAGGCCGCCCAGGGCGAAAGCCGCCTTGAGCAGGGGCTTCTTCCTTCCAAAGCCCCGGATCTCATTGAGGTTGAGCCTGTGGATGTTCATGACAACCACGCCGGCGACGCAAAAGAGGGTCAGTTTAATCAGGGAATGGTTGACCATATGGAGGACTGTGCCCGCGTAGGCCAGGCCGGCACCCTCCTCTTCTCCCCCACAGGAAAGAAGCACTGCCATACCGATCCCGATCAGGATAAAGCCGATCTGGGACATGGAGGAACAGGCCAGGGTCCGCTTGAGATTGACAGAAAAGAGGGCAAGGACCGCCCCTAAGACCATGGTAACGGCTCCCAGTAGCAGGATCAGGACAGCGAAGCCCCGGTAGGCCTCCTGACCTGCTATGGCGGTCAGGGAAGTCATAAGAATACCGTAGATACCCACCTTGGTCAGGATACCCGAAAGAAGGGCTGATGCCGGTGAGGGTGCTACGGGATGGGCCTTGGGCAGCCAGATGTGTAAGGGGAACATACCTGCCTTGGCTCCGAAGCCAAAGAGGATGCATACCGCCCCGGCCAGAATCTGACCCTGGGCAGCTGTCAGGCCGGCAGGGCTCCCGGAGCCGGATGCCCGGAAGGCCAGAGCCACAGCCTCATGGAGATCGTCGAACCGAAGAGTCCCTGCGCCATGCTGGAGCAGCAGCAGACCCATAAAGAGAATCAGGCCTCCGGTCACGGCGACGAACAGGTAGGTATAGGCAGCCTTTACCGCCTCTTCCGTCTCCTCATGGATGACCCAGGTAAAAGAGGTGAAGGACAAAATCTCAAAAAAGACGAAGCTGGTCATCAGATCTGCCGAAAGCATAACCCCTTCCGTGGCCCCCAGAGTGACCAGGATAAAGAGCCAGTAACGGTTGAGTCCTTCCCTCTCCTGTTTGAAATACTCCAGGGAAAAAAGACCGGTTCCCGCCCACATGAAGGCTGTGATAATGGCATAGACCGTCCGGAAGCCGTCGGCCTCAAAAGAGAGACCGCCTGCCAGAATCCCCCCCAGTTTAAAGGCGGCGGATGCCCGGATCCCGCTGTCGAGCAGCAGCAGGGAAAGCAGCAGCTCCGCCAGGGAAACCACCGTCACAAAGCCATCCCGGAATGATTCATTTTTCCGCCCTGCCGGCCAGGCTGCCAGGCCGGCCAGAATGGGCATAAATACAAGAATAATTGAGATCATGACTGACCCCTTTCTCTATCATTTAAAAAGTCTTGTCTGTTATATGTTTCGTTGCCCGCAGCCAGTGCCGGCCGTTCAGGCCTGTCCGGCCGGCAGGTGGGAAAACTCTCTCTCCTGCCCACACTCCTTTGCCACATGAGCCATTTACTCCCTGCTAAATAAGGCCCTGGGCGATCTGCCGGATAAAATGCATGATGGGCTGGGGGTAAAGACCAAAAATAATATTGGCCGCAGTGAAAACACCAATAGGAATAAGCATCCTTGGACCCGCGTCATGGACACCCTGGCCCTTGAAATAATCTTTGTCATCCGGCGGAAAAAAGGCCCTGGCCGTCACTGTCAGGGTGTACATGGCACACAGGAAGGCAGATATGACCAGACAGACTACACCGGCCAGGCCGTAGGGAGTTCCTGACAAGGCTCCTGCCCGGAAGAGCTGCCACTTGGATACAAAACCGCAAAAGGCAGGAATTCCAGTCAGGGATAAAGCCGCCAAAGTATAGAAAATGAAGGTGACAGGCATTTTTTTACCCACACCGTTGATCTCGTAAACATAGCTTTTACCAGTCACATGCATAAAGGCACCGGCGCACATAAACAAGCTGATCTTGATAATCCCATGGAAAAGCATATGAGCAATCCCTGCCGTCAGACCTGTCTCTGTCAGCAGCATGACACCAAAAAGCATGTAGGACAGGTTGCTGACGGTCGAGTAGGCCAGTCTCCTCTTAAAATGTCTTTCCCTGAGGGCCATGGCCGCCGCAAACAAAAGGGTAAAGGACACGTCAATCAGGCAGAGCTTCTGGGCCCAGGTTCCCATAAGAAACTCCGGCCCGAAACCGTACCAGGTCATGCGGATCACACAGAAGACACCGGAATTAACCACTGCCACCGCATGGAGCAGGGCCGTCACAGGGGTCGGGGCCGCCGAAGCCGTAGGCAGCCAGCCATGGAGGGGAAAGACGGCCGCCTTGACACCAAAGCCAAAAAAGCCGCAGACAAAGGCAAAGAGCATCAGCTGCTGCCATCTGTCATCTACCTGGGCCAGAAAGCCACCCCAGGCGAAATCACCGCCATCGCCCAGAACAGTGAGGACCACCACTGGAAAGAGGGCCACCGAGGCTCCCCCTATGGTGTAGGCCGCATATTTTCTTCCGGCATACATACTCTCGTGGTCCATGTAATGGGTGACCAGAGGCAGGGTAACCAGGGTCAGCATTTCATAAAAAACATAGACTGTGGTCATGTTGGCCGCAAAGGCCACACCACAGGTTATACCGTAGGTCATGGTATAAAAAGCATAAAAAGAATTCTTATGGGCGGCATGGTCCATGTATTCAAATGCATAAATGACTACCAGGGGCCACATAAGGGAAATCATGCCGGCAAAAAGAGCACCCAGGCCGTCCAGCCTCAGGTCTATGGAAAAGCCGCCGCTGAAGCTGTAGAAGGTAAAGACGTCCCTCTCCGCTCCCAGCAGGGCCAGCCAGACCAGGATACTGTTGAAGACTGTCACCGACTCCACATAAATATTTCTGGCCCTGTCCGTCCTGAACTGGATGGGAAAAACCAGAAAGCCGCCAAGGACCGGGACCAGGATGGCCGCACCGATCAGGATACAACTGATTAGAGGTGAAAAATGGAATGGAATATTCATATCAGATACCTCCCGTCACTAGTCCGGCTATGCTGCCGCCGAAAAGGCCGGCTGCCAGGGCAGACCCACACAGGGCCAGCATGGGAATGGTCATGACCAGGGAAGCCCGGCCCCCCTGATAGCCCTCCTCCCCATGAAAGTCCCTGCCCGGGAAAAAGCCATCGATCACCAGCGGGAAAAGATATCCTGCCGTGAGCAGGGCTGAGACCAGCAAAACCAGGGGAATCAGCCAGGCAAACAGGCCCGGCGCCCCCTCCAGGGCAGCCAGGCAGATCTTCCACTTACTGAGATAGCCGCCCATGGGCGGAATCCCTACCAGGGAAAGGGCCGCCAGCATAAAGGCCCAGACCACCAGGGGCATCTGCCTGCCGATACCGCGCAGGTCTTTTACCTGCCGGATGCCGGCATAGTAGATAAAGGCCCCGGCTGCCAGGAAAAGACAGCCCTTGGCCGCTGAGTGACTCATGGCATGAATCAAAGCGCCCTCCAGGCCCTGCCGGCTTAAGAGAGCCATGCCCAGCATCATATAGGAAAGCTGGCTGACCGTAGAGTAAGCCAGCCTTTTTTTCAGGTTTTTTTCGCAGAAGGCCATGGTGGACCCCATGAGAACCGTCAGCAGGGCCAGGATCATCCAGGCATACTGGACCCAGCTTCCTCTTAAAAGGTCCGTTCCCACGGCATAATAGACCAGGCGGCCTACAGCGAGAATACCCGCCTTGGCAATGATACCAGACAGGAGAGAGGATGCCGGCGCCGGTGCTATGGGGTGGGCCGTAGGCAGCCAGCCGTGCATGGGAAACATACCCGCCTTGGTGCCAAAACCTACAATACCGACAAAAACCATAGCCAGAAACAAGGGTTCCCGCCCGGCCACTGCCTGAGGATCCACAAAACCGCCAGGCACAAAAGTTCCTGAGCCTTCTGAAAAATAGTAGACGAAGAAAAGGGACATGAGCCCCATCAAAGCACCCGCCACCGAATAAAAGAGATATTTCATTCCTGCCCTTACAGCTTCCTTAGTCCTCTCATGAAGAACCAGCGGCACGGTGGACAGGGTCGCCATCTCAAAGGACAAATACATGGTCAGCAGGTTACGTGCCGCGCAGACTGAAACCATGGCCGCAAAGGAAATAAAGAAGAAGGCTGCGAAGGTCTCTCCTCTTTTTTCCATCTTCATATACTCAAAAGAATAAAAACATACTGCCGTATATAGAATCATGACTGCCGCCAGGAAAAATCTTCCGAAGCTGTCAAAGCCCAGGGCCAGGACAACCCGGTCTGACAAGGCAGCCAGCTGGATTTCTTGGCCGTAAACCATGGCAAGAAGGCAGACCAGGTCACTGCCGGCCATAACCAGGCCATAAAAGCAACGCCGGTCCCTATCCTTCCCCAGGGGAAGACAGGCCGCCAGCAATCCGCCGATGATAGGAAATAAAATAGCAGCAAGGATTAACATCACAACCTCCAGTAAAAGATCAGCCAAACATGGCCAGTCCTTTTTGTATCAGGTCCACCAGGACCCAGGAAAAGAGACCCAGAAACAGGTTGGCAGCAATCAGCAGGGCCATGGGGACAAGATAGTCCGCCTTGAGTCCCCGGGCCTGCTTTCTGCCCGGAGCTTTATAGCGGCCCTTTTCCTGGGGCTCCGTAAAAATACGAATGGCCGTACGGACAAAATACATGGCATTTAAAAGTGAACTTATAGCCAGAGCCAGCATGACCAGAACCAGCTTTTTCCCACTCCCCGAATCAACCGCCGCCAGGGCGAAAAGGAGTTTGGAGGAAAAGCCGGCAAAAACCGGGATACCGATCATGGACAGGGCTCCGAAAAGAAAGCAGTAACCTGCACTCTGATTCCTGATACCGCTTCCCTGCAGGTCCCGGAACTTAAGACTGTCCCCTGAAACCTCCGCCAGCCGGGGCGTGGTCAAAAAGAGCAGGGACTTGGTCAGGGCATGGGCGATAATCTGGAACATGGCCGCCGTGTAGCCGGCCAGTCCTCCCAGGCCTATACCCATATAGATATAACCGATCTGGGCCGCCGAGGAAAAGGCTACCATATGATTGATATTATTGGCCCGGATGGCCGATATGGAGCCAAAAACCATACCCAGCATGCCAAGGACAAATAAAACATTTCCCAGGGGCAGGCTCTCGAAAATCCGGATGCCGATGACCCGGTAATAAATCTTGAATAAAAGGAAAATATAGGCCTTAGATACCAGGGAGGACAGTATGGCCGCCGATGTGGGTGTAGCCCAGCCATAGGTATCCGGCATCCAGTAATGGAAGGGGAAGAGGCCACTCTTTATCCCCAGACCCATGGTCAGAATTCCCAGACACAGGGTCAGCTCAAGGGTCATGGTTCCCGGAGCACCGGCCAGCTGGGCAATCTGCTCCTGCATGGACATCATCAGCAGGTTGCCGGTAATGTCATAAAAAAGCACCACTCCCAGAAGGAACAGTCCTGAACCTAAAAGGTTTAGTATCATGTATCTGACCGCTGCCAGGGTAGTCCTGCCAATCTCCCTCACGATCAGGATTCCACAGCTGGTCAGGGTCAGAATCTCCAGAAAGACATAGCCTGTGAAGATATCATTGGTCCAGATGAGGGCCATCAGTGCTGCCGTCATCAGGTTGATCAGGGCATAGTAAAGGTTGATCTTGCTCTCGTCCACATCCACCTTCACATAGCGCTTGCCGGAAACGACGGCGCACACCATGATCAAGAGGAAAACAAAAGCCATCAGGGCCTCCAGAATACCGGCCCGGATCTCATTTCCCCAGGGTGCCGGGAACTCGCCCATGACATAGGTGAAGGTCCCGTTGCGGATCGTGTAAGCCAGAACCAGCCCATTCATGACCAGAAGCAGACATTCATATACAATTGTATATCTTCTCGCAGCCCGGCCCTTCAGAAGAAAGCAGAGCACTCCGGAAAAGAGGCTCAGAACAATGGTGAAGAGGGGCAGGTTTGTAACAAATGCCAAGGTCAGCGGTCCTCCTGCTCGTGGATTGAAAGTGCGTAAATGTCATCAAGGTACAGGGTGTGGTAACGCTTGTAAAGCCGGATGGTCAGAGCCAGCATAATGGCTGTCACTGACACGGATACCACGATGCCGGTCAGAACCAGGCCTGCCGGAACAGGATTGATATAGGCCTCTGTTTTCTGAATCCCATTCTCAATAATAGGAGCCTTCCTCCCTGAGATGTAACCCATGGAAGCCAGCAGAAGGAAGGTTCCTGTATCCATGATGTTCATACCGATCAGCTTCTTGATCAGGTTTCTCTGGAAAAGCATCATGGTAAAGCCGATTCCGAAAAGAATGACTGCTACCGCTTCCTCATAGTTTATACCAAGATTCTCAATCATCTTCATCCTCCTGCCTGCCCTCCTGCCGGGGGCCGGTCATTTTCATAAGCCGGGCTACGGGCCTGCCATCTTCATCGCAGACCAGGTCTTCCGGTCCTGCATTCTCCAAAGGGTTCTCCGGCCTGGCCACTTTCCTAAGCCGGGCTATGGGCCTGCCATCCTCATCCACTGCGGGATCCTTATGGCTGCCGCCTTTTCTGACGAGGCTTGCCGACCTGCTTTTTTCCACCAGAGAGTCCGTCTCGTACTCGCCGCCTATATTACCGCGGACGAAAAGGCTGTAAAAGCCGAACATGGTACAGGCCACAACGATACCCACGGCGATATCCAGGGGTAGAATCAGTCCTCCGCTGAAAATAGCTCCGGGTGTCCCCTTGGGTATATGGTTGTCCAGGCCATTGGCACCGGTAAAAAAGACATAGCCCTTGGCAAAGCTGTAAAAGCCCAGGGCCACGAAGGTGATCACTGAGGAGGCTTTTGCCGTCAGATAGCGGTCCACGGTCTTGAAACCGAAGGCCGCAGCCGACATGATCAGGGCAGCCCCCATGACCGCTCCGCCGGAAAAGCCTCCTCCCGGTGAATTCTGGCCGTTTAATAAAATATAGATTCCGTAAATAAATACCACCGGCAGCAGGACCGATCCCACAAAGCGGATGATGCTGTCTTTGGACAGATCATAGTAGGCATCCTGCTGGATCGTATAATAATCCTCAAAGTCCGTGCGCATGTTTTTCCTGTCAATTCTCAGCAGAATCATGACACAGACCAGGGCAGTGAACAAAACATGGGACTCACCCAGGGTGTCAAAGGCCCGGTAATCAAGAATCAGGCCGGACACGATGTTGACGGCACCGGTCTCCTCCAGACCTTCCTCCACATATCTCTCCACCATGGGAATGGTCCGGGGATTCTCCTCCCCGTAGTGGGGCAGGAGGGACACCAGAAAGAGCAGGACACTGATCAGAAATATACAGCTGATGACTGCCACAACATTGTAAAGACGGCGGAAGCCTCTCTGCTCTGCCTCGATAACCGTGTAGGTTCTGGCCTCCTGGTTGAGTCTTTCCAGGAGTGACTTCTTCTCCTTTTTCACCTGCTCCCTGCCGTGGTCCGGGACCTCTGTGGTATCCATGACATGCTCAAGAAGGTCGTAGTCACCGCTGAGCCACTTATTCATCCGGTCCTTCTTCATAAAGACCTCCTTCCACATCCTTCTCCACATCCTCACCCGCGTCAACGGCACGGATTTTCTTCAGGGTCAGCAGGAATAAGACACCGCTGATTCCTGCTCCCACTGCCGCCTCCGTGATGGCCAGGTCCGGGGATTCCAGAAGAATCCAGACCATGCACATAACAGAGGAATAAGACATGAAGATGACCACTGCAGCCAGAAGGTTTTTGGTCAGATTCACCCCTATGGCACACATGATCAGAAGCAGGAGCAGGGCGATTTTAATGATTTCCATCAATTCCATGACGGTCTCCCCCTCCTTTCCTTCTTTCTTCTCTGGCAGCCTCCATAATCAGCAGGGTCTCCCGCAGGAAATCCTCTTCCTCATCGGACTCCCCGGTCTCTTCCCCCACGGGTCTTCCGGGCCTGGAACCGGCAGACGGATCCTCTTCCCCGGATCGTTCCGGTCCGGGGCCGGAAGTCATTCCTTCCATGCCGGACTCAGCCCTGAAGGGTCCTCTCACATATTTATCAAGCTTCCTGTTGGTATAGTATTCAACCTGACTGAGGAAATGGGTGGATACAGGGGAGGTAAACCACATAAAAAGCAGAATCAGAAAAAGCTTCAGGGTGGCAAACCTGGGCCCTGATGCCACAGCCAGTCCCGCGATCACGCAAAAAAGAGCAAGGGTATCGCCCACTCCCGCCGCATGCATACGGTTCATCACAAAACCAAACCTGTATAAACCCAGCACCTCAATGGCAAAACAGACCAGGGCAGCCAAAAGAAAAAAGGCTGTCACTCCAAAGCGGATCCATTCTAACATGCTTATCCCCCTTCCTCACCAGAGTCTGTTATCGTAATCTTCAGCTTCCAAACCGGCATTTTCCTTATGGAGGGTCTCCTTTTTCCGGGGGGACACCTTTTTCCGGGACCTGTCCCTGGCATCCCTGGGAATGTAGACCGCCGCCAGCATGAGTACGGAAATAAAACTGATCATGGCATAAATCAGAGCCACATCCAGCAGATAGTCCTCTCCCAGCAGCAGGGTCAGCACCGCTATGGAAGAAATGACCAGGGTTCCGATTACATTGACCGACATGATCCGGTCAGTGATCCTGGGTCCCCGGATGGCCCTGACCATGGTCAGACCGATCAGGACGATAAAAACCAGTAAAACAACCACGTAAAGGACGTGGTATGCCTGCTCCACATTCATCGCACCCTCCTTAACAGTTTAACAAAAGAACCCTCTTCCACTCCCTGGGCCAGTTCTTCCCTGAGACAGTGAACCAGAAAATAATCTCCCTCCTGAAGCACCGTGTAGGTACCCGGAGTCAAAGTGATGGAATTGGCCAGAATCACATTCTGCATCTCGGTCGGCAGGCCGGAATGAAACTCCACGAAAACCGGGTCCGGTTTCCGGTCCCGGCTCCAGATGATGGCAATCACACCGACCGAAGCCTTGATAATCTCCAAAACCAGATTAAGAATATAAAGAAAGACAATTGGAAGACTCCGCAAAAGCTGCAGATCTTTTTTCGGGGAGTAATCCAGGGCCCGGGCCGCCAGAAAATAGATGGCCACCGAAACCCCCATTCCAATCAGGACCAGTTCCAGAGTTATCCTTCCATTCAAAATAATCCATATGACAAAAAATAAAAAAGCCATAAAAAACCTCTTTTATAACCATTATTTATACTGAAAATATCAGCGTTTTAGCTTGAATCATTCTACACCCATAAAGCACATTTGTAAATATTAAACATAATCGGTACAGGTAGCCTCCTCACTGGGTGTGGTCACGCCGGCAACATCATTCTTACCATGTCAATGGGCATCCCCAAAGCTTATTTAAGTCCCAGCCCATAGCTATTATCATAAGGCGGAATATAAGAATTTCCAGCTGGCACATCCCCGGAGATTATTAATAAACGAAAACCAAGGATTATTCTATTATATACCATAACCTGTCTATTAAAAAAGCCGCGGAGGGACCCTGCACAGGCAGGGCCGTCCTTCCGCGGCCGGCTTGCTCTTACGGAAAGACCCGGGCATGGCTTCATAGGGCCAGATTCCCCTGGCTTCCCGGATCTAGAGCTTTCCGATAATCTCCCTTTTGTAGGCGAGAAACTGGTCAGACAGAGAAAAATTCTCATCTCTGGGTTTCTTTTCTTTGATGATGATCTGGTCCCTGATCTGGCCAGGCGTCCCATTCAGGATATAAATCCTGTCTGAAAGAAGAATGGCCTCATCAATATCATGGGTGATAAAAAGGGTCGACAGGTCAATCCTCTCCATGACGTCCAGATACCACTTATGAATCAGCGACTTGGTTATGGTATCGAGGGCACTGAAGGGCTCATCTAAGAGGGCCACACCCTGGGATGACAGGTAGGTCCTGAGCAGGGCTGCCCTCTGCCGCATACCCCCAGACAACTGGCAGGGGTAAAGGTACTGGGTTCCCTCCAGGCCAAAGTCCTCAAAAAGGGGGTCTGCCTGGGCTCTGGCCTCCTTCCTGCCCATGCCCCGGATGACCAGGGGCAGGGATACATTATCGATAATTTTTTTATGGGAAAACAACATATCCTTTTGCAGCATATAGCTGACCCTGCCGGGATTGCCGGTCACATCCTCTCCCCGCAGGAGGACCCTGCCCTCCTCGGGAAGGGTCAGGCCGGACAGGACATGGAAAAGGGTGGTCTTGCCGGACCCGCTCATACCGAGAAGGCTGACCAGCTCCCCCTTGCCCAGCTCAATATTGATATCTCTTATGATAGTCTTGCCACTGTATTTTTTTGTGATATGGTCTGCCTGAAGCAGGATCTCCTTGTCCATAGCTTGTCTTCTTTCCTGCGGATCATCCGCCATTTTGCCCCTACTGGGGAAGATAATCATTGGAGTAGCCCAGGCCTGTCAGGTCATGGCTGGTCAGCTTGTTCTGGGCCAGCCAGCTGTAAAAGCCATCCCAGCGGGCCTGGTCGATCAGGCCCCAGGCCGGTGCGTCTGCCACGTACTGGTCAGCAAGCCAGGTCTGGCTGGCCTTGACCAGGTCTGCGGAATCAGCCAGAGACCCGGTCTCATCCCCGTCAATCAGCATCTGGGCTGCCTGGTCAGGATTCTCCATGGCATACTCGTAGCCCTTTTTCGTTGCGGCAAGGAAGGCCTTGGCCAGATCAGGGGACTCTTTAAGGAAATCATTATTGGCAATGATGACTGGTGTATAGTAATCAAATACTTCGTTGATATCCCTGAAATTCCAGTAGTCTACATCCACCTTTTCGATATCGGCAGTGATACCTCCCCAGCCATAGAAGATCCAGATGGCATCGGTCTGGTGGGCCGCCAGGGCTGCCGGCTCATCAGTGATATTATTGGGAATCAGGGTAACCTTGTCAAAGTCTCCCCCGTCATCGGTCACAACCTGTTTTAAAGTGGCCAGTTCCACCGGTGAATTCCAGGTGGAATACTGCTTGCCTTCCAGTCCCTTGGGCCGGTCGATACCGTCACCCTTTCTGGAAATAATACCAGAGGTGTTATGCTGGATCAGGCCTGCCACTGCCGTGATCCCCAGAGGGTCGTCCATATCCAGGGCTGCCGCCATGGTATCCTGAGCTTCCACGGCAAACTGGGCCTGGCCGGAAGCACACATGGTCGCGGCTCCATCCTCCGGCGGCTGGACGATCTCCACATCCAGGCCGGCCTCCTCATAATAGCCCTGGGCCTTGGCCACGTAAATGCCGGTGTGGTTGGTATTGGGGGTCCAGTCCAGGCAGAAAGTAATCTTAGTTAGTTCCTTGTCTTCCTGGCCGCTACTTTCTCCCGCCTTCTGGCCGGAAGAAGACCCACAGGCAGCCAGGCCCAGAGCCATGGCCACACAGAGCAATAAGCTGACAGGTTTTCTAAAAATATTCTTTTTCATATCTAGTCCTCCTCAAAATGACGCAAATAATTGTTTTGTCTATTTTCCCGTCTCCCCGGCCGAAGCCCGGTCCTGTCTCTTTTCCACCTGGACCCAGGGCATGGCGACCCGGCTTAACAGGTTTACAAAGGCCATGAGCAGGAGACTGATGATCACAATGAATATGATGACCGCAAACATTTTATCAAAGGCATAGGCCTTCTTCACCCTGGTCATGTAGACACCCAGACCCTCAAAGCCTCCCAGCCATTCGGAAATGACCGCGCCTACAACAGCGTAGGATGCGGAAATCCGCAGGCCGGAAAAAAAGTTGGGCAGGGCCGAGGGGAATTTCACATGGGTGAAAATCTGCATCCTCCCCGCTCCCATGGCCCTCATGAGGTCAATGGCGTCCCGGTCCACATTCCGGTAGCCGTCTAAAAGGCCCACCGTTATGGGAAAAAATGTGGTGATGACCACCAGGGTAATCTTGGGAGCCATGCCAAAACCCATCCACAACACCAGCAGGGGCGCTATGGCTATGGTAGGGATGGTCTGGGTAATGATCATCAGGGGATAGAGGGCCCGGTCCAGAAGCAGGAAACGGTCCATGACCGTGGCCGTGAAAAAGGCCAGAACCACACCGATACAAAGGCCGTAAAAGGCCTCCTGCAGGGTCACCCTGCTGTGGTCCATGATGGTGGGAAAACCATTGACCATGGCCCTGGCCACATCCACAGGGGATGGCAGCATGTACGCAGGAACCGCCCCGGTCTCACAGACCAGAAACCAGACCAGGCAGATCAGGGCCAGGGCTGCCGCCGCCGGCAGCTTACTGGTGATGCTTGGTAACTTTCCGTTCAATCGTCAGCACGTCTCCTTCCGGTTTATAGGAAATCTTCACATAAGTATTCATGGCCTTACAGCCTGCCCTGGCGGCGATCAACTGGCAGTTCTTCACAATTTCCATCAGCTCGTCATAATCTCCCTCAATGGTGGTCTCAAAGGGTCCCACATAGGAGCTGAGTCCGGTGGACTTGATATAGGCGATCACCTCATCGACGATCCGGATCACTTCTTCCTCGTCAACTACTGTCGGCAAAACCTGGATTGCTACACTTGCATTCATAAAAATAACCTCCTTAACATGAAAAAAAGCGCCCGCTGGAATATGCGGCGCCTGGCTTGGGAATATGGCATCAAAAAAATGCTGATGAAAACTCTTCCTTCGCTGGCATTATCCAGACAGGTTCTGGGGTCAAAGTCGAACTTACTCTCAGCCATAAAGGCTCCCCCGGTTTTATTTGACTGATAGAATTATATATCAAAAAATGACGATTCACAAGTCTTTTATAAAAAAATCATATCGATTCTGTTTTTTATATCAATATCGATTCTGTTTAATATCAATTTCTATTCTGCTTTTAATATCAATTTCTATTCTGTTTTTTATTCCAGTAATTATTCTATTTTTATATCAGCTGCTGTTCTGTTTTTTTCTGATTAATTCTTTTTTCTCAGGTCTGTTTTCACCACATTTCCAGACCTTGTTCCCCTTTCTGATCTTAATTACAGGATTTCAGGAATTACTCTTAAAAATTATTTGACATCCCAAATTATTTATGTTATTTTAATCGAGTGAAATGCAATGACGAGGAATAGTAGAATCCCGGGAAGCATGCAGAGAGCTGCCGGCTGGTGTGAGGCAGACGCTGAAAGGATTTGAACTCGCCTCTGAGCAGCATGCTGAACCGTATAATTTTTTTGGATTATACAGTAGGCAGAGCCGGAGCCTGACCGTTACAGCAGGAGGATATAAGGTTTTAACCCGTATCTGATATGAGTGCATATCCTGATGGCTATTCAGCCCGGGGATATGAATAAGAGTGGTACCGCGTGAGTTTATCTCCGTCTCTTTGTATGGCAAAGGGATGGAGTTTTTTTATTAGCACCGGAGGCAGGCAGGACAGCCCCACTTCCGGCGGCCAAATCAGAATTATTTAGGAGGATAACAGATTATGAGACATGCAGAAAAATATAAGCCAATGTATTTCCCGGCACCGGAACCCTGTTTTGACTGGGTTGTCAAGGACCATATCGAAAAACCGCCGATCTGGTGCTCCGTAGACCTTCGTGACGGCAACCAGGCCCTGATCATCCCCATGAGCTTAGAAGAGAAGATCGAATTTTTCAAGCTTCTGGTCAAGGTTGGTTTTAAGGAGATTGAGGTTGGCTTCCCTGCTGCTTCCGAGACAGAGTTCGAATTCTGCCGTACCTTAATCGAGCAGAATCTGATCCCTGACGATGTGACCATCCAGGTTCTGACCCAGGCCCGGGAGCACATCATCAAAAAGACCTTTGAGGCCATCAAGGGCGTAAAACAGGCCGTTGTCCACCTGTACAACTCCACCTCCGTAGCCCAGCGGCAGCAGGTTTTCCGCAAGGATCCGGAGGAAATCATCCAGATTGCCGTTGACGGAGCCAAGCTTCTCAAGGAACTTACAGAGGAAGACGGCGGTAACTACCGTTTCGAGTACTCTCCCGAGAGTTTTACAGGAACAGAGATGCCCTTTGCCCTGGAAATCTGTAACGCAGTTCTGGATGTGTGGAAGCCTACTAAGGACTGGCCCACCATCATCAACCTGCCCGTAACCGTATCCCACTCCATGGCCCATATCTATGCCAGCCAGATTGAGTATATGCACAAGCATTTGAAGTACAGGGACGGTGTTGTTCTCTCCCTCCATCCCCACAATGACCGTGGAACCGGTGTGGCAGACACTGAGCTGGCCCTCTTAGCCGGAGCCGACCGTGTAGAAGGAACCCTTTTTGGCAACGGCGAGAGAACCGGGAACGTGGACATTATCACCCTGGCCCTCAATATGTACTCCCATGGTATCGAGCCGGGTCTGGATTTCACAGATCTGCCCAGCATTATCGAAGTCTATGAGCGGGTGACCCGCATGAAGGTCTACGACCGGGCCCCCTATGCCGGCAAGCTGGTATTCGCCGCATTTTCCGGCTCCCACCAGGATGCCATCGCCAAAGGTATGCTGTGGAGAGAAACCCATGACAATGAAAAATGGACCGTACCTTACCTGGCCATCGATCCCAAAGACCTGGGCCGGGAGTACGAGGCTGACGTAATCAGAATCAACAGCCAGTCCGGCAAGGGCGGTATCGGCTATCTTCTTGACCAGACCTACGGTATCCGGATTCCTCCTAAGATGCGTGAAGAAGTGGGCTATAAAGTGAAAAGTGTTTCTGACCATGGCCATAAAGAGCTGCAGCCGGAAGAAGTCCTGGATGTCTTCCGCCATGAATATGTAAATATCGCCGACCCCATTGAACTTCTGGAAGTTCATTTCAAACAGGACCATGGTATCCTGACAGAACTCCTTGTCAACGAGAATGGTGAGCACAAGACCTACTCCGGCCGTGGAAATGGTCGTCTTGACGCTGTCAGCAATGCCATCAAAAAGAATATGAATTTCAACTACACCATCTCCACCTACGAAGAGCATGCCCTCAACGTAGGCTCCAATTCCAAGGCCTGCTCCTATGTGGCCATCGACGGGGATGATGGTGTGACCTACTGGGGTGTGGGAATTGACGACGATATCATCAATTCCTCTGTCCTGGCCCTCATCAGTGCCGTCAACCGTTACGGAAGCGACACCACAGAAGAGCTGGAGGACTAATATTTAGAGACTGATAATTAAGGACTGATATTTAGGGAAAAGTATTTAAGGACTGATACTTAAAGACCAGTACTTAAGCACTAACATTTAAGAACTTATATCTAAGAACCAGTATCTAAGAACTAGCACTTAAATACTAATATTTAAAAGAACATATCATAGAAGCACAAAGGCTGCTGTGCCAGGGCCAATCCCCGGCGCAGCAGCCTTTTTTGCTTTTTACAAGCTATTTATTATAATTTACAACTTGGGTTTTCGGTAAATACCCGCTTTTGACCCTCCAGGATCCGGCTGCCGGCTGTCCTATTTGATGCCAGCCTTAAGCCCATCTCCGTCACAGTCGATCAGGATGGTATCCCCGGTATCCACATTTCCTTCAAGAATCAATCTTGCGGCAAGGGTCTCCACATGCTTGGTCAGGAACCTCTTTAATGGACGGGCACCGTAGCTGGGCTCATAGCCGTGGTCGATCACATAGTTCTTAGCCGCGTCGGTAAGTTCAATCCGGAGCTCTCTCTCTTCCAGTCTCTTGTTGACATCCTCTACCATCAGGTCAATGATGGAGCCGATATTATTCTTGGTCAGAGGCTTGAACATGATGATCTCATCCAAACGGTTGAGGAACTCAGGCCGGAAGTGATTACGCAGGTCACCCATAACCATGGCATTGGCCTCGGGGCTGATATTGCCCTCCTCATCAATGCCGTCCAGCAGATACTGGGATCCGATGTTGGAGGTCATGATCAGGATAGTGTTCTTAAAGTCCACCGTCCTGCCCTGGGAGTCAGTGATTCTGCCGTCATCAAGAACCTGAAGCAGTACATTGAAGACATCGGCATGGGCTTTCTCAATCTCATCAAAGAGGACTACGGAGTAGGGCTTTCTGCGGACAGCTTCTGTCAGCTGGCCGCCCTCCTCGTAACCTACATATCCGGGAGGCGCTCCGATCAGGCGGGATACGGAGAACTTCTCCATATACTCACTCATATCGATCCGGACCATATTCTGCTCGTTGTCAAACATGCTCTCTGCCAGAGCCTTGGCCAGCTCAGTTTTACCTACACCGGTTGGTCCAAGGAACATAAAGGATCCGATGGGCTTAGAGGGATCTTTGATGCCGGCCTTGGACCGGATGATGGCCTCCGTTACCTTCTCTACGCCCTCGTCCTGGCCTACCACTCTCTTATGAAGTTCCTTGTCCAGGTTCAGGGTCTTGTTCCTCTCACTCTCCGTCAGCTTGGCCACCGGAATTCCCGTCCAGCGGCTGATGATCTTGGCGATCTCCTCGTCGGTCACAGACTCATGGACCATGGAGTCCCCCTTACGGCTGGCCTGCTCTTCTGCCTCTTTCAGCTGTTTCTGCAGCTCAGGCAGCTTACCATATTGGAGCTCTGCAGCCTTGTTAAGATCGTAGTTGCGCTGGGCAATCTGGATCTCGTTGTTGAGGCCCTCAATCTCCTCTTTAAGTTTGGATACTCTCTCCACTGCAGTCTTTTCCTGGTCCCAGGTGGCCTTGCGGGTCTGGAAATCCTCTTTCATCTCGACCAGCTCTCTCTGCAGGTCGGCAAGTCTTTCCTTACTCAGACGGTCATCCTCTTTCTTGAGAGCCGCCTCCTCGATCTCCATCTGCATGATCTTCCGCTGAATCTCATCCAGCTCTGCCGGCAAGGAATCCAGCTCTGTCTTAATCATGGCACAGGCCTCATCCACCAGGTCGATGGCCTTGTCAGGCAGGAACCGGTCTGTAATATAGCGGTTGGACAGGGTAGCGGCACTGACCAGGGCAGAGTCTGCAATCTTAACCCCATGGTATACCTCATAGCGGTCCTTCAGTCCACGGAGGATGGAGATGGTATCCTCCACCGTTGGCTCATCCACCAGGACCGGCTGGAAACGACGCTCTAAAGCCGCATCCTTTTCAATATATTTCCTATATTCATTTAAAGTCGTTGCTCCGATACAGTGGAGCTCTCCTCTGGCCAGCATGGGCTTTAAGAGGTTGCCGGCATCCATGGCACCGTCTGTCTTGCCGGCCCCAACGATGGTGTGAAGCTCGTCAATGAAAAGAAGAATCTGGCCTTCGCTGGCCTTGATCTCCTCTAGTACTGCCTTCAGCCTCTCCTCAAACTCACCCCGGTACTTGGCTCCTGCTACCAGAGAGCCCATATCCAGGGCGAAGACCCTTTTGTCCTTGAGGGAATCCGGTACATCACCCTTGACGATTCTCTGGGCCAGGCCTTCTACAACTGCCGTCTTACCAACACCAGGCTCACCGATGAGCACCGGGTTATTTTTGGTCTTTCTGGAAAGAATCCGGACCACGTTACGGATCTCGCTGTCCCTGCCGATCACCGGGTCGAGCTTCTGCTGCTTTGCCCTCTCCACCAGGTCATAGCCGTATTTTTCCAGGGTCTCATAGGTAGCTTCAGGATTGTCACTGACCACCTTCTGGTTGCCTCTCACCGTGGACAGGGCCTGAAGGAAGCGCTCCCTTGTAATGCCATAGGCCTGCAAAAGCTTCTTTACTTCCTTATTTGGGCTCTTGAGAAGAGCCAGGAAAAGGTGCTCCACGGAAATATATTCATCCCCCATGGCCTTGGCCTCATCCTCAGCGCTGACCAGTACCTGGTTAAGGGACTTGCTGATATAGGTCTGTCCTCCGGAAACCTTGGGCTTCTTCTCGATCAGATCCATGACCCCGGCCTGGAAGGAATCCCTGTTAATCTCCATTTTCTCCACCAGCTTACCGATCAGGCTATCCTCTACCGTCAGAAGACTATAAAGAAAATGCTCCTGGTCAATCTCGGGATTACCATACTGGTAAGCCAGCTTCTCACAGTTATTCACTGCTTCCAATGATTTTTGTGTAAATTTATTAATATTCATATCAGTACCTCCTGAATGGAATAAAATCCAGTTTAAATCAGCTGCCGCTTCTTTTTCTGGCAGCTGTCAAATACGTTTTCTCCTTTACTGATTTTTAATCACTTTTCAATCATTCTCCTTTGTTATACTCCTCGTATAACACATATATAGCACAAAAATTAGCACTCGTCAAGTATGAGTGCTAATAATTTTCAATTTATTTTTCATTCTTGTTTTAGCCTGGGAAGACCCTGCCGGTCTTTGCAGGGAGATCTGGTCTTTGGAGCCGCAAAGCAGAACAGCATAAATCTTAATAAAATACTGCATACCTAAATTATTATAGATAGTTTTTAACATGGCAGTAGCTGTCATGCTGACACAGGTCTTGCTTTTAAAACTAAACCTTGCAAAAAAATATAATTTAAGCTATATTTATAAATAACAGGTTTTCTATTTGCATAAACCAGGTCCTTTCAGACAAAAAATAATCAGAAAAAATAAAAATTTCGTTATTTGCAAAAATAACGAAATTTTTTCTTGCTTTTTCCCCATAGGTATGCTATTCTACGAGTGACATAATTTCCAACTTCTGTCTGGAAACAGATAGACCATTAAGGACCTGGTGTCGCGGCCAGGTCCTTTTTGTGTGTCTTCTTTTTTGGTTTTTAGTATCTTTTTCTACCTTCCTCTCCCTCTTCCTGGATTCTTTGTTTTTCCACCTGCCATACTTCCATGGCCTTTCTATTTTCCTCTCCTGCCTTTCTCCGGTCCCCTACAGCCCCGGTACTAAAATAGAAAAAGAGGGCAGACCTGACCGGAAGATCAGATCCACCCTGATTTGTTTCAATTATAATCGGTTATTTGACAGGCCTGCTTTTGCTTCAAATTTTAATTCATTTATGGCCTGACTGGCCTGCTTCGTTGAACTGGCTATACTCAAATCCGCAGCCTAGTTAGCTATAGGCTCGGACCAGTATTGCTGGTTATAAATGTCCGTAAACCGGTACATGGCCTTGACGTCACCTTCACCTACCTTGGTGTTGGATATGGTCAGATCTCCGCTGACAGTCAGGGGCTGGCCCAGGAAATAATTATCCTGGTAGACTCCGTCATAACTGTAGAAGTCACAGAGGAAGTCAAGCTTATCGCCTTCCTTAAGTTCTGTGAGACCTCTGGCCACCGTATCAGTTTCCGTCTCCTGGTAGACCGTTCTGGCACCCAGGACCTGACCATTGGGATTATCCTGGTCAAACTGGAGAATCAGGTCAACCTGCTCATCGTTGAGAAGGGCCGGAACTCTTCCCAGAATCGTGTAATTATCGCCATCATAATCAGTTGACAGATGATAGTAGGCCACGGGCTGGCTGTTGATAGAAAGCCAGGTTTTGTCCGTCTCCCCGATCAGATTCCCATCCTCATCAAATTCAAAGATATCATCCAGACCCAGGTCAATATAGCCCTCGCCATCGTCATAGTACATATTAAGTTCAAGGCCTTCCACCATAGACCACTGGTCCTCTGACAGCTTCATCACATTCTGCCCCTGGTCATTCTGCTCCCATACAAGAGCGTTGGGATCAAAGAGATGGTCTGCGATATAGTCTGCCGTCTCCTCCTGGGACATGGACCTTCCGCTAAAGAAATCAATGTTGCCGGACCCCAGTCCTGAGATTCCATTGCCGCTGCCAATACCATCTCCCATAAAGGCATTCAGCAGATTCATAATATCCCCGCTGGACTGGGAGGATCCTGAACTTGAACTGCCATTGCCAAAGAGCATGGAAAGAGGTGAAGCCGTGCCGCCTGTGGCGACCTGGCCGCTGACCTCCAGGCCTGCAAATTCCTGAATACACCTGGCATACTCTGAATCTACACCAATATCATTGTAGGTCTGGACTGCTGAATCCACGGAGCTGGCCTTCTGGTAGGGGAAGTAAACCGACAGACCGTAGGCATTCGTTATATTGGAAGAAGTCCTGTTGTATTTTACAGCACTCTTGAGAACCTCTGCCAGCTTTTTACCTTCATCAGTTTTCATATTTAAGGCAAAATGCACCAGGTCGATCTGGTCAATCTTTGAAGATGTGGCAAACTCCCTGGCATTACTTCTGGCATTGGATACGGTTGCATACTCCTTGTTCTGGATCAGCTCCCTGGTACCCTTGGCAAAGGCCGTAAAGTCTTTATCTAAAGTCTGGCCCAGCTCAGCCAGGTCAACCACAGACAGGGTGGTCAGCTGGCCGCCACATTTCCTGTTACATTCCTGGACAAACTCATCACAGATCATCTGGCCCAGGTCGAGGGTTGCCATGGAAGGATTCTTGGACAGCTGGGTCAGCCAGTTGGTGTAATACCAGCCCACGCCAGGCTCCGTCTCCTCAGATCCGATCAGGTAGTCTGAATAATTGCTGAGCATCTGGGCAGTTTCCACCGTGGCCATCAGACAGGCGTCAAAGCCGATGAAATCATAGGTGATCCCAGCATTTTTCAGGGCCTTATTAATGCCCGACAGGGTCATGGAACCACTGGACGGATATTTCTGGTCATAACCATAGCCGGAGATAGACCCTCCGCCGTGATCCCAGAAAATGAGAGCATTACGGTTGGCCGGGAATTTCCTGGTCGTCCACTTGATAAATTCCGTCAGCGTGTCGGGATTGGTCATGGAAACTGTCCCGGCATTCTTATTAAGGGTAAATAGCTGGCCGCCCTTGATCTGGTAGATCTGGTTGACCTTGTTACTGATAAACTTATTCTGCCACCTGCTGCAGCCTCCGGTATAGACAACCAGATTGATATTGTTCCCTACGGTAGCGTTGAGCATCTCCTGCAGGTCTCTGGTAGCCATGCCACTCCTGGACTCCAGGTCTGTACCACACATATAGACCATGATAGTCATGGTATCACTGCCGTCTCCGGCAATCTTTGTAAACTTTTCCCTGGCCCGGGAATCCACGTTGCGGTTCAGCTTACCTGTATTATTCCCGTCAATCCAGCCATTAGAAGATACAGATGCCCCGGAAGAGCCGCCGCCATAGGAACCTGTAGATCCTCCAAGAATCGATTCATAGAGACTGGAAGAGCCGCCGGAACCAGACGACCCGGTATCTGATCCTCCGCCGCCGAAAAGGGAGGACAGGCCGCCGCCTCCTCCTAAAAGCAGGACAAGCAGTACAAGAATAAATGGCAGTTTACCTCCTCCGCCACTTCTGGAACCTCCTCCTGAGCCACCTCCAAAAAAGCCGCCGGAACCAACCGGACCGGATCCCCGGCCGGATCCCCGCCGGAAAGCACCGCTGCCGCCGCCGGTGACATGTTTCTTTCTGCCCTGAGGCCTGTTATGATCCATACACTCCCTCCTTTACATTATCAAGTACACTTCTCTGTCTGATTCATACACATGCAGTTATTTCCATCACCAAACTGTTTTGCAAGCACATCTAAATATCTGTTCTAAAATAGGACTTTCTCATCAATCTTTTTCGCGTCTGTCACATCTACTAAAAATATCTCTGCAAATATCCCCTGGCCTATAACTGGCCCAGTACCTCTCCGATGCTGTCATTGATCACCAGATCCGCCTGGGAATCCCTGGGTGTAGAGGACTTGTTGATCAAAACCAGATGGCTGCCCCTGAAATAATCGATGAGACCGGCGGCCGGGTATACGGCCAGGGACGTTCCTCCGATAATCAGTACATCTGCACGGCTGATATAATGGACCGTCTTGCTGATGACGTCATTGTCAAGGCCTTCCTCATAAAGGACCACATCCGGCTTGATGAGGCCGCCGCAGGCGTCACATTTTGGTACGCCGGGACTGTTTTTTACATACTGGGCATCGAAAAACTTGCCGCACTTGGTACAATAGTTGCGGTGGATACTGCCGTGGAGCTCCAGCACGTTTTTACTGCCTGCCATCTGGTGGAGGCCATCGATATTCTGGGTCACCACAGCCTTACATTTCCCGGCCCTCTCCCATTCAGCCAGCTTGAGATGGGCCTTGTTGGGTTTGGCGTCCAACGCCATCATCTTGTCTTTATAAAACTCATAGAATTCTTCGGTTTTTCTCACGAAAAAGGTATGGCTGACGATCGTCTCCGGCGGATACTTATATTTCATATTATAGAGTCCGTCGGTACTTCTGAAATCAGGAATCCCACTCTCAGTGGAAACACCTGCCCCGCCGAAAAAAACCAGATTATCAGTGGCGTCAATAATCTCTTTCAGCTTTTTTACCTTGTTATTCATCTTGTAACCCTCCCTCATAAATTCAGGCCGGCAACATCAGAATCGCCACATTGACCAGGCCCAGAATAAAGCCGATCAAGGCGCCGATATTGATGACCGCACCCAGTTCCTTTTTCATGATAACCAACACAAGTTCTTCCACCTGTGCAACATCCATAGCATTAATCCTGTCTTCCACTATGTCAGAAAACCGTACCGCTGTCAATATGACCGGAAGCTTCTCAGCTACCAGGACACGGTAGATCTGCTCAATGATATCAGGCAGGTCCGCCCCCTGTTTTTCCAGGGTCTCAAAGATCTCCCCGACTCTTTTGTCAGAGATGGCACTGACCTCCTTAGCTACCTCTTCCTCCAGAAGTGCGGGCAGGTTCTCCTTGATAAAAGCATCTACATACTCCCTCATCTGGTCGCCGATCTTGTCCATAAAAGACCCGCCCAGCATAAAGCCGAACATGGAATCTGCCAGCTTTTCCCTTACAACGCTCATACCGGCTTCAACAATCTTGGCCGCCGGGTCCATGGCCAGGATCTTCTCATACAAAAAAGCGGACAGGTTCTCTCCCGTGGCCTTAAGGGTCCCTTCATAACGGTCTTCTTCCATGACCAGGAGGGCTGCATCCTTAACCTGCATCTGACCATTCTTCATCTCCCCGGTCCAGTCAACGACTGCCTGTCTGAGCTTGGCACAGGTCTCTTCGGACAGCAAAACCCCACCGAGAACCTCCGGCGTCAGGAGCTGCTTCTCCACGACCTGGCCCACAGCCCTGGCCAGCCTGCCCTGGCCTCTGGGAATCACACCCGGTGTAAAGGGCACCCTGTGGCCCCAGATCTTTTTCTCATAATGAGGATAAAAAAGCATCTTAACTGCCACCCAATTGGTGATATAGCCGATCACAGCCCCCACAATCGGGACGGCAATAATTCTCCAGTCCATCTCATGTTCCTCCTGTTAGTCTTCTTTATAGTAATCCCCCGGAGTAATCAGACCAGGCCAGTCTCTTCCCGGGCCCTTTTACAGGACAATCTCTTCCCCGGTCCCTCAAAACAATACCGGCACCGGGTCTGTCACGGCCAGCTCTTCCCTGTCCACCCGGCAAAGCCAGGCCTCCACCCGGACTCCCGCCTCATGGGCCTCCTTCAAGGCCCGGGCAAAGGCCGGCTGTCTCAATCTATGGGCAGTAAAAGCTTCCGCGTCCTCCCTCTCAATGAGAAAAAGAACCGACGTCCTATAGCCCTGGTCCAAAAGACCGGCCAGCTCCCTGACATGCTTCAAACCCCTCTCAGTAGGGGCATCGGGAAACATAGCCAGGCCATCCGTCACCAGGGTAACCCCCTTAACCTCGATCAGCCACCGGTCACTCTCCGTCTCCACATAAAGATCAAACCGGGAATCACCGACAGAGAACTCCCTCCGGACCGACAGAACATCTCCCAGGAACCTGCCCGAGGCCACAAACTCCTCAGCCAGCTGATTAGGCGCCTGGGAATCAATATTGACCCAGCCCCCCTGAAACCAGACACAAATCAGGGAATACCTGGTCTTTCTCTTAGGATTATCACTCTTCTCCACCAGCACCCTGGCCTGGGGCAAAAGCAGCTCTTTAAGCCGCCCCGTATTCTTCACATGACAGATTTCCTCCCGGCCATCCACCAGCACATGAGCCAGAAACCGGTTCGGTCTCCTGAGAAATACACCTTCCGTTAATTTATTATATCTCATTTTTCTTTCCCAAACTATAAAATATTAAAATATATTGACAATACTTTTTCAGCCGGATTTCATAAGACAGGGAATGAATCCTCTAACGCCAGCCTGCCCAGAACTCTTCCAGGAGCAGGCCAATATTATGTTCATTCACCTGGTAAACCTTGTCCCAATCCTCCGGCAGCAGGCCCCGGTATTCCTGATCCAGAAAGCGGTCATCCAGCAAAAGCAGGACCCCCAGGTCTTCCGCTGTCCGGATCACCCGGCCGGCAGCCTGCAGGACCTTATTGACACCGGGATAACGGTAGGCATAATTATAACCCTGGCCTCCGGTCCGGTCAAAATAGTCCCTTATAACCTCCCTCTCATTACAAAGCATGGGCAGGCCGGTCCCCACGATCAGAGACCCAAGGAGTGCCCGGCCGGCCAGGTCGATTCCTTCAGAGAAAATGCTGCCCAGAACGCAGAAACCTATGACCGGCTTCCCGGCCAGATCCCTTTCTTCTTTCCCTGCCGGGACATCTTCCATCTTTCTGCCCGGCCTCTTTTCGTCCATTCCATCCTGGCGGAAACGGTCGAGAAAAGCTTCCCGGTCTTCCTCATTCATAGATGGCTCCTGGACCAGCAGATCAGCCAACAGAAAAAGAGAGCTGTCCGCCGCCAGGCCGGCCACTGCCTCCATCATTTGATAGGATGCGAAAAAAACCATATAATTGCCGGGCATTTTCTCAAAGGTAACCTCCAGATACCTGAGAATACGGCGATACATTTCCTCTCCCCTCCTGCTGTAGCGGCTGGTCACATCCTCAGCCACTGCCAGAACCCGCCGGTCCCCGGGAAAGGGGGAAGGAAGCCTGTAGGCATTGATTTTCTCCCCTCCTAAAAGCTTACGGTAGTACTGGACAGGAAACATGGTGGCTGAAAAAAAGACGGATGTCCTGGAAAGGTCCACATATTCCTGAATATTTTCAGAGGGGTCGATACAGAAAAGGTGGATCCTGAAAGCCCGGCCCTGGCCCTCACCATAGATCTCATATCCCTCGTTGATATGGTCGAGGATCAAAAAGAAATGACTGATGGTAAAATAAAAGCGGACCAGGTCCTCCCTCCCTTCAAATTCAAGCTTGTCTGCCAGATAGTCCTCCAGAGGACCCATGAGCCGGAAAAGGGGGAAATAAAGGACATCCACCTGGTCATAGGACTTCCATTTCCCATCCATTTCCTTAGAAAGATTTCTCAGGATCTTATCGCAGGCTTCCATCCTTCTGTGGATAGCCGGCGCCCTCTTTTTCATAATTCTCTTAGCCAGAAGGAATTCCTCCCTGGACAGGCAGGCACTGTACATGTCCCTGGCCCGGTCTAAAAGGTTGTGGGCCTCATCAATCAGAAAGATATCCCGGCCCAGTCTTCCGTCCGTAAAGAGTCTTTTCCTGTTGACATGGGGATCAAATATATAATTATAGTCGCAGATGATCACATCTGCCCAGGCAGCTGCCTCAAAGGACAACTCATAGGGGCAGACCTGGTAGAGGCTGGCATATTCGCAGAAGAGTTCCCGGCCCATGGCCCGGCCAGAAGACAGGATGGCATAGAGGGCCTCATTGATCCGGTCATAATGGCCTTTGGCATAGGCACAGGTCTCCGGATTGCAGTCAACCTCCTCCCGGACACAGATCCGGTCCTTGGCAGTGATGGCCACTCCGTGGAGTTCCAGGCCTCTGTCACGAAGCAAGGCCAGGGTATCTTCCGCCACCAGCCTGGTAATGGTCTTGGCCGTCAGATAAAATGCCCGCTCTCCCAGGCCGGCTCCCAGGGCCTTAAGAGTGGGATAGATGGCTGATATGGTCTTACCGGTTCCCGTAGGTGCCTGAATGAAGACCGGTTTCCCCTTCTCTATGCTCTGGTGGACAAGGCCCATCATTTTTTTCTGGCCCTTCCTGTAGGAAAAGGGAAACTCCAGGGTCTGGACAGACAAGTTCCGCTTCCTTATACTCTCCACATAAAAGCTGGCCCAGCGGCGGTAGGAAAGAATCAGGTCGTCAAACCATAACCTGAGATCCTCCATCTGGTATATCTCCATAAAGCGGCGGATTTCTTCTGTTTCCATATTACAGTAGGTAATCTGGACTCCTACCTGCTTAAGGCCTTCCTGGCTGCCATACATAAAAGCATAACATTTGGCCTGGGCCAGATGGAGGGGCTGGACCTGGTCCAGTTCCTTTACATCCTGGAAAAGGCATTTGATTTCGTCAATAACCACCAGGTTAGAACTTTCGGACTGGTCAGCAGACTCCTCTTGCTCCCGGCTGTCAGCCTGTGCAGGAGTTTTCTCAAAATCCCGGTCCTCAGCCTGTGCAGGAGTTTTCTCAAAACCCCGGTCTTCAGCCTGTGCAGGAGCTTTCTCAACATCCTGGTCCTCGGCCCGGGCAGGGCTATCCTCAGGCTCCCGGTCCGGCTCCCAGGCTACCCGGTCGATGCCGTCAGCCCGGCCCTCCAGAACCAGCAGATAATCCTCCTCCTGCCACTCCATTTTCAGGCTAACCTCACTGCGGTAGGTCGCCTTCTGGGCTCTCTGGATCTTCCGGTGAAGCTTAGCGCCCAGGACCATGGCCTCAGGATTTGCCCGGACCCCGCTTCCCTTTTCAATATCTCCGGTCCTGAGGAGAAATTCCACCAGTCTGCGGACTGAAGTCCTAACGGTATTATTCTGATAAGTCAGCATTTTTCTCTCCCTCCCGGATTTGTCTCTTCAGTGGATAGTTTTTTGTCATTTTTGCCCTATTTTGAATATTATCTCTTGTTTTTTTCCGTTAATTTTACATAGGGGATTTTCTATTGAAAAATATATACTTTCTTTTGAAAGAAATAATTCTTTTGCTGAAAATCTTGGTTTCTTTTTATCAGCAGCTAAAAAATTGGTTTAAAGCAACGGGATCTTTCTTCAAAATATCCTGACAAAAGAAAATGCCCACAATGAGGGGCAAAACTCATTGTGGGCACCTTCCGTATAATACTAACCTTTAACTTAGGGGATTACTGATATTATAATACAATACTTCCGAAAGAATATCATGGTATTCTAAAGTAAATTTTTGTTTAATTTTTTATAAAAAATCTAAAATATCTTGACAGTAATCTAAAAAATCCCACTCAAGGCTAAAATATTACGGATGTATAGCTATGGTCCGATTAATTTGTCCCATATAAGCTATATTTTGGAATAATCATACTTTATGACTTTATGGCAGCTGATTCAAGATTGCAGGAATCAACTGTTTCTTTCTGGATACCACACCCGGAAGTTCTGCCGAATGCTCACCCGGGGTTACATGGAAGGCCTCGCCGATCACTTCCTTGCTCATCTCGCCAACCATAAGCAGGTTGGTGGACTCTGTCAGGATATCCGTCATCATGAAAAGAACGAAATCAAGACCGCTCTTGTCCTTCACTTCCTCCATATAAGGCAGCAGCTTCTCTGTGCATGCAGCCAGCTCTTTCTTGTTCATAGAGGAGATCTGTCCCACACCAAAGTTAATCTTCTTGTCATTAAACTTCTTGAAATCCTGGTAGAAGATCTCATTGGCGGTCTTGGATCTGAGAGCGCTGCCCGCGTCAAACATATCCATGGCATAGTCTTCGATCTCTACGTCAGCGATGGCTGCCAGCCTCTCAGCGATAATCCGGTCGATCGGCGTGCAGGTCGGGGACCGGAACATGAGGGTGTCAGACAGGATAGCTGACAGCAGAAGGCCTGCAATCTGCGGTGGAATCTCGATACCATTCTCATCATAGATCTGGGTGACGATGGTAGCTGTGCAGCCCACAGGCTGGTTACGGAAGTAGAGAGGTGCGGTGGTCTCAATGTTACCAAGACGATGGTGGTCAATGATCTCGAGGATCTCTGCCTCCT
>ODAJ012174114.1_pt1 | contig 38615 bp, 38 predicted proteins | sample 1539241 | NCBI WGS metagenome assembly ODAJ01 (sample SAMN02144231, study PRJEB22623) | gut metagenome | biome: sheep rumen | host: Ovis aries | place: New Zealand
GGGTCGTGCAATCGTTCGTAATCCTAAGGTATTCCTTATGGACGAGCCTCTTTCCAACCTGGATGCAAAACTTCGTGTACAGATGAGAATTGAGATTGCCAAGCTTCATCAGAGACTTGGTACCACCATCATCTACGTAACCCATGACCAGACCGAGGCTATGACCCTTGGTACCAGAATCGTTGTTATGAAGGATGGTGTTATCCAGCAGGTTGATACCCCTCAGAACCTTTATGACAAGCCTCAGAACCTGTTCGTAGCAGGATTCATGGGATCTCCTCAGATGAACTTCCTCGATGCAATCGTAGAAGTATCCGGCGAGACCGCATACCTCAATGTAGCAGGCCACTCCATTCCTCTTCCTCCCGCTAAGTCCAAGAAGCTTATCGAGGGTGGTTATGACGGAAGAAGCGTAACCTTCGGTATTCGTCCCGAAGACGTATATGACAGCGAGATGTATGTAGAAACCTCTCCTATGAGCGTATTCGAATCCACCATTAAGGTTTACGAATTACTTGGTGCAGAAGTATTCTTATACTTCGATCTTGAGATGTTCCCGATGACTGCAAGAGTTGATTCCAGAACAACCGCAAGACCCGGCGATACCATCAAGTTTGCTCTCGATGTTGAGAAGATTCACGTATTCGATAAGGAAACCGAAATGGTAATCACCAACTAGTATGAAATGCTGGTGAAACAGAAAAAGAAATGATAAGATAAGGGTGTATGCAGATAGGCATACACCCTTTTTTACAGGCAGTTCATCTGTCTGATTTGTGCGGTACCGGAGCTTATCATGAAGTTAAACACAAGACTGATTATTATATTCTTTGCCATTGTCGTTCTGCCGTTTATTCTGGCAGGACTGACATATCTTACCATCTGCGGTTCCATTGCCTGGAATTTAAAGCAGGCATACGGAATCAAAAATGTTCCGATTTCGGCGGCACTGAGCCCGACGGAACTGTACTCCACCGTAACGGAAGAGTACATGGTGGTTTTAAGGGAGAAACTGGAACAGAATACCGATTACATTAAGGATACCGAAGAACTGACCTCCCTGGATGAGGAACTCGGCCGTATTTCGTCCTTCCTTGTGGTGAAAAAAGGAGACGAAATCTATTATCTCGGAAAGGAGCATGCAGAAGATCCGGTGCTGAATGTCCTTTCCGTAGAAGCATCCTATCCCGAAGGAAGCGGAGCCAGCCTTTATTACAACGACATTAAAAGAGTGGTGAAGCAGACGAATTATACGACGTCCGACGGTCAGAAGGGAACCATCTATTTTGTCACCATGGTCGGAATGATGGTATCGGAAGTGACCGGCCCGGGAGTAATCATCTCCATTATCGTTGTGCTGGTTTTAACCGGTATTCTTTTAACATCCTGGTTAAATCAGGGTATCATCAAACCCATGCTTTCCTTAAAAAGCGCAATGACAAGAATCGAGGAGGGCGATCTGGATACGCCCGCGACGACGCTGGAAAAGGGAGAGGTCGGAGAACTCTTTGAAGGCTATGAGCAGATGAGAAAAAGGCTGAAGGAATCCGACGAGGAAAAGGCGAAAACGGAGGCCGCAAACAAGGAGCTTGTCAGCAATATTTCCCATGACTTGAAAACGCCCATAACCTCCATCAAAGGCTATGTGGAAGGGATTCAGGACGGGATTGCGGATTCTCCCGAAAAAATGGAAAAATACATCAAAACAATATATAATAAAGCTTGTGACATGGATTTTCTGATTGACGAGCTGACCATGTATTCCAAAATCGATGCGGATCAGATTCCCTATCAGTTCCATCGCATGAATGTCTGCGATTATTTCTCGGACTGTGCGGAGGAAGTGGGACTGGACCTTGAGAACAAGGGCATCGAATTCGTCTATCAGCCGACCTGCTCACAGAATACCGAGATGTATGCCGATCCCGAGCAGTTAAAGAGGGTGATTAACAACATCATCAACAATTCCGTCAAGTACCGTAAAGAAACCAGAAGCCGGATTGTGCTTCGCGTTTCCGAGCCGAGCGGAGTTGAGATTAAGGTGGAAATCGAAGATAACGGAAAAGGCATTTCCGAGAAGGAGGCCGTTAAAATCTTCGACCGGATGTACCGCACGGATGCATCCCGTAATTCCAAGCAGGGCGGCAGCGGAATCGGCCTGTCCATTGCCAAAAAAGTGGTGGAAAATCATCAGGGCAGAATCTGGGCCACGGGAGAGGAAGGAAAGGGAATGACCATTCATTTTACCCTTCCCGTATATAAAGAAACGGTTCCGGAAGCAGCTTTGCCGGAAGAGGAAACGAACAATCCGATTATCCGTATTGAAAAGATGGTCGGAAAAACCGTGGGAAATGCCGTAGCCGGCGTGAAGACCGGTGTGGCCGGAGTAAAAACCGGCGTGGAAAAAACCATGGCAGAGATAGAGAAGAAAACAAAACGCGAAACGGGGGATGACGAATGAGCAAGATTCTGATTATCGAAGACGAACAGGCGATAGCGGAACTGGAGAAAGATTATCTGGAAATGAACGGTTTTGAAATCATTGTCTGCAACGACGGACTGTCCGGTGAGGAAACGGCCCTTCGCGAAAACATTGATTTAATCGTTCTTGATCTGATGCTTCCCGAAGTGGACGGATATGAGGTATGCCGCAAGGTCCGCGAGGTAAAGGACATTCCAATTATTATGGTCAGTGCCAAGAAAGAGGATCTGGATAAAATCTACGGTCTCGGAATGGGAGCCGACGATTATATGACCAAACCCTTCTCTCCGAGCGAACTGGTTGCCAGGGTGAAGGCCCACATGGCCAGATATTCCCGGCTTGTCGCAGCCAAGAAAAGCGACAACGGGGATGTGATTGAAATCAAATCCCTGCGAATCGACAAGACGGCACGAAGAGTTTTCGTCGGCGGTGTGGAGAAACAGTTTACCACCAAGGAGTTTGACCTTTTGGTTTTCCTTGCACAGCATCCGGATAAGGTTTTTACCAAGCAGGAACTTTTCAAGGAAATCTGGGGACTGGAATCCGTGGGAGATATTACCACGGTAACGGTACATATCAAGAAAATCCGGGAGAAAATGGAAGAAGATCCTTCCACTCCCCGCTTTATCGAGACCATCTGGGGCGTAGGATACCGCTTCAAAACCTGACGGGCGGATTCTATGCAGGATAAAATAAAGGAATTAATCGCATATGAAGACGACGATGTCCTTGTCGTGTTAAAACCGCCCGGGATTGCGGTGGAAACGAAACGGATCGGGGAAGAAGATCTCGTAAGCCTTCTTCGCAAATACCGTAAGGCAAAGGGCAAAACCGATTATTCTCCGGCCCCGATTAACCGGCTGGACCAGCCGGTTTCCGGGCTGGTTTTGTTTGCCCAAAACAAGAAGGCGGCTTCCATATTAAGCGCCAAACTGCAGGGCGGAGATTTTACAAAGATTTATGAAGCGGAGATTTTCGGCTCGTTTGAGGAAAAGGAAGGAACGCTGGTTTCTTATCTTTATAAGGATGCGAAAACCAACACATCCAGAGCCGTAACGAAGGGAGACGGTGATTTTACAAAAGCGAAGAAAGCCGTCCTTGAGTACGAGCAGATCAGACCCGGAAAGGTAAGAATCAGACTTCACACCGGTCGTCATCACCAGATTCGCGTACAGCTTTCCGAAGCCGGGCATCCGATCCTGGGCGATATGAAATACGGAAACGAGGAATCCAAAAGAGAATCGGACAGGGCCGGAATCAAAAAGCTTATGCTGACGGCCTGCGAACTGTCCTTTACCCACCCGACCACCGGGAAACGAATGACCTTTACGGTGAATGAAAACAATACGGTAGCAAAATCGGAAAAGTAACAAAAAGGGAGATTATCATGGCAAGTGAAATCAGAGATTTATCATTGGCGGAAAGCGGAGAACGTAAAATTGAATGGGTGAAAAGAAACTGTGACCTGCTTCGTACCCTGAAAGAGGAGTTTGAACAGACCAAACCGTTCGCCGGAAAGAAAATTGCCTTAAGCGTTCATCTCGAGGCAAAGACGGCTTTCCTTTGCCTGACACTGGCAGCAGGCGGTGCGGAAATGTATGTAACGGGTTCGAACCCGTTATCTACCCAGGACGATGTGGCGGCAGCGCTGGTAAAGGCCGGACTTGAAGTTCATGCCTGGTACGGCGCAACCGAAGAGGAATACAATCATCATATTGAAGAAGTTTTAAAAATAGGTCCCAACATCATTATCGATGACGGCGGGGATCTGGTTCACATGATGCATACCAAATACCGCGATCTGATTCCGAACGTGATCGGCGGCTGTGAGGAAACCACCACCGGTATTCTTCGTCTGGAAGCCATGGCAAGGGACGGAGTTCTGGAATTCCCGATGGTGAAGGTCAACAATGCGGACTGCAAGCATTTCTTCGATAACCGTTACGGCACCGGACAGTCTGTCTGGGACGGAATTAACCGTACCACGAACCTGATTGTTGCGGGTAAAATCGTTGTGGTTGCAGGTTACGGCTGGTGCGGAAAGGGAACCGCAATGCGTGCCAAGGGACTCGGCGCCCGGGTTGTGGTGACCGAAGTGGATCCCGTAAAGGCCATCGAGGCGGTTATGGACGGCTTTGACGTAATGCCGATGAAGGAGGCCGCAAAAATCGGTGATTTCTTTGTTACCGTGACCGGTTGCAACAAGGTAATCGATGAGGAAGATTTTGCGGTAATGAAGGACGGTGCCGTGCTTTGCAATGCCGGACATTTTGACTGTGAAGTGGACGTGGCTTATTTAAAGAAGGTGGCGGTAAAGACGGCCGAGATGAGAAAAAACATCATGGGCTATCTTCTTCCGACCGGACAGTGGGTATATGTGCTTGCAGAAGGAAGACTGGTAAATCTTGCGGCAGGCGACGGTCATCCAGCGGAAATCATGGATATGAGCTTTGCCATCCAGGCTCTGAGTGCAAAGTATTTAGCGGATCACGCCGGTGAAATTACGGAAAAACTTCTGGATGTTCCGAAGGAAGTGGATCGTGAAGTGGCAATCAGAAAACTGCGTTTCCTCGGAAAAGAAATCGACGTACTGACCCCCGAGCAGATAAAATACTTAAACAGTGCCGAAGTATAAGCATTTGACGTCATTAATTCATTGTGATAGTATGGTAATGCTTTAATTTGGCGAAGTAATAAAGATGCGGGAGAAATCCCGTCAAGGAGGAGAAAAATGAAAAAGTTACTGGCAATCGGCATTTCCGTTCTTATGGTAGCCGCAATGTTATGCGGATGTACCGGTAAGAAAAGCGAAACAAGAGTATTCAAACAGGGTTTTGACCTGGATTATCCCCCCTATTCCTACATCGATGACAACGGTCAGGTAGGCGGATTCGACGTAGAGCTTTGCAAAGCTTTATGCGAGTACAAGGGATGGACTTACGAAGCGGTTCCTTTCAACTGGGATGCAAAGGACGCGGAATTAAATGCAGGAAACTGCGACTGCATCTGGTCCGGATTCACCAAGAACGGACGTGAAGATGATTATGCATGGAGCATCTGCTATTCCGACAACACACAGATGATTATGGTTCCGGACGGATCCGACATTAAGACCCTTGCGGATCTTGCAGGCAAGAGAGTCGGTGTTCAGACCGCTACCAGCGCATATGATCTGTTACAGGATTCCGAAGAAGGACAGGGCGAGCTTTGTGCAACCTTTGAAAAACTGGAAGTATACGATACTTACACCATCGCATTCAACGATCTTCAGGCAGGCGGAATTGATGCCATCGCAATCGATGTTACCAGCGGTAACTTCTTAATGAGCGGTACCGAAGGATATCATTTTCTTGATGAAGTTCTCGGAAGCGAGCAGTACGGTATCGGTTTCCGCAAGGATGACACCGCACTTCGCGATGAAGTAAACGAAGCTCTTCAGGCACTTGTTGATAACGGAACATACGATGAAATCGGAAAGAAATATCCCGAAATCTATGATTTCCTTTGCCTGAAGCCCTCTGAGAACTAAAATTCGAAAGTAGAATCAGTACATGATTGATCGAGTAGGAGAATCCCCTCCTACTCGATTTCGCATAACGCAAAAACAGTGATCTTTGTGTAACAAAGGAGTATCCGATGACATTTCCAACAATGCTGCAAACCATGGGAAGCGGAATGCTGAAAACCATTCTGCTGTTTGTTTTAACCCTGGCCGGATCCATTCCGCTCGGAATGGTTGTGGTCTTTTTAAAGAAGTCAAAATTCAAACCCATCGCGTGGATTACGGAAATCTACATAGCCATCATGCGCGGAACGCCGTTAATGCTGCAGCTTCTTGTATGGTATTTCGGACCGTATTATATTTTCGGCCTGAGTATCCGCGGATACAAATTCCCGGCACTGTTAATCGGTTTTATCATGAACTACGCGGCTTATTTTGCGGAGATTTATCGAAGCGGAATCGATTCCATGCCCGTGGGACAGTATGAGGCAGCGGAGATTCTCGGTTACAGCAAAGTCCGGACATTTTTTAAAATCATTCTGCCCCAGGTAATCAAAAGGATTCTGCCCGCCATCACCAACGAGGTGATTACGCTTGTAAAGGATACCTCCCTTGCGTCGGCTCTGGCTTACGCGGAAGTATTCTCCCTGGCAAAGCAGATTTCCGCATCACAGACATCGTTCCTTCCCTTTGTGGTTGCCGGAGTCTTCTATTTTGTAGCCAATTACGTCGTGGCAGGCATCATGAAACGAATCGAAAAATCCATGCAGTATTATAAGTAAAATGAGGATCAGACAATGGGTGACGAAATCCTTCGAATGAGCAATATCCATAAAGTATTTGACGCGCTGACCGTGTTGCAGGACATCAATCTGTCCGTTCATCACGGGGAGGTTGTCAGCATCATCGGACCATCCGGAAGCGGCAAATCGACGCTGCTTCGCTGTGCAACGTTTCTTGAAAAGATTGACGGCGGAGAAATCGTATATATGGGAAAAACCGCCGCATATACCGAGAATTCCGGTAAAATCGTTTATGCCGGAAAGGCACAGATGAAAGAGATTAAGCATTATTTCGGTCTGGTTTTCCAGCAGTTTAATCTTTTCCCGCACTATTCGGTACTGAAAAACGTAATGGATGCGCCGGTTACCGTTTTGGGCCGCGATAAAAAGGAAGTGGAAGCGGAAGCAAGAGTCCTTTTAGGTAAAATGGGACTTGCGGACAAGGCAGATTCCTATCCCTGCAACTTATCCGGCGGACAGCAGCAGCGTGTGGCCATCGCACGTGCCCTTGCCATGAAGCCAGAAGTGCTGTTTTTTGACGAACCGACATCGGCACTCGATCCGGAGCTTACCATAGAGGTTTTAAAAATCATCCGCCAGCTTGCGGAGGAGAAAATGACCATGGTAATCGTTACGCATGAGATGTCCTTTGCAAGAGCCGTCAGCAACCGTGTAATCTTTATGGACGGCGGCGTGATTGTGGAAGAGGGAGATCCCGAAGATGTATTCGGAAACCCGCAGCAGGAAAGAACGAAGCAGTTTTTGAAGAGTTATAAAGAGTAAAGGATTCAGACACATGGATATCCGGTATGTTTTAATGAATCCGACCGGAAACCGGACGATTCTGGTGGAGTCCCCGGTTCCCCGAAAGGATTATGCCAAGACAGCAGCTTTACTTATGAAAAAACAACCCACTGCCGAGCAGGTGGGTTTTGTTGACTTTACCCGGTCGGAATCGTTAAAACTCGAAATGGCCGGCGGAGAGTTCTGCGGCAATGCGTCCATGTGTGCGGGTGTACTGGCCGTAAAAAGAGGACTTGCAAAAGAAGAAGTGGCGTTGTGTGTATCGGGAGCGAAGGAACCGGTCAGCGTGAAGGTGACGAAAAACAAAGGACTGGTTTCCATGCCCGGAACGGCTGAGGTAACGGAAAAAAAGCTTACCCTGGAGGAAAAGGAATACCTCTTCCCCGTCGTAAAACTTCCCGGAATCACGCATGTGATTATCCGGCCCCGAAGTTTTGCAAAGAGTAAGGCAAAGAAGGCGGCGGCTCTGTGGTGTAAGCAGTTAAAGGCAGACTCGCTCGGACTGTTGTTTGTAAATCAGGATTTCAGTGAAATGACGCCGTTTGTATATGTTCCCAGTCCCATGACGGCGGTCTGGGAGAATTCCTGCGGAAGCGGATCCGTGGCGCTTGCGGCATTTTTATCCGAAAAAAATCCCCGGAAAAAGTCATGGAGCTTTAAAGAACCTGGCGGGGTTTTAAAGGTTCGAAAAGAGGGGGAAACCTTCCGGCTTGAAGGTACGGTGGTTTTGGAAAAAGAAGAAACCCTGACTTCATCGCCCGAACCCGAAAAGCCGGTGAAAAAGGCCGCGAAAAAATCCGGAAAAAAGGCAGCGCAAGAGGCCGGTGAAAAAACAGGGATTTCAAAGAACCGCGTCGAAGAAGTTCTTACACGTCTTGATGAGCAGTACGGTACGGAGTATAAGTGTTATTTAAATCACGACAATGCCTGGCAGCTTTTGTTTGCCACCATCCTGTCCGCACAGTGTACCGATGAGAGAGTCAATCTCGTTACAAAGGATCTGTTTGTAAAATATCCGTCACCGGAAGCGTTTGCTAATGCAGACTTAAAGGAGTTTGAGCAGGATATCCGGTCCACCGGATTTTATCATAACAAGGCAAAGAACATCATTGCCTGTGCAAAAGAACTGGTAGAAAAATACGGCGGAGAGGTCCCGTCGGATTTAGAAAGCCTGACGGCACTTCCCGGTGTCGGCAGAAAGACGGCCAACGTCATTCGCGGAAATATCTACCATATCGACAGTATAGTCGTGGATACACATGTCAAACGAATCAGCAATAAACTTGGTTTTACGACGCAGGAGGATCCCGTCCGGATTGAATTCGATCTGATGGACAAGCTGCCGAAGGACCATTGGATTCTTTACAACATTCACATCATCCGCCTGGGAAGGACAATCTGCAAAGCACCGACACCGAAATGCGAAGAGTGCTTCCTTCGGGATTTATGTCCTTCGGCGCGAAGCAGATAAAGGGCGTAAACTTGCCAAAAGAGCGAGAATCATCTATAATTCGAGTTGTGTTTGGCAGTATGCGTTTTTGCAGAAGGGAAACAAACTATGATTAATTTTCACAATAAAAAATCCAAACAGATTCTTGCGATTATTATCATTCTTGCACTGGTAATCGCTATGGTGATTCCTACCGTCAGCTATTTTGCAAGGTAACGGGATGGAACGCGGAATTGTAATGGCAGGATATGCCGGAGGCGCGGGAGCGGGGATACTTGCGAAGGAAAACTTCGACCGGCTTGCCGGGCACTTTCCCGTCCGTTTTACGGAAGAAGCCGTGAAATTCTCCGGGGAGTCCTATGAAGTGCCTGTTATGGAATTCCTAAAGGAAAAGGAAGCGTACTACGGGACCGGGGAAGTTGTTCCGGTTTCGGACGGCGGCGTCTTTGCGGCCTTATGGGAACTCGGGGAGAGGTACCGTACGGGCTTTGCCGTTACGTTAAAAAAAATTCCCGTAAAACAGCAGACCATTGAAATCTGTAATTATTTTGATATTGATCCCTACCGGCTCTATGCGAAGGGCTGTATCCTTGTTTTGGCAGAGTATGCCGAAAGACTGGCGGAAGATCTGAATGCTTCCGGCATTCCGGCGGCGGTAATCGGCAGGGAACACGAAGCTAAGAAAAGGGTAGTATATTACGACGACGAGGAACGGTTTTTGGAACCGAGACGCGGCGATTCCATTTCAGAGATTGGATAAAGGAGAGAATTATGAGAGAGAAAATTCTTACCATCATTGAGAAAAACAGCAAAGTGGATTTAAAGGAACTTGCCATTATTCTCGGCGAAGAGGAAATCGATGTGGCCAATGAAATCCGGGCCATGGAAGAGGAAGGAATCATCTGCGGTTATCATACCTTAATCGATTGGGAAAAGACCTCCATCGAGAAGGTTTCCGCCCTGATTGAAGTCAGAGTAACACCCCAGAGAGGACAGGGATTTGATTCCATCGCGGAGAGAATTTACAAATATCCCGAAGTAAACAGCGTTTATCTGCTCTCCGGCGGATACGACCTTTTGGTAACCCTTGAGGGAAAGACATTAAAGGAAGTTGCGTCTTTTGTATCGGACAAGCTTTCCACCCTGGATACCGTGCTTTCCACGGCTACCCATTTTATCTTAAAGAAGTATAAAGATCACGGGACCATCATGGCGAAGAAATATGAGGATACCCGCTTAAAGATGACTCCGTAAGAGGGGCCGGGAAGGTTTCATAAAACCCGAAGGAAGGGTTTGAATTATTTCAAAAACGAAGGAAGCAGACATGCGTAATCCCCTAAGTGATAAAATTATAGAAGTAAAACCGTCCGGAATCCGGAAGTTCTTTGACATTGTCAGCGAAATGAAGGATGCCATCTCTCTCGGCGTGGGCGAGCCGGATTTCGATACCCCCTGGCACATCCGTGACGAGGGTATCTATGCGTTGGAAAAGGGCAGAACTTTCTATACATCCAATGCGGGTCTGAAGGAATTAAGAGAAGAAATCCGTAAATATATCGAAAGAAAACAGGGTATATCGTACGACCCCATGAAAGAAATCATGGTGACAGTCGGCGGATCCGAAGCGATTGACGTGGCCCTTCGCTGCATGCTCAATCCCGGTGACGAAGTCATTATTCCGGAACCGTGCTACGTATCCTACGTACCCTGTACGAAGATGGCCGACGGAGTTCCCGTCATCATCAATTTAAAAAACGAAAACCGCTTCCGTCTGACACCCGAAGAACTGCTGGATGCCATTACGGAGAAAACCAAGGTTCTGATTCTGGCATTCCCCAACAATCCCACCGGTGCCATTATGGAGAAAGAGGATTTGGAGGCCATTGCCAGGATTATTATCGAGAAAGACATCTTTGTCATTTCGGATGAAATCTATTCCGAACTGTCTTATGCGGGCGATCATGTATCCATCGCCTCCCTTCCCGGAATGAAGGAGAGAACCATTATGATTAACGGTTTCTCCAAGGCTTTTGCCATGACCGGATGGAGACTCGGATATGCCTGCGGACCGGAGATGATTCTAAAACAGATGATTAAACTGCATCAGTTCGCCATCATGTGCGCTCCCACCACCAGCCAGTACGCTGCCGTGGAGGCATTAAAGAACGGCGAGGAAGATGTGGCCATGATGCGCGAAGCTTACAATCAGAGAAGACGATATCTGCTTCATGCGTTTGAAGAAATGGGTCTTCCCTGCTTTGAGCCGGGAGGAGCATTCTATGTCTTCCCCTGCATTAAGGAATTCGGATTAACCAGCGAGGAATTCGCGTTGGAGTTTCTTCAAAAGGAGAAGGTTGCGGTAGTACCCGGAACGGCATTCGGCGACTGCGGCGAAGGTTTCCTTCGTATCTCCTATGCCTATTCTCTGGAAGACTTAAAACTGGCAATCGGAAGACTGGCACGCTTTGTTGAAAACCTCCGTGCCGGAAAAGAATAAAGGAAAAACATAAGATGAACATTGTGCTTCACCAGCCGGGCATTGCACTGAATACGGGAAATATCGGAAGGACCTGCGTCGCAACGGGCAGCGTCCTTCATTTAATTGAGCCCTTCGGTTTTCGCCTGGATGAAAAAGAAATCAGACGTGCCGGCATGGATTACTGGGAGAAACTGGACGTCAGACGATACATCAATTTCGAAGATTTTCTGATGAAAAATCCCGCCCTGCTTCAAACGACGAAAACAGGGGACGGTCAGGGTAACGAGGATGCACCTGACGGTCAGGATAACGAAGGTGCTCCTGACGGGTTGGAAACGCACCCGCGCCTTTACATGGCGACCACAAAGGCGCACAAAAACTACTGCGACGTAAACTTCGGGCCGGATGATTATATTATGTTCGGTAACGAGTCCAGGGGAATCCCCGAAGAAATTCTGATTGAATATGAAGAGACCTGCATACGTATTCCCATGAAGGAAGAGATCAGGTCCTTAAATCTTGCCAATTCGGTTGCCGTTGTATTGTATGAGGCACTTCGTCAGAATGAATTTGCCGGCATGCAAAAGAACGGAGAGCTTCATCGTTTAAGCTGGAAGAGCAGCATCTGAAAATCTTTTACCAGGCAGCTGCCGAAACTTCCACCGGCCGGTTCTCGTCCGGCTGCATAATTACGTAGGTATAATAAGCAAATACGAAGAATTCGATAAACGCATCCGCTCTTGTTACGCCGTTGCTGAAAATCAGGAAGGCAGGATAAGCCATGAAGCTTAACAGTAACGAGAATACGGCGAATTTTATGTATTTTTTATCTAAGAAGGCCAAAAGCAGCAGAATGAGATCCAGAAAATATGCATAGCGGTCATGCATGGCAGGCAGGAAGAAAATACAAACCCAGGCAAACCATGCAATCGTATTCAGAATCTGAATGGAGGAATCCATTCTTTTTTTCTTTTGAAGAATCATGTAAAATCCAAGACCGCAGATTCCCAGAGTCAGTAAAACGGCGAAGCCGGAAAGGCGAGGATAATCATCGCCGAAAAGCTGCCAGATGCTTCTTGCGTTTAAGTACATATGGTCATAGGTCTGCGTCTGCGAAAAGTATACGGTAAAGGGGCTTAAAGGATTTCGACCGAAGATATATGCCACTCCTCCGCACAGCCAGAAGGAAAGAGCGGATACGGCGAACAGTCCCGCGCTGAACTTCTTTTTTACAAAATAGAAAGAAACCAAAAACGGCAGGAAGAATACCGTTTGGAATTTCAGGGCAAAGGAAATGCCGAGGACGATAAAAGCGGGAAGGTATTTATTCTTATGCATCAAAAGCAAAACGAGAATGAGGCAGAAGACATACATGGAATCGCACTGTCCCCAGAAAGCCGAATTGAAAACGACCGTGGGAAGAAAGAGGATTACGGCATAGACACTCTGAAACAGCGTTCCGAACAGCGGGCTCTGCTTTAACCGGCACGCAAAGGCGGCTAAGAAGAATGCAAGCAGAAAATCGAAGGCACAGGAAAGAAGTTTATACTGTGTCATGGGATTTAACGGAATGTATGTCATGACGGCGATAAAGGTCTGGTAAAGAACGTTGTAGTCGCCGACCTGGTTCTTTAATCCGGCAAGACCGCCATGTTCTTTCATGGTATCAAACCAGGGAATCAGGAAATTGTACATGTCGCTCGAAAGAAAGTTTTTTCCGACAAAACGGATTGCTATTCCCAGTACGGTTATCACAATAAAAAACAGAACGGAAGAGTGTTTGGTAAAAAAATCTGCGAATTTCTGCTCAAATTTAGGCATTTTATTCTAACTTTCCTCGTTTTCTTCGGTTTTTTCCGCATTTTCATCGTATTCCACCGGAAGGGAGAAAGTGAATTCGGTTCCCTCGCCTTCGGTGCTGGTTACATTAATGTTCTCGTTGTGAGCACGGATAATTTCACGGGCAATGGAAAGTCCCAGACCGGTGCCTTTTTTGTCCTTGCCTCGGGAAGAGTCGGTTTTGTAGAAACGGTCAAAGACCTGTCCGATGCTTTCCTTCGGAATACCGATACCGAAATCCTTTACGCTGACAAATACCTTGCGGTGCTTCTCCGTTGTGGAAATCCGGATTTCGGAATCACGGTTGGAGAACTTGATGGCATTGTCCAGAAGGTTGTATAAAACCTGCTGGATTTTACCCATATCGGCTTTCACGTACAGCACTTCGCCGGTCAGAATCAGGTTTAAGGTGATCTTCTTTTCACGGCAGCTGCCCTCAAAGGTCTGGGCGGTTTTGCGGATGATGTCATTGATGTCAAAAACGCTGATATCCAGCATCAGTCCCTCGGTGTTTAAGTTGTTTAACGTCAGCAGATTGTTGGTAAGTTTAATCAGACGTTCGGACTCATTTACGAGAATGGCCAGATATTTTTCATGCATCTCGGGCGGAATGGTTCCGTCGAGCATGGCTTCGGAATAGCCCTTGATGGAAGTTAAGGGAGAACGGAAGTCATGGGAAACATTGGCGACGAGTTTTTTCTGCGTATCCTCCACCTTGGAAAGCTCGCTTGCCATGTAGGAAAGGGTGGCGGCCAGATAGCCCATCTCGTCGTTGGAATCGACGGAGAAACTGTAATGCAGGTTGCCTTCCGCATACTGTTCCGTTGCCGTGGTGATTTTACGAAGGGGTTTGTAAACCACCTCGGAGAAGAAAATCAGGATGATCATGGAAAGCAGAAGAAAGATTCCGAACATGATGTAGGAAATGTTAATCATGGATTCGGAAAGTTTGCGAATTTCTTCCATGGGCTTGTGAATGAATACATATCCCTGTACCTTGTAACCGTCGGTGATGGGAGAGTAAACACTTAAAACCTCATGGTCATAGAAATGGAAAAAATCTCCGACGGAGTAATACTTTCCGGTATATACCGTGGAATCGAACCCTTCCACGGTAGGCGGGTTGGCAACTTCGATGGGGGAGGCGGAATCAAGAACAATCAGTCCGGAAGGGTTGATAATCCAGATTTCCGCAGAAAGATAGTCATCCAGAAAGTCCAGCTGCTGCATGACGGTATCGAGCGCCGCCCGGTTGGTGTAAAGGTCGGAGGCATACGTATTCGCGATGCGGTTTGCCTCTTTGTAAAGGGCATCCGCCTCGTGCTGTACCAGCTGATTGCGAATCATGGTTGCACCGAAGGTGGCAATCATGAAGAAGCCGAAGAAGGCAAAAATCAGATAGGCCAGTATGAATTTAAAATACAAAGCTTTTCGCATATCAGTGTCTCAGTACAAGAAATTTATAACCTACGCCCCAGACGGTATCGATACGCCAGTCGGGAGTGTCTTTGATTTTCTCACGGATTCTTTTGATGTGAACGTCAACGGTTCTGGTATCACCGGTATAATCATAGCCCCAGATCTGATTTAAGAGCTGTTCTCTGGTGAAAACCTGTCCGGGGGAAGATGCCAGGAAGAACAAAAGCTCAAGTTCCTTCGGAGGCATATCCACGGAAGCTCCCTGATAGAGCACGGAATAATTGCTTAAGGATACCGTAAGTCCCGGATATTCCACGGTCCGGTCCGATTTTTCTTCCATAACAGCCGGAGCGGCAGCGGGTTTGTAGCGGCGAAGAACCGCTTTCACACGGGCCACCAGTTCCTTGGAGTCGAAAGGTTTTTGCATATAATCGTCGGCACCCATTTCAAGGCCCAGAACTTTATCGAAAATCTCACCTTTTGCGGAGAGCATGATAATCGGAGTGGTGCATTTGGAACGGACTTCCCTGCAGACGGTGTAGCCGTCGATTCCGGGAAGCATTAAGTCGAGAAGAATCAGGTTCGGCTCAAATGCGGGAACGGCTTCGAGCGCCGCTTCTCCGTCGCCCACGATCATGGTTTCGTAGCATTCCTTGGTCAGATACAGAGAAATCAGCTCTGCAATGTTGTTGTCATCATCGACAATCAGAATTTTCTGTTTATTCATAATTCCCCTCTTTTCTTTCTATTTAAAATTCACGATGGTAACACCGGCGTCTCCTTCGCCGTATTCCCCGAGATGAAAACTCTCCACATACGACAATTTGCGCAGATGCTTTGCCACGGCATCTCTTAAAACTCCCGTACCCTTGCCGTGTACCACGCGGACGGAATGAAGGTGTGACATGTAGGCATCGTCCAGATATTTATCGAGATTGGCGATGGCCTCATCCGCCGTCTGTCCGAGCAGATTGATTTCGGGAGAGATGTTCTTCGCCTTGGAGAAGGTTCCGGAGTAATTTCCGCTTTTGCCGCCGCTGTTCTTCTGCGGGTTCTTCTCAGGCTCTGTTGCGTAGCAGACATCTTTCGCATTGGTCTTTACCTGCATCATACCACAGGTAACGAAAAAATTCCCCTTTGCGTCCGGCAGTGTTTTCACATAGCCGGTAAGCTGCATGGACATGATTTCCAGGTAATCGCCTTTTTTTATTTCTTCCGGCTTCGGAATCTTCCTGTCTGTTTTTTCCGGGATTTTCGGAGTCAGATTTTTTTTCTTATCCTTGATGGCGTTCCGAAGACCGTCTCTGGTTTTTTCCATGTCCCGGATATCGGATCCCTTATGATAGGAGCGGATGGCCGCATCGGCGGTCTCTTTGGCTTCCTCGAGGATTTCCTTCGCTTCCTCGTTGGCCCGACGGAGGATTCGCTCTTTCTTCTCTTCAAGAGATATATTCTGCGCCTTAAGCTGTGACCGGAGTTTTTCGATTTCCGCAAGACTTTCCTCAATGGAGGCTTCTTTTTCTTCCAGTTCCTTTTTGAGTGTTCCGAGGCCCGCAATCACATCCTCGAAATTCTCCCTGCTCTCCGTAATTTCCTTTCTGGCATCTTCGATGATATCATTCGGAAGTCCCAGTTTGGAGGAGATGGCGAATGCGTTGCTCTTTCCGGGGATGCCGATCTGGAGCTTATAAGTGGGTGAGAGTGTCTCCACATTGAATTCGCAGCTTGCATTCTTCGTCAGGGGAGCGGTGGAGGCAAAAATTTTAAGTTCGCTGTAATGCGTGGTTGCCATGGTAAGACTGCCGCGGTCCCGAAGCGAGCGCAGAATGGAAATTGCCAGTGCCGCTCCTTCCGAAGGATCGGTACCGGCGCAGAGTTCATCGAATAAACAAAGGCATTCTTTGTCGGCATGACGCAGAATGGAAATGATGTTGGTCATGTGGGCGGAGAAGGTACTTAACGACTGCTCAATGCTCTGTTCATCGCCGATGTCTGCGTATATTTCGCGGAATACACATAACTTCGAGGTCGAAAGGGCCGGAATATGAAGCCCGGCCTGTCCCATGGCACATAACAGTCCCGTGGTTTTTAACGATACCGTTTTACCGCCGGTATTGGGCCCGGTAATAATCAGCAGAAGATATTCGTCCCCGAGACGGATGTCGACGGGAACCACCTTCGCGGGATCGATGAACGGATGTCTGGCTTTACGGATTTCAAGAATCCGTTCGTTTACGTATTCGGGCTTGCCGGCCTTCATAAGAAGTGCAAGGGAAGCCTTGGCAAAAATATAATCAAGCTCCGTCAGCACTTTACAGTTTGCCGCCAGCTCCGTAATATATTCTCCCGCAAAAGCAGAAAGCGAAAGTAAAATCTTTTCGATTTCCTCTTTTTCCGCACTTTCGAGTTCGGAGAGTCTGTTGTTGTATTCCACAATCTGCGCGGGCTCGATAAAGAAGGTGGAGCCGGCTTTCGACTGATCGTGAATCATGCCGTGAACGGCATTTTTGTATTCCGCCTTCACGGGGAGGCAGTAACGGTTATTTCGCATGGTAATAACGGCATCCTGCAGGTAGGTCCGAAGGGAAGTGTTTACCATGTGGTTTAATTCGGTATGTATTTTATCGCCGATGACAAGACGCTGTCTGCGGATGTTTTTTAACTCCGGACTGGCATCGTCGGCTACTTCTTCCTCGCTGATTAAACAGCGTCTGATTTCGCGCGAAACGTTCGTAAGCGGATGGAGAGCCTCAAACCGGGAAGTCAGGGAATCGGAAGGATCCTCGGGATGTTCTTTTTCTCCGTATTTGGAAACTCTCGCGGCGCATTCGCAGACTTCCGCAATATGAATCAGTTCTGCCATGGAGAGGCAGGAAGACAGGGAGAGTGCGTTTAAGGAGAACGAAAGATCGCGGTTCCCCGCAAAGGAAAGCCGTCCGAGACGGATGCATCTTGCCACCGCATCCGCCGTTTCCGTCTGGGCCTGCTCAATCAGACGAAGATCGGTCATGGGCAGAAGTTCCTCGCAGAGCTTTTTTCCCGGGGCGGAATGCGCCTGGGAAGCAAGCATGTTTATGACTTTGTCGTATTCAAGAATGTGAAGTGATTTTTCGTTCATAAAACTCCTTTTTCCACTCACTTATCATAGCATAAACAAAGGGGAATTGACAGTACAAAAGCACAGGAAAATGTGGTAGGATAGAAGGTGCGAAAGGAGTTTGGCATGGAGAAGAAACAGGAAAACGACGATTATTCCTTTATGCAGGAACAAATCAAGAAGCGCCCCATAAACAAAAGGAAACTGTTCAAACGGGCTTTTACCACCGGAGCAATGGCCATTATGTTCGGTATTGTTGCTTCGCTTGCGTTTATTCTTTTGGAGCCGATTCTTACAAAAATGGTTTCTCCGAAAGAGGAGAAAGTCTCCATTTCCCTGCCCGACCCGACACTTCCCGAGGAAGTCAATGAGGTCCTGCCCGAAAACATGGTAAAAGAGCAGCAGGAACTGGACAAGGAAGAACCATCGGAACCGGTCGCAAGCTCCATTCAGAAATCGGAAATCGAAATCGAGGATTATCAGAAGCTTTACGGCAAACTGGCTTCCCTGGCGGAAGAAGTGAAAAAAAGCATGGTTGTTGTTAACGGTTCCTCTTCGGAAGTGGACTGGTTCAGCAATGTTTATGAAAAAAAGAGCAGTGTCTCCGGTCTGATTGTGGCGGATAACGGAACGGATCTTTACATCGTTTCCAATTACAGTTTCCTTGCCTCCTGTACCGAAATCGACATTGTTTTTCCGACGGGGGAAGAGACGGAAGGAACACTGGTTGCATACGATAAGGATACCAACATTGCCGTAATCTGTGTTCCCCTAACCCAAATTACCTCTGTAACGAAGGAACAGCTAGTTTATGCCTCTCTCGGAAACTCCAACATCGGAAACCGGGAAGGGGATGTGGTCATCGCCGTGGGAGATCCGATGGGATATTCCGATTCCGTGGGATACGGCATTATTACTTCCTGCTCAACCGTGGTTTATACACCGGACCACAATTACAAACTGATCACCACCGATATTTACGGAAGCCATAATGCAGAAGGCTTTTTGATTAATACCAAGGGACAGATTATCGGCGTTCTGAATCAGAAATACAACAACGCGGATCTTTCCAACCAGATTTCGGCCATCGGTATTTCCGAACTTCGTAAAATCGTTGAGGATTTGTCCAACGGTATCCAAAGACCGTACCTCGGAATTACCATGGTGGACATTACGGAATCCGCAATTCGAAGCGGTGTTCCGGACGGCGTTTTCATCCGAAAGGTGGATATTGATTCCCCCGCCATGGAAACGGGAATTGCCGCGGGCGATATTTTAACGGCAATCGGAACGGACAGCTTAAATTCCGTCAGTGCGGTAGAACTGAATTTACGAAATCACAAACCCGGAGACGAACTGATTCTGACCCTGCTTCGTCAGTCCGGAAACGAATATAAGAAAATCAACGTTAAGGTAACGCTTACGGAGAAAACGGAATAGAAAGGCAGTTTGCATGAAATTAATCAAAGATTTACAGGAAGGCAATTCGGTAAGAGATATTTACTACTGCAAGCAGAAAAATGCCGCAGTCACCAAAAACGGCAAGGATTACTGGAACGTCATCCTGCAGGATAATACGGGAACGATGGATGCCAAGGTATGGGAAGTAAATTCCCCCTCCATCATCGATTTCGAAACGGGGGACTTCGTCTATATTTACGGCGAAGTGACTTCCTTCAACGGAGCGCTTCAGATCTCTGTCAAGCAGTCGAGACCCGCAAAAGAAGGGGAATATAACCCGGCACAGTATTTTCCCATGACGCAGAAAAACGTGGATGAGATGTGGAAGAAGATAACGGACTACATAGATTCCGTTAAAAATCCGCACCTGAACGCATTGTTAAACCGGATTTTTATTGAGGATACGGCTCTTGCGGAGCGGTTTAAGAAAAATTCCGCAGCCAAGAGCATGCATCACGGATTCATCGGCGGACTTTTGGAGCATACGGTTTCCGTAACGGAAAACTGCGAATTCATGGCCGGCCGTTATCCGGTTTTAAAAAGAGATCTTTTAATCACGGCAGCGCTTTTACACGATGTCGGAAAGACGAGGGAAATCTCTCTCTTCCCGGAGAACGATTATACGGACGAGGGAAATCTGCTCGGTCATATCGTCATCGGTGCGCAGATCGTGGAAAAGGCAGCGTCCGGTATCGAAGGATTCCCCGAGACGTTAAAAAACGAACTGGAGCACTGCATCTTGGCTCACCACGGAAAGCTCGAATTCGGTTCTCCGAAGGTGCCCGCGCTTGCGGAGGCACTTGCGCTTAATTTTGCGGACGATATGGATGCAAAGATGGAAATGTTTACCGAACTTGCCGATAAGGTGCACGGCACCGAATGGCAGGGTTATAACAGGATGTTTGAAAGTAATATCAGGCTGACGAAAGGGGAGTAATGGAAACCGTTTATCGTAAAAACGATATAACGACAATCGAGATTACGGATATGGACGAAAAAGGGCAGGGCATCGGCAGAGCAGGAGGCTTTACCCTTTTTGTGAAAGATGCCGTGGTGGGAGATACGGTCGAAGTAAAGGTAATGAAGACCAAAAAGTCTTACGGATTTGCCAGGCTGATGAAAATCATTATCCCTTCGCCGGACCGTGTGGAACCGGCATGCCCCATTGCACGCTCCTGCGGAGGCTGCCAGTTGCAGGAAATGTCCTACGAGGCGGAACTTAGGTTTAAGGAAAACAAAGTCCGGAACAATTTGATCCGTTTAGGCGGTTTTGACGAAGCCTTCATCGATTCAATCAAAGAAAACATCGTCGGCATGGAGAACCCCGTCCGGTACCGGAACAAGGCGCAGTACCCTCTCGGGACGGGAAAGGACGGAAAGAACGTTGTGGGATTTTATGCCGGTCATACCCATACGATTATTCCGAATACCGACTGTCTGCTCGGCAGAGAAGAAAACGAAATCATTCTGAAAACAATTCTGGAATTTGCGGAAGAAGAAAAAATACCCGCCTATAACGGGGAAACGGGGAAAGGTCTTCTTCGTCATGTCTTAATCCGGGAAGGATTTCAAACCGGAGAAATCATGGTCTGCCTGATTGCAAACGGCAAAGAAATTCCGAACGGGGAACGCCTTTGTAAGAAACTGAAGGAAGCGCAGCCGGGAATAGTCAGCATCTGCCTGAATACCAATACGAAACTTACAAATGTCATCATGGGCGATACGACAAGGGTTCTCTGGGGAAAAGAAACCATCGGGGACCGGCTCGGAGGCATCCGGTTTGCGATTTCCGCCCGGTCATTTTATCAGGTGAATCCCGTGCAGACGGAAAAACTGTATGCAAAAGCGGTGGAATATGCGGCGCTTACGGGAAACGAAACGGTCTGGGATCTGTACTGCGGAATCGGAACGATTTCCCTGTTTATGGCAAAGAAAGCCGGAAAGGTTTACGGAGTGGAAATCATTCCCGAAGCCATTGAGGACGCAAAGGAAAATGCTGCCGCAAACGGAATCACAAACGCGGAATTCTTTACGGGAAAGGCGGAGGAAGTACTGCCCGAGCTTATGTATCCCGCGGATGTCATCGTGGTGGATCCGCCCCGGAAAGGCTGTGACGAAAAGTGTCTTGCGACCATGCTTTTCATGGAACCGAAACGTATTGTCTATGTCAGCTGCGATTCCGCAACGCTTGCTAGAGACTTAAAAATACTCTGCGGGGAAAGATATGTGCTGAAAGCATGGCAGTGCTATGATCAGTTTTGCCGTACCGTTCACTGCGAAACCGTCTGTCTGCTGGAAAGACGGTAGGTTAACCGGATCGGGATTCTGGGAGAAATACGAATGGCGAAGTATCTGTATATCGTAAAAACACAGATTATCAAGAGTCTGACATACGAATTTAACGTTTACGGAAATATTCTCATGCAGACGATTATCATGATCACATCTGCCTATTTCTGGAAGGCTCTTTACAGAAATCAGTCTGTGGTAGGCGGTGTGGACGAACAGAGCATGCTGACGTATATTATTATCTCGTCCGCCCTGTCGGTACTGATGTTTACGAATGTGGAACGGCGAATCGAGCAAAGCGTCGTGAAAGGCACCGTGGCCACAGACATGATGAAACCCGTGAGTCTGTTCGGCGTTTATTTTGCGGAGGACATCGGAAGTATTATTGCCCTCCTTTTTCAGAATATGCTCCCGATTCTGCTCATCGGCGGCCTTTTGATTAAAATCCCCGGCATGGCAGATATCCATGATTTACCGTTGTTTATTCTTTCCGTGATTCTTTCGTTTCTGATTAACTGGCTCATTGCCGCACTCTTCGGAATGCTTGCTTTTACGGCGGTCAATATCGATGCGCTGATTCAGGTCAAAAAGCATCTTCTCAGACTTCTTTCCGGAAGTATCATTCCCATCTGGTTTTTCCCGGAAGGCGTTGCAAATGTGTTAAAAGCACTGCCGTTTGTTTATATTTACCAGCTCCCTCTTTCCATCTATATCGGCAGAGGGGACCGTGCGGAGCAGATTGCCCAGATGCAGATTCAGTTTCTGTGGCTGATCGTGCTGTTTGCACTTTTCTTTGCGATTCACCATCGCGTCACCAGAAAAGTAATGGTGCAGGGAGGTTAGAGATGATAAAAGCATTTCGCGAACTCGGCCATTACCTGGATGTAACGCTTCAGGTCATTAAAATGGCCGTTATGACAATTATCGAATATCCCGCCAATATCGCCGGATGGATGATTTCGAATCCGCTGCAGTTCATCATGGGCTTTGCCATTATCAAGTTCGTGGTGGAATCATTCGGGGAAGTCGGCGGCTGGAATTACGGACAGCTGGCCTTTTTATACGGGCTCTCCGTCATCTCCCATGCCCTTTCGATGATCTTTTTCGTACAGGGATGGTTTATGGGCTATTATGTCATAGAGGGAGAGTTTGACCGGTATCTGACCAGACCGCTCGGGGTTTTGTACCAGTTCTTTTTTACGAATATTAACATCTTCGGAATTACGGATCTGATTCCCGGTATTCTGGTATTTGTTTACGGCTGTGTCAAATGCGCGGTACATGTAACACCGCTTTTTGTTCTTCAGGTAATCGTGACGCTAATCGGTGCAACACTGATTCGCGGGGGTATCTATATTTTCCTCGGAAGCACGTCGTTTCATACCCGGAGCGCTACGGATTTCGGTCAGTATACACAGGAAATTATGGACAAGACCACGATGTATCCCATTTCCATGTATCCCGAAAGCCTGCAGTTTATACTGACGTATCTGATTCCGATCGGCTGGGTTTCTTTCTACCCGGTATCGAGCATGCTCGGAATCGAAAACAATATATATAACGGAATGCTTCTTCCGTTTGTGACACTGCTTGTCGGAATTGTTATGATGTGTCTGGCGGGAGGATATTTTACGCTTGGACTTGCGAAATATGAAAGTGCGGGAAACTGAAAATGATAGAAGTCAGGAATTTAAGCAAGGATTATAAATTAAAACACAAGGAACCCGGTTTGAAAGGTGCAATAAAAGGTCTGCTTAAACCCCGTTTCGAAACCGTTCATGCCGTAAAAGATTTATCTTTTGAAATCCGGGAAGGTGAGATCGTAGGATTCATCGGCCCGAACGGTGCGGGAAAAAGTACGACCATCAAAATGATGTCGGGGATTTTAACGCCAGACAAAGGAAGCGTTCTGATTAACGGGGAGGATATTACAAAACACAGAAAAGCCGTGGTTCAAAACATCGGCGTGGTATTCGGTCAGAGAACCCAGCTAAACTGGGACCTTCGCCTCGGAGAGAGCTTTGAACTTCTGAAACACATTTATCAGATAAAGCAGGACGAGTATGAAAAAACACTGGATGATCTCGATGCCATACTCTCAGTCCGGGAACTTTTAAACAAACCGGTCCGTCAGATGTCTTTAGGACAGCGTGTTAAAGGGGATCTGGTGGCTTCCATGCTGCATTCCCCGAAGGTGCTTTTTTTGGACGAACCGACCATCGGTCTGGACGTTTCTTCCAAATATGCACTGCGTAAATTTATCCGGGAAATCAACCGGCTGCGCAAAACAACGGTCATTCTGACCACGCACGATCTGGGGGATATTCAGGAACTGTGCGAGAGAATCATTATTATCAATCACGGAGTGCTGATGGAAGACGGAAATCTTTCCCAGATTGTGGACCGGATAGCGCCGTATAAAACCCTGGTGGTGGAATTCTACGACGAAACGGCACCGGAACATGAGAAATGCGAAATGACGGAACATGCCGGAAATATCGCGAAATACAGGTTTATGAAAAACGATACCACCGCGGCGGAAATCATTGCGGATTTGTCCGCGATAAAATCCATCAAGGACGTTTCCATCGAGGAAGCCGGTATCGATGACATTATAAGGGTTGCTTACGGAAGCTGATTTGCCCTTTGCTTTATTTTATGATAAAACTTTAGGGACGAAAAAAACGAGGTAAAAACGGAATGAATGATCGCGAAAAAGCATTAAGAAAAAAGGAAAGACAGCTGTATAAAAAAAGAAAAGCCGTTGCAAACCGCCTGTTTGTACTGGGCGGAATCGGCATGCTTGCCTTTATTCTTTTTATTGTACTGGTGAAGGTTGTAAATGTGGCACCCATCGGACCGCAGTTTACGGTTGTCGGATTCTCAGCACTGAACGGAGCGTTTCATGCACTGACCGGAGTAAACATGTTCTGGTATAATGTCACCAAGGTCCTCGGAATTCTGGCGATTTTAACTGCCGTATTCTTTGCCGGTGTCGGCGTATTTCAGTTAATAAAAAGAAGGGGCATTCAGAATGTGGACCGCACCATTCTTTCCACGGGCGGATTATATGCCGTAATGATGATTTTCTACGTTTTCTTTGAAAAAGTGGTAATCAATTACCGCCCCGTTTTAATGGGTGAGGATACCGTACCGGAAGCATCCTTCCCGTCCACGCACACCCTTTTGGCCTGTGTGGTGTTCGGAAGTACAATCATGATTATCGGACGGTATCTCGGTAAATCCGTTCAGGCTGTCGTTTTGCAGGCAGCAGTCGGATTTCTGATGCTTCTTACCGTAATCGGACGTTTGATCTGCGGTGTGCACTGGCTTACGGATATCGTCGGAGGAGTGCTTTTAAGTGCATCCCTTCTTACCATCTACGGCGGCGTCATCACCGTGTGGAGAAGTTCAAACAAACGGCTGAAAAAGAAGAAAAAAGAAACGACGGAAGAATTCGAATAAACAGATGACGAAGATACCCCGGCACGAAAGTGCCGGGATTTTTTTGCTTCGGGAGGCAGGAAAGTGATGCGGGAGTCAGAAAAGCGGCGCAAGGGGTGGGAAAGCGGCCTGTGGATAATTTGAGAATAATTCTCAAATCTGTTGACAGGCCGGAATGAGGGTGTTAAAATTTGAGAACGGTTTTCAATTTTGCGGGGTGACATTATGACCATGAAACCAAAATATAAAACAAAACAAAGGGAAATTCTGCTTTCTTACTTAAAGCAGACACCCGGGAAACATATCACGGCAGGGGATGTCTGCGAGTACTTCAAAGAACAGGGAACGCCGATCGGGCAGGCTACGGTTTACCGTCAGCTTGAAAGCCTGGTGGATGAGGGGCTTGTAAACAAGTACAGCATCGATGCCAATTCACCGGCCTGCTTTGAATTCATGGGAGAAGAAACCCATGAGGGCAAGGAAGTCTGTTTTCACGCCAAATGTGAGGAATGCGGGAAACTGATTCACTTACACTGCGAGGAAATCCTTCATATCCGGGATCATTTGTTTGCCGATCACGGCTTTATGCTCGACAGCAAACGGACGGTATTTTACGGAATCTGCGAGGAATGCCGTGCGGCAAAGGCGTAAGAAAGAAGCAAAAAAGAACGAAAGACGAAGCAAATCATGAAAAAGACACGAATTATCATTTTATCCGCGCTGCTTTCCCTGACAATGATTTTAAGCGGCTGCGGCAGGCTTGGCGGATCAAACGGCAAAGCCGGAAGTCCTAATACCGATACACTCAGTGTGGTAACCACAATTTTTCCGGAATACGACTGGACAAAGAATCTTCTCGGAGAGAATCCCGGAAACGTCGATTTAAAACTTTTAATCGGAAGCGGTGTGGATCTGCACAGTTACCAGCCGTCCGCTGCGGATATTATGGCGATTGAAAACTGCGACATGTTCATTTATGTCGGCGGGGAATCGGACGCATGGGTGGAAGATGTTTTAAAAAGATCACCCGATGAAAACAGAGTCGTGATCAAACTTTTGGATGTCCTCGGCGGGGAAGCGAAGGAAGAAGAAATCGTGGAGGGAATGGAAGCCGAAGAAGAGGAAGAGGCAGAAGAAGGGGAAGAATATGACGAGCATGTATGGCTTTCCTTACGCTGCGCCGGCATTTTCTGTGACGCGATTGAAGAAGGACTTGTGACGATTAACCCCGAAAACAAAGAAACGTACGAGAAGAATCTTGCCGGATACAGAGCCGAACTGGAAGCCTTAAACGGGGAATACGAAAGCGTCTGTGAGGATGCATCCAAAAAGACCGTTCTGTTCGGGGACCGTTTCCCGTTCCGCTATTTAACGGATGATTACGGATTGGAATATTATGCGGCTTTTGCGGGTTGTTCCGCAGAAAGCGAAGCAAGCTTTAAGACAATTCTCTTCCTTGCGCAGAAAACGGATGAATGCCATCTTCCCGCAATTCTCACTATTGAAAGCAGTGACGGAAGAATTGCGCAGGCCGTACGGGACAACACGAAGGACGGAAATCAGGAGATTTTAACCATGAATTCCATGCAGTCCGTTACCGACTCCGATGTAAAAGAGGGAGTTACGTATCTCGGAATTATGAAAGAAAATCTGGAAGTATTGAAAGAGGCGTTGAAATAACAAATGAGTTACATTGAGGCAAAAAATCTGATTGTCGGTTATGAAGGAGAAGCCGTCGGGGATCCCATCAGTTTTGAAGTGAATCCCGGCGACTATCTGTGTATTGTCGGAGAAAACGGATCCGGAAAAAGCACGCTTGTAAAAACCCTTTTAAACCTTCAGAAACCGCTCGGGGGAGAGCTGATTACGGGAGACGGTCTTCGCAAAAACGAGATCGGGTACCTTCCGCAGCAGACTCCTGTACAGAAGGACTTTCCGGCATCCGTGAAAGAAATCGTTCTTTCGGGCTGTCAGGCAAAATGCGGCCTGCGCCCGTTTTACAACCGCGCGGAGAAAAAGCTTGCGGAAGATAACATGAAACGGATGGATATTTTCAGCCTGGCTGACCGCTGTTACAGAGATCTTTCCGGAGGACAGCAGCAGAGGGTTCTTCTGGCAAGGGCACTTTGTGCGGCCGAAAAGGTACTTCTTCTGGATGAGCCGGTTTCGGGACTGGATCCCAAAGTAACCGCACAGATGTATGAACTGATTGAGGGACTGAATAAAGAGGGCATCACCATTATCATGGTGTCCCATGACATTGATGCGGCCGTAAGATACGCAAGCCACATTCTGCACATAGGTGATACGGTCTTCTTCGGAACAAAGGAAGAGTATCTGCAAAGCAGGGAAGGAAAATATTTTTTACGAAAGCAGGAGGACGGAAAGAATGATTGATCTGTTGATTTTCTATTTAAGCCGTCCCATTGTCCAGTATGCCCTGATTGTCGGCGTACTGATTGCGCTTTGCTCGTCGCTTCTCGGAGTGACGCTGGTTTTGAAGCGCTTTTCCTTTATCGGGGACGGACTTTCCCATGTGGCATTCGGTGCCATGTCCATTGCCGCCGTGATCGGGCTGACCAATCAGATGCTGATTATTCTTCCGGTTACGGTAATCAGTGCCGTACTTTTGCTTCGTACCGGTTCGAATACCAGGATTAAAGGCGACGCGGCCATTGCCATGATTTCCGTGGGCGCGCTGGCCTTCGGGTATCTGATTATGAATATTTTCAAACCCTCATCGAATCTTACGGGGGATGTTTGCAGCACACTGTTCGGTTCCACGGCGATTCTTACCTTAACCGGACCGGAGGTTGTGGTCTGCATCATTCTGTCGATACTGGTGATTGCGTTGTTTGTATTCTTTTACAATAAAATCTTTGCGGTGACCTTTGACGAGAATTTCGGCAAAGCCGTAGGAACACCGACCGGTGCTTACAATCTTTTAATTGCGATTGTCATTGCGGTCATTATCGTTCTTGCCATGAAGCTGGTGGGCTCGCTTTTAATTTCCGCCCTGGTTATTTTCCCGGCACTGTCGGCAATGCGGATTTTCAGGAATTTTAAATCCGTAACCGTATTCTCGGCTGTTTTCTCCGTGGTCTGCACGATTCTGGGAGTCATCGTTTCCATTCTTGCGCAAACCCCGGTCGGAGCCACCATTGTGGCCGCCGATCTGGCCGGTTTCGGAATCTGCTGCTTAATCGGATTTATCGCAAGGGGAGGCGCGAAATGAAAAATTCCAAAAAACGGCGTTGCTTCTCCTTATTTTGATTATTTTTTTCGTTCCTTTCGGTTGCGCAAAAGGTCCGGGTAATGTAAAAATAGAAAAGAGTTCGAACGACGTTGCCGAAGTCTTAAAAAAAGCAGCCGAAACTTGGAGGTAACAATGAAGATTATTGATATTTTAAACCGGAAAAACATGTCTCTTTCATTTGAGGTTTTTCCCCCGAAGAAGGAGTCCGGTTTTGAGAGCGTAAAGAAAACAACGGAAGAAATCGCGGCCTGCAAGCCGGCCTTTATGAGTGTTACTTACGGTGCAGGTGGCGGAACCAGCCGTTATACGCTGGATATCGCAAAGGACATTGAAGACAAATACAGCGTGCCCACGCTTGCGCATTTAACCTGCGTTTCCTCTTCCCGTGCCATGGTAAGGGATAAAATCGAAGAAATGCATTCCATGGGAATCGATAACATCATGGCGCTTCGCGGGGATCTGACGCCGGAGCTTGAAGCGGGAGACCGCAGCAAGTGGGATTACCGTTATGCGGTGGAACTGATTCGTGAGATTAAGGAAAGCGGATACGATTTCTGTATCGGTGCTGCGTGCTATCCCGAGGTGCATCCCGAAAGTTCCGACCAGAGAGAAGACATTAAGCACTTAAAAGAAAAAGTGGATGCCGGCGTGGACTTCTTAACCAGCCAGATGATTTTTGACAATAATCTGTTTTATAACTATCTGTATAAAATCCGTGAGGCGGGGATTACCGTGCCCGTGCTTCCGGGTATCATGCCCATCACCAATGCAAATCAGGTCGAGAGGGCCATTAAACTTTCCGGTTCCTTTATGCCGCAACGGTTTAAGGCAATTGTGGATTATTTCGGAAAGGATCCCGAAGCCATGAAGCAGGCTGGAATTGCGTATGCGACGGATCAGATTATCGATCTTTACGCCAACGGTGTGACCAACGTTCACGTTTATTCGATGAACAAACCGGATGTGGCAAAGGCAATTATGAACAATCTCTCCGATATTCTCTGGAAGGATTTCGGAGTGGAAGGATAAGGATTCCGGATGCGGGAGTTTTTGGAAAAACTCGGGGCGGGAATTTTGGAAGAATCCTACAGAGCCGTCCCGGTATACAAAGAATACGAAACGGTGGATTTTAATCTGCCGGAGGCTTTGCGCTATGCGGGGATGCCTGCCCACAGTGCCCCCGAAGCCGGAGAGAAAGCGGTGCTTGAAGCCCTTGAGGAAATCGGCGGGAGTTTATTTTATAAAGTGGGATTTCTTTGTATGTCTTTACAGTGGGATGAAGAAGGCTTTCCCGTTCTTCCGTTTGCCCAGCATTCAAAGCTGTTAAAAAAGAACTTAAAAGGCTGCAGTGGCGTGATTCTTTTTGCGGCAACCGTGGGACCGGGAGTGGACCGGTATATTCGAAGATATGAAAGAAGCGAAGTCTCGAAAGCCGCCATTTTGCAGGGACTCGGAGCGGAACGCGTTGAGTCTTTGTGCAACCTTTTTAACAACGAGGTTAGAGAAGAGGCGGCAGAATACCGCTTAAAGGCACACCCGAGATTTTCGCCGGGCTTCGGCGATCTGCCGATTTCGGTGCAGAAGGAATTCCTGGGTTCGCTCGATGCCACAAGAAGGATGGGAATAACGCTAAGCGACTCTTACCTGATGGCTCCGTCCAAATCGGTGACGGCAATCATCGGGCTGGAGCGTCTGGCATGAGGGGAATCATAGTATGAATATTCTGGAGTACATGAAGAATCATTTTCTGTTTCTGGACGGAGGAATGGGAACACTTCTGCAGGAAGCGGGGCTGAAACCCGGAGAACTGCCGGAGCGCTGGAATGTGACCCATCCCGGGGAAATCATCCGGATTCAGAAAGGCTATTTTGACGCAGGCAGCAATATTATTCTGGCAAACACTTTCGGAGCCAACTCGCTGAAATTTGAGGAAGACGAATTAAGGAGTCTGATTCTGGCCGCTTTTGACAATGCCAAAAAGGCAAAGGAAAGCAGCCTCGGAACACAGGAAAAATATATCGCGCTTGACATAGGACCCATCGGAAAACTTTTAAAACCTTACGGTGATTACGAATTTGAAGATGCGGTTTCGGTTTATGCCAAAACGGTGCGAATCGGTGTGGAAGCAGGTGCGGATCTGATCTTTATCGAGACCATGAACGACAGCTACGATACCAAAGCGGCCCTTCTTGCGGCCAAAGAGAATTCAGATCTTCCCGTTTTTGTATCCAATGCTTACGGCAGCGACGGAAAACTGATGACAGGTGCATCCCCGGCAGCCATGGTTGCGATGCTGGAGGGCATGCATGCGGATGCCATCGGCGCGAACTGTTCGCTGGGACCCGATCAGTTAATCGGCGTTGTGGAAGAGTATTTAAAATATGCGTCCGTTCCCGTACTGTTAAAACCCAACGCCGGTCTTCCGCGTACGGAGAACGGCAAAACCGTATATGATGTTTCGCCAAAAGATTTTGCATCTTCCGTATCGAAACTTTTGCAAAAGGGTGTCCGGATTGCGGGCGGATGTTGCGGTACGACGCAGGATTTTATCAAAGAGCTGACGACGGCCGCAGCAAAAATCGAACCGGTTCCCGTGGTGAAAAATGAAATTTCGCTGGTATCGTCCTATACCCATGCGGTGGAATTCGGAACCTCCCCCGTTCTGATCGGGGAGAGAATCAATCCGACCGGAAAGAAGCGCTTTCAGCAGGCGTTAAGGGAGAGGGACATCGACTATATTCTTTCGGAAGGCTTAAAACAGCAGGATGCGGGTGTTCAGCTTCTGGATGTCAATGTCGGATTGCCGGAAATCGACGAACCCGAACTTTTGGAAACGGTTGTAAAAGAACTGCAGGCAGTCAGCGACTGTCCGTTAAATATCGACACCACGGATCTTGCTGCCATGGAAAGGGCCCTGCGCTGCTATAACGGAAAGGCAATGGTCAATTCCGTAAACGGCAAGGAAGAGGTTATGGAAGGAGTCTTTCCCCTGGTGGCCAAATACGGCGGTTTTGTCGTGGCACTGACACTGGACGAAGGCGGAATTCCTTCGGATGCCGAAACCAGAGTGGAAATCGCAAAGAAAATTATTGCAAAGGCGGCCGAATACGGAATCGAAAAGAAAGATCTGATTTTCGATCCTCTGGCCATGACGATTTCCGCGGATACCACGGCGGCGTTGTCCACGATGAAAGCGGTACATGACATACGGTATGACCTGGGTGTGAATACGTCACTCGGTGTGTCCAACGTATCCTTCGGTCTTCCGACAAGAAACATTGTCACCTCCACGTTTTTTGCACTCTGTCTTGAGGAAGGGCTGTCGGCGGCAATCATGAACCCTTACTCTGTGGAAATGATGAATGTTTATCATGCATTCAAAGCCCTTCACAACCTGGACGAAAACTGCATGGATTACATCGAGTACGCTTCGTCCATACCGGCACCGGCAGCGGCCGTTTCGCAGACGACGGGAACACCGGCACCGGAGAGCGGAAGCAAAACTTATGATTCCCCGCTGCAGGAAGCCATAATCCGCGGAAGAAAAGAGAAAACGGCGGCGCTTGCAAGGGAGCTTTTGAAGGATACCAAACCCATCGAACTGATTCAAAAGGAAGTTATTCCGGCGCTGAATATCGTGGGCGAGGATTTTGAGAAAAAGAAGGTGTATCTTCCCCAGCTGCTGATGGCGGCGGATGCGGCGAAAGCGGCGTTTGAAGAGGTAAAGATTTTGATGGCGAAGGAAGGCGGGGACAGCGCCCCTTCCCGATGCGCTTTTGTGATAGCAACGGTACACGGGGACATTCACGACATCGGAAAGAACATTGTCAAACTGATTCTGGAGAATTACGGATTTGCCGTAACGGATCTTGGCAAGGATGTTCCGGAGCAGACCGTCGTGGATGCCGTGGTAAAGCTTCATGCTCCGTTGGTTGGATTAAGTGCCCTTATGACCACAACGGTTCCGGCCATGGAAGAGACCATAAAGCTGTTAAGAAAAGAGGCACCGTGGGCGAAAGTCTGTGTGGGAGGAGCCGTGCTGACGCAGGAATATGCGGATCAGATCGGCGCGGACCGTTACTGCAGGGATGCGATGGAAACGGTGCGTTATGCCGAAGAAGTGGAAGCGGGCCTTTCATAAAAGAGTTATAAAGAAGGAAAAGGAGAGTAAATTCATGAAAGAAGTCAATTACCGTCCCAAAGGGGTTTGTTCTGTTCTCATTCACTATGATCTGGATGATGAGAATAAAATTCATAACTTAAGTTTTGTCGGGGGCTGCAACGGAAATTTAAAGGCAATCGGCCGTCTTTTAGAGGGTAAGGATGCGCAGGAAGCCGCTGATATTCTTCGCGGAAACCAGTGCGGAAACAGGGGAACCTCCTGTGCGGATCAGCTTGCAAAATCCATAGACGAGGCGCTTGCATAGCATTTGAAAATGCACAAAAAAATCCCAAAAACCATACAATTATTAGCAATTAAAACAATTGCATTGTTTTCGTGAAATAAATATAATAGCATTTGTTGATTCATAAACATATGGTTTTGAATTGTGATTTTAGGAGGAATTGAAATGACGTACGAAGAATTAGTGAAACTTGCGAAGAAGACCTATGAAAAGGCTGACGCTTCCGCAGTAAAGGAACATGTGGCAATCCAGTTTAACGTAACCGGTGAAGCCGAAGGTGCTTTCTATCTGGAAGTAAAGGACGGAAAGGTTTCCGTTGAGCCTTATGAGTACTATGACAGAGATGTAATTGTTACCGCAGAAGATACCGTTCTTGCTCAGATTGCAAACGGCAAGCTTGGTTTGGAGGCTGCTTATCTTTCCGGTAAGATTAAGGCTGAAGGTAATTTAAAGAAAGCTCTTCTCTTAAAAGAGTTAAAGGCAGCAGCAAAGAAAGCTCCCGCTAAGAAGGAAGCAGCTCCCAAGAAGGAAGCGGCACCCAAGAAGGAAGCAGCAAAGAAAGCTCCTGCAAAGAAAGCTCCCGCCAAGAAGGAAGAGAACAAGTAATTCGTTTCGTTCGATATATGTAAGAACAGGCAACCGCTTACGGCGGTTGCCTTTTTTCGAAAAAAAGGGCAGAATGATAGCATTTCTTGTGTATAGTATGTTATAATTCCCTATATATGGCGATTTATCGTTTTTTTGATTCGAAAAACGGATAATAGAGGAAACGAATATGAGAAAATCCAACTTCACTTTACTCAAAATGCTTCTGATGTTTGGTCTGATTCCTTTGGGATGTGCGCTGGCTGCATTTTTCCTGCTGACATATATTAACGTAACGAAGCTGATGCATACCAACACCAGAACGGAACTGGAACTTTGTAATGTGGAGTTTAACCACTATGTTGTCGAAGCTTTTGGAGACGATATGAATTCCGAAAAGTGGAAGAGTGCCAGAAACTACAGCTTCGTGGACAGTTTCCTGGACGAAGGAATCGTCATGACGGTATATAACATGGATACCGCGGTTCTTTCTTCTGCCAGGGATGAAAACGGAAACCGTATCGAAGGACTGACGGCGCCTAACGATATTACCTCGGAAGTTCTAAGAGGAACGAAGCACTATACGTCCGACAAGGTGGACATCGGTGGCGAAACTTACTTTGTTGATTATCTGCCGGTTAAGAATAATTCCGGCGATTATGTCGGAATGACCATGATCGGTAAACAGGTAAGAGAGGTAAACAGCCGTATCCGGGTGATTGCCCTGCGTGTTGTGATTGCGGGAATCATTCTGATTCTGCTTTTCTCCGTCGTAATCATTTTTGTGGCGGGAATCGTGAAAAAACCGTTCACGGAAATCGCAAACGCATTGGAAGTCTGCGCGGACGGACATGTCAGCGAGGCATTCCAGATTAAGAGTATCGTAAAAGAGAACAAGAAAATGATATTCTCTCTCGGACAGTTCAGGGAGAGCTTAAACGGAACCGTCGAAGAGGTCAAGAATGCAACGGGTATCATGGGCGAGAACGTGCACTCCATCAACAGCCTCTCCGAGGATACCCAGACGGCAGCCAATCATATTTCCTCCGCAGTGGAAGAACTGGCACAGGGTGCACAGAGCATGGCCGAAAGCGTACAGGACGTAAACATGAAGGTTTCCGATATGGGCGAACGTGTTGCGGATATTGAGAATAACGTCAAGAGACTTTCCGATTCCGCAGACGAAATGCATCAGATCAACCGCGATGCTTCCGACAGTATGGGTCAGGTACTTACTTCCTTTAAAGACACCATCGAAGCGGTAAACAGCATTACCGAGCAGATTCTTCGTACCAATGATTCCATCGAAAAGGTGAACGAGGCGGTGGAACTGATCATCAGCATTGCAAGCCAGACCAAACTTTTGTCCTTAAACGCTTCCATAGAAGCGGCGAGAGCAGGAGAATCCGGACGCGGTTTTGCGGTTGTTGCAAAGAGTATCGGCGAATTATCCTTAAAATCGAATGAAGGTGCGACCAGCATCCAGCAGATTGCAAAAGAGGTGTTAATCAACTCCGAGGAGAGCGTGAAACTGGCCAAGAACATCCGCGATGTCATTGAAGAAAGCCAGATGGATATCGAAAAGACAAGCAAGGAATTCGAGGCTCTCAATCTTGCAATCGAGGCAAATTTACAGGTAATCGGCGAAGTCAGGGAGAATACCAAGAAACTTTCCGCCATCAAGGAATCCATTGTTTCCAACGTAAGCGACCTCTCTGCGATTTCGGAAGAAAATGCGGCATCCTCCGAAGAGGTCAGCGCATCCATCGAATCCGTATCGGAGAACGTTACGGAAATCAACAATCAGATGTCCCAGATGGAAGCTCTCTCCACACATCTTTCCGATACCGTATCCTTCTTCAGCTAAGAGAATCATATAAATCAATATATTTTCGAAAGGAGAGCGACCATGGCACAGTCCATCGAATATCGTTATGACACACAGTTACTGATTGAAAGAGTAGACAAGGATTTGGACGAGGATGAAATCAACGATTACATCACGGACAACTTCGTAGGAGATTGTCTTCTTGCAGTTGGAGACGAGGAATTGATAAAAATCCACTATCATACCAATGAACCCTGGAAGGTTTTGGAATACTGCTCCACTCTGGGAGAAATTTATGACATCGTGGTAGAAGACATGGATCGTCAGGCAAGAGGATTAAAGGGCTGAAAAGCCGGTTAAACATATGGTTAAAGAAAAAATCGGCATCCTGGTGGGGGCTTCCCCGCTGGGATGCGAGAAAGAGTATTTAAAAGAAATCCTTCTTTCGAAGGATACGGTATCGGTGGCGGCGGACGGCGGCCTTTCTTTTTTTGTAAAAGAAAAAATCACTCCCTCGTTCTGGATCGGTGACAGGGATTCCGTACAGTCATCCGCTTTCGAAGAAGCAAAGATTCTTTTTCCAAAGCTTGATTTATCCCCCTGCCCCAGGGAAAAGGATGATACCGATATGCGTCTCGGCATGGTTACGTTAAAGAATCTCGGAATCGGAAAGGTTCTCATTTTCGGCGGACTCGGCGGAGAAAGGCTGGATCATACCATTGCGAATATCCAGCTTCTGCACGAATTTGAAAAGGAAGGAATCCGTTCGATTCTGGTATCGGAAAAGGAATACCTGCTTGTGCTGACCGCAGGGGAAGAACTGGTATGGCCGAAAAACAAGGAGGGAATCCTTTCCGTTTTCTCGCTGGAGGAGGAAACGAAGATTTCCATCCGAGATCTGAAATACGAATACGAGGGAAGCTTAAGCAACAAAAAAGTGCTCGGAATCAGCAACGAGTTTAACGGCCGGGGAGGCAGAATTTCCGTCCGGAAAGGTACGGCGCTGATTGTTAGAAACGCGTATTTTAAAACCGATGAAGAAATTTTTCCATGAAACCGTCAATCCGTAAAAGAGCCTGAACCGGAGAGAATCCATGCCAAAATACCTGGAAATTTATGAAGAACTGAAAAAGGACATTACGGACGGGATTTACCCAAACGGCGGCAAAATTCCCGGAAAGCGCACCATGGCGGATGAAAAAGGGGTAAGCGTAATCACCGTGGAACACGCCTATGAACTGCTTGCCGAAGAGGGTTATATTGATTCCAGACAGAGAAGCGGGTACTATGTCAGTTACAGTGCCGGAGATTTTTTTCCGGGAGCATCTGCCGGACATACGTCTGCAACCGTCCGTCCCGTATTCGAAGAAGAAAAAAAGAATACGGCCCCTCCGGCCGGAAGCTTTTCCCCTTCCATTTATGCAAAGACTGCAAGAAAAATCCTGTCGGGAAATCCGAAATCCGTGATGGAGAAGTCTCCCGCATTTGGGAACGAATCCCTGCGTCTGGCCCTTTCGGAGTATCTTTTAAGAAGCCGTCATATTAAAGCAAATCCGGATCAGATTCTGATCGGTGCCGGAGCGGAGTACCTCTACGGAGTGATTGTCCGCACCCTCGGCCGGGATAAAATATACGGTATCGAGTCGCCCGGTTACCGGCGAATTGAGCAGACATACTTAGATGACGGTGCAAAAATCGAACTTCTTCCTCTCGGAAAGGACGGAATCAAAAGCAGCAGTCTCTGGAATACCAAAGCGAGAGTTTTACATATCACTCCTTACCGGAGTTTCCCTACCGGTGTTACCGCGTCGGCCGGGAAGAAGGCTGAGTATTTAAAATGGAGCACTTCCGTAAACGGGATTCTGGTGGAAGATGACTTCGAATCGGAGTTTACACCGTCAAGGAAAGCGGAAGATACGTTGTTTTCCCTGGACAAGGCGGGAACGGTGCTGTATATCAACACATTCACGAAAACCATCGGTCCTTCCGTCAGAATCGCCTATCTTTTGATTCCGAAGAATCTGCTGAAACTCTTTCGGGAAAGAATCGGAGAGTACGCCTGTCCCGTTCCGACTTTGGATCAGCTGATTCTGGCCGAACTGATTGAAAACGGCGATTTTGAGCGGCACATCAACCGCGTCCGGAGACAGAACCGCTTAAACCGGATGAAAAAAGAGAAGAAATAGGATATAATACGATTGTGGAAAGGGGTAAGAATATGAAAAAGAACAAAAAGAACAGAAACACAATCCGCGACCGGATTATCCTGCTTGTTCTCTTTGCCGCGCTTACCGGTGCACTTGCTTTGGGACTGACATTTCATTCGAGTGCATTCGGAGACTATAACGATTATGATTACGATACCGATACCGGCGGAGGCGACTGGGGAGGAAGCGACTGGGGAGACAACGATTGGGGCGGATCAAGCTGGGACGACGATGATTACGGCGGTGGCGGCGGAGATGTCCTTGGACTTTTAAGTCTGGTCAATCTTCTTCCTCCGAGAATGCGATGCTGTGCGATTATCATAATCATCATCGTCTTCATCGTGGTTACATCCGTAAAGAAATCTAGGAGAAATAAGTCACAGCAGAATGTGACAGGAGGCGGTCCCGTGCAACAGAACATTCCAATCAGGCCGCAGGCACCGAGACAACAGGCTCCTTTAGCAAACTTAAACATTCCGAACAGGGATGTGGAGATTTCGAATATCATCAAGGAAAGAGACGTAAACTTCACGGCACCCGATTTTATCGCCTTTGCAAAGAACGTTTACATGAATATTCAGGATGCATGGTGTAAGAGAGATCTCGAGCCGGTACGCATGATGCTGCATCAGAATCTCTATGAACGCAGCGAGAGACAGATTCAGAGAAAAATCGCCGACGGCATTGTTCAGCATCTTGACCGATTAACCGTAAACGATGCATACATGACATCCTACCGAAGCGATGCGCAGTATGAATACGTTAAGGTATACTTAAATTCTTCCATGATTGATTATCAGGTGAAGGAATCCACCGGCCAGATTCTGTACGGCGATCAGTCGACCCGCTGGACCATGCGTTACGAAATGACGTTTATGAGAAGCAAAGGCGCGAAGACGGCGGAAGCGGGAGCAAAGGAAATCGGCATCAACTGTCCGAACTGCGGAGCACCGCTTAAAGGCACCAGCTTCGGCAAGTGTCCTTACTGCGACAGTCTTGTTACGACAGGTCTTTACAACTGGGTATTAAGCGACTTCAATGCCATCAAGAACGAATTCCACGATGAAGGAATTCAGATACAACAGGAACAGAACGTATGATTAAGTAAGGTTGAAAAAGCCCCGGGATAATCCCCAATGTCATTAAGTTAAGAGGGACTTTAAAAGATCTCTGCATCGAAAATGATGCAGGGGTCTTTTTTGCAAAGAAGGGGTTGACAGCACCACCGAAAAGTGCGGCCGCTTTCGCTACTGATTGTTTTTAGAGGTAGCGAAAGCGGCCCTTG
>ODAJ012180736.1_pt1 | contig 38592 bp, 33 predicted proteins | sample 1539241 | NCBI WGS metagenome assembly ODAJ01 (sample SAMN02144231, study PRJEB22623) | gut metagenome | biome: sheep rumen | host: Ovis aries | place: New Zealand
GCCCTTGTGTCTGGATGACTGGACTTGAACCAGCGACCTCCTGGTCCCTAACCAGGTGCGCTACCAACTGCGCTACATCCAGAGGTCCCCTCGAAAGGGATTGCAAATATCGGTATTCTTTTCCGAAAATGCAAGAACTTTATTTCAAACTTTCTTGCCGGGCCTTCAAAGCGGCCTTGAGAGCGGAGGCGGCGCGCATTTTCCGGATGGGGCCGCTGACGACGGCGAAGGTGCCGAGATCCGCTTTCAGTTCCTCGTAAGTGAAACTGGGATAGAGCCGTGCGAGTTCCCCGGCATAGAGCGCGAGGCGGTCACCGGTTTCCAGCGGATAGTCATCCTCCCCGAAAAAGCGTTCCGACCAGCGGAAGAACGCCAGGCGGGCCCGGACGTCCTTTTCCACCAGGGCAGGGTCGCCATCAGGAACGGGAGCATTGTACGTGACACGTTCCCAGCGGACGCTGCGGATACCGGTCTTCTTCGCGGCCGAAAGAATGACGGCGAGGTCCATGCCGGCGGCTTCCGGATCGGCCTCGAAAGCCTCGCGAAGGACCTGGGCGCGGATAACGAACGAAGAAAGCGGAGCGACGTCCCCGTCCTGGAAAAGACGGACGAAAAGTTTTCCCGGACGCGTTTTCAAGGGATACTTCCGGTAAGGTTTCTCCAGATTCCAATGGAAGATGTCGTAGGAAGGATGGGCGTCGATGCAACGGACCATCCGCTTGACGCTGAGTTTCCCCAGGTCCACGTCCGGCGTCAGGAAACAAACCCACTCCGCACCGGGGACGGCATCCAGGCACTGTTTCCAAAGAGGAAGACCGGCATCCTCCAGGTCCACGGTTTCCACCGCCATCCGATGTTCGAATCCGGCCGTCACGGCATGGGCTTCCGCCGTTCCGCTCAGATCCGCGACGAGAACCCGAAAGGAGGAATCCTTCTGGAAAGAAAGCATGGACAGGGTCCGGTGGAGCGTGTCGATGTTCCGGGCCGGGATGATGAAGCAGATCTCACTCATGGCGCTACCTTTTATTCTTTGCAAAGATAGCGATTTTGCTTAAATTTGTAGGATTATCGAAAACTAGATTCCGGATGCGTGATTTCCTCAAGATGATGCGGCAGTACGCCCTCCCCTACAAAGGTTACCTGGCCGGGGCGGTCGTCCTGAACATCCTGTCCGCCATATTCAATATCTTTTCCTTCGCAGTCATCGTTCCGCTGCTGAACATCCTGTTCCGGCTGGATACGGCGCAGTACGCGTTCATTCCCTGGGGAACGGAAGGATATTCGTTCAAGGACACCCTCGTGAACAATGCCTACTGGCTGGTGTCCGACTTTTCCGCCCAGCACGGTGCCGTTACGGCCCTGCTGCTCCTTTGCGCCGTCATGATCTTCTTCACGGCTCTCAAGACCTCCTGCTACTTCGGGTCCGCCGCCGTGATGATCCCCATCCGCACCGGCATCGTGAAAGATATCCGGAACCGCATCTACAACAAGATCCTGAACCTGCCCATCGGCTTTTTCTCCCAGGAGCGCAAGGGCGACATCATCGCCCGGATGAGCGGTGACGTGAACGAGGTGGAGACCTCCATCACCGCCTCCATCGAAATGCTCATCAAGGACCCGATCCTGATCGTCCTGTATTTCGGATTCCTGGTGTTCCTGAGCCCGGAAATGATGCTTGTCATGCTCACCTTCGTCCCCGCCTTCGTCTGGGTGATGGGCGTCATCGGCAAGCAACTCAAGCGGCAGTCCCTGGAGGCGCAGACCCTCTGGAGTGACACCATGGCCCAGGTGGAGGAAACCCTGGGCGGCCTCCGCGTCATCAAGGCCTTCAACGCCGAGAAAAAGATGTCCGACCGCTTCGAGGGCGTCACCGACCGGATGCGCCGGAAGATCAACCGGGTGAACACGCGCCAGGCATCGGCCCATCCCGTCAGCGAATTTCTCGGAACGGTGATGATCATGGCAGTCCTCGCCTTCGGCGGCTACCTGATCATCCGGGGCAAGGGCCTGTTCGGCGGCAGTTTCATGGACGCCTCCCAGTTCATCTTCTTCATGATCATCCTCTACTCGGTGATCGAACCCATCAAGGAACTCTCCCGCGCCACCTACGGCATTCCCAAGGGACTTGCGTCGATGGAGCGCATCAACCGCATCCTCGAGGCGGAGAATCCCATCCAGGAGGCCCCGGACGCAGCCGGCATCCAAGAATTCAAGGACCGGATCTCCTTCGAGGGTGTCCAGTTCTCCTACGAGAGCGGGCGCGAAGTGCTCAAGGGCGTGGACCTCGAAATCCCCCGCGGGAAGATGGTTGCGATCGTAGGCGAATCCGGTGCCGGAAAATCCACCCTCGTGGACCTCATCCCCCGTTTCTACGATGCGACGGACGGCCGGATCACCATTGACGGAAAAGACATCAAGAGCCTGAAAGTCAAGGACCTCCGTGGCCTGATGGGGAACGTGAACCAGGACCCGATCCTGTTCAACGACACCATCTTCAACAACATCGCCTTCGGGGTGGAGAACGCCACGGAGGAAGAGGTCGTCGCCGCGGCGAAGATCGCCAATGCCCATGACTTCATCATGGAAAAGCCCGAAGGCTACCAAACCAACATCGGCGACCGGGGCACCAAACTCTCCGGCGGACAGCGGCAGCGCCTGTCCATCGCCCGGGCCATCCTCAAGAACCCGCCCATCCTGATCCTGGACGAGGCCACCGCCTCCCTGGACACCGAATCCGAACGCATCGTCCAGGACGCCCTGGACCATCTGATGAACACCCGCACCACCATCGCCATCGCCCACCGCCTCTCCACCGTGAAGAATGCCGACGAAATCATCGTCCTCCACGAAGGAAAAGTGGTCGAGCGCGGACGGCACGAGGAACTCATCGCCCTGGACGGTTATTACAAGAAACTCAACGACATGCAATCCTTATGAGACAGATACGCGTACCCCTCATCGCCGATTTCGAGGAACTGGACCTCGACACCGCCCTCGAACTTCACGGCGCCCCCTTCCAGGTGGACCAGGTCAACTGGCCGGCCGATTTCCCTTACGCTCCCTTCTGCGCGGGCCGCATCGCCCGGACGGAGGAGGCCCTGATCGTGGACTTCCGCGTGAGCGGACTGGACCTCAGGGCCCTCAACACGGAGGACAACGGACGCCAGTGGGAAGACAGTTGCGTGGAAGTGTTCCTCGGGAATCCCGACGGAAGCGAATACTACAATTTCGAGATCAATCCGCTCGGAAAGGTCCTTGCCGCCAAGGGTCCCGGCCGGGAAAACCGTGCCAAGCGCCCCGCGGAAGAGATGGAGGAGATCATCCGGACCGCCCAGTTCGAAGGGCCGCAGGAATTCGACGGCGGCATCTGGAACTGGCGCGTCACGGTCGTGATTCCCTTCGAACTCGTGGGCATCGACCCGGAGAACCTTCCGGAAAAGGTCCGGGCCAATTTCTACAAATGCGGTGACAAGACCGCCCATCCGCACTTCGTGAGTTGGAATCCGGTGGGCACGCCCTCCCCGGACTTCCACCGCCCGGAGTTCTTCGGTGAACTCCTGCTCGGATGAGCCCGCGCAACCGCCTGCTTGCCGCGAGGATCCTGTCCGTCCTGTACCTCGCCGCCGTCATCTGGCTGTGTTTCGGCCAGTTCGACAGCGTGCCCGACGTTCCGCGTTCCCTGTGGGGCATCCCGATGGACAAGGTCGTCCATTTCCTGATGTTCCTCCCCTTCCCGGTACTCGCCTATTTCGCCTTTGACCGATACTCTGAAAAGTTCTGGCCCTCAGTCCTTTGTGCCATGGCAGCCTTCGTCGCCGGCCTGCTTTTCGCCGCCGGAACGGAGGTGGGACAGGCCCGCCTGACGACCTACCGCAGCGGAGATCCCCTGGATTTCCGGGCGGACCTCCTGGCCATGGCCGCCGGTACCCTCATCGTTATCCTCCTCAACCTCCGGAAACTGCGCAAATGATCCGAAAAATCCTCCCCATCCTCCTCGCCGCCACCCTCGCAGCGCTCCCCCTTCCGGCCCAGACCGCCAAGGAATTCCGGACGGCGGCCGATTCCCTCCGCGCCCGCATGGAGCGCCGGACACGGGTGAAAGTCCCGCTCAAACTCAACAAGGTCCAGAAACGGGGAACGACGCTGGATTTCCACTTCAGCCAGGAACTGTCCGACTTCCCGTGGCGGGCCGCCGACGTGGAATGGTTCCGGGAAGAACTCCGGAGCCTCACGCCGCCCGCCTATCGGGCCTACACCCTCGGTGACATCTTCGCGAAGGACGTGGACCTCAACAAGTTGCCGATGCCTGCCATCGGCAAGAACGGAGGGCCGGTGGAGACCTCGCTGCGGAGGGGCGACCCCAGGGGGAAGACCCCGGCGCTGGTCCGGACCGACGAGAAATGGAGCCGGGGCCTGTCCGGCCGGCACATCGCCCTCTGGCAGAGCCACGGCCGCTACTACGAATCCAAGACCGAACGCTGGGAATGGCAGCGGGCGGCGACGCACCGCACGGTGGAGGACATGTACACGCAGGGATACGTCCTCCCCTATCTGATCCCGATGCTGGAGAACGCCGGCGCCGTCGTCATCACGCCGCGCGAACGGGATCTCCAGAGTTGGGAGGTCATCTGCGACAACGATCCCTCCTTCCCGGAAGATCGAACCGGAAGGATGCGCCGCACCGGCCGCTACAAGGAAACCGGCAGTTGGAGCGAGACCGCGCCCGGCTTTGCCGATACGAAACCGGTGTACCATGTCTATGAGAATCCCTTCCAGGCGGGAACGGCCCGCATGTGCGAAGCCTCCACCGACAAGGATTCCCACGGCAAGGCGACCGCCACCTGGCGGCCCGATATCCCCGAGCGCGGGGAATATGCTGTCTATGTCTCCTACCGCTCCTTCTCCAACAGTACCACGGATGCCGTCTATACGGTCCATCACCTGGGAGGCGAAAGCGTGTTCCACGTGAACCAGCGCATGGCCGGATCCACGTGGGTCTATCTCGGCACCTTCACCTTCGACGAGGGTGACAGTGGAGCCGTCACGCTGACCAACGAGAGTTCTTCCGGCGGCATCGTCAGTGCCGATGCGGTCCGTTTCGGGGGCGGTATGGGCAAGATCGAGCGCGGCGGGGAGACCTCCGGCTACCCTGCTTTCGCGGAAGGCGCCCTGTACAGCATGCAATGGGCCGGCATGGACGTCCACGAGTTCGACGACTGGGAGGACGACTATACCCGGGATTACGCCGGGCGCGGACGCTGGGTGTCGCGCCTTTCCGGCGGTTCCCGCGTCAATCCGGAGATTCCCGGCGGCCGGGTCCCCTTCGACCTTTCCCTCGCCTTCCATACCGACGCCGGCGTCACGCCCAACGATTCCATCGTGGGCACCCTGGGTATCTACACGCTCAAATGCGAGGACAAGGACGAACTTCCCAACAAGGAATCCCGGATGAACGGACGCCTCCTGACGGACCTCGTCCAGACGCAGGTCGTGAACGACCTCCGTTCCGGGTTCGAGCCGAAGTGGACCCGCCGGCAGACCTGGGACCGTTCCTACAGCGAATCCCGGACGACCTCCGTCCCGGGCATGCTCCTGGAACTGCTGTCCCACCAGAACTTCGCCGACATGAAATACGGCCTGGATCCGTCCTTCCGGTTCACGGCCTCCCGGTCCGTGTACAAGGGCATCCTCAAATACCTGAGCGCCCGGTACGGATGCAACTATACGGTCCAGCCCCTGCCCGTCACCGCCTTCCGGGCGGAACTCAAGGACGGGAAAGCGGTCCTGAGCTGGCTGCCGGCGACGGATCCCCTGGAGCCCACGGCAAAACCCGCCGGGTACATCCTGTACACGCGGGAGGATGACGGGGCCTTCGACACCGGTGTCCTGCTCGAGGACCCGGAAAAGGACGGCAAGCGCCTGACTGTCACCGTTCCCGTGAAGAAAAACCGGCTGTACGGTTTCCGGATCGTCGCTTACAACCAGGGCGGGAAAAGTTTCCCTTCGGAAACCCTCACGGTGGGAACGCCCGGGGACGATGCGAAGAAGATCCTGATCGTCAACGACTTCACCCGGGTTTCGGCACCCGCCTGGATCGACACGCCCTCCTACGGCGGTTTCTTCGACGACATCGACAGCGGCGTCCCGGATCGGTACGACATCACTTTCGTGGGACAGGTGAACCAGTTCGACCGGAACAAGGCATGGACCGACGACGACAACCCCGGGTTCGGCGGCTCGTTTACGAACCGGGCCGGACGCGTGATCGCCGGCAACACCTTCGATTTTCCCGCCGTCCACGGACGCGCCCTGCTGGATGCCGGCTATGCGGTCAGTTCCACCAGCGTGGACGCTTTCCCCGGCCTGGATGCCACTGCCTACGCGGCCCTGGATGTCATCTGCGGGAAGCAGGTGACGACCAAGATCGGCCGCGGCGCCGTTCCGGACCGGTATACGGTCTTCCCCGCCGCCTTCCGGGACGCCCTGCGCGCCTATGCCGATGCCGGCGGTTCCATCCTGGTCTCCGGCGCCTATATCGGCACGGACGCCTGGGACAACGTATATCCTGTCACCTTCAATGAGACTGAGCGCGAAAAGACGCGCACCTTCATCCGGGAGGTCCTCGGCTATAAATGGGTTACCAACTATGGCGACGTCTCCGGCATCGTCGTCCCGAAGGAAGGCGGTCCCATCCAGTTCGGCGGGCCGATGGCCTACAACCGCCTGTTCAGCGAGAAGATCTACCGGGTAGAGAACCCGGACGGCATCGAACCGGCTTCGGAGAAAGCCCGGACCATCCTGCGCTATGCCGGCACGGCCATCCCGGCCGCCACGCTCCTGGACGACGGGAAGCACCGGGCCATCGCCTTCGGCTTCCCGCTGGAAACGCTCACGACGGAAGGGGCGCTGGACCTGGTCCTGCGCATCTCGATGCAGTATCTGGTGAAATAAGGAGCCCGGTTACAGCAGGTCCGTAACCTGGATATCCGGCCGCAGGGCCGCCTCCTTCCGGAACTCGGAAGGGGTCATCCGCGTATATTTCCGGAAAAAGCGCGTAAAGTAGGACGGGTCCTCGATGCCGATGGAATAGGAAACGTCCGCGATGGAGCGGTCCCGGTTCTTCAGCAGGGTCTTCGCCCAGTTGACACGGGCGATTTCCACCCACTCCATGGCGCTGTGACGGGTTTCCGTACGGACCAGTTTGTTCAGGTAACTGGGCGAGATCCCCAGTTTGGCGGCATAGCCCGAAACGGAGTCCATCGGGACGGAACGGTCGAAGATGAGTTCCATGAAGCGGTTCACGGTGGGGTGCGTCTTTCCGCTGGCCGGGAATTCCAGGGAGTAGAGCATCAGGTCGAAGGCGCGGATGATGTAACCGTCATCCCCGCGGGCATAGGCCGTGACGATCTGGTCGAAAAGTTCGCCCACCATGGTGGCCCCGTCGAACCAGAAAGTGTGGAAGACCGGCTTCCCGCAGGTCAGGCAAGGATAGTTCGCTTCCCGGAGGAAGGAGAGGGTGAAAGTTCCCGTATAGCCCACGATGTCCTTGAAATAATGGACGGTAAAAGGCATGTGGTCCGGAATCAGGAGGAACTGGCCGCCGCGGATAAGGCAGTTTTTCCCGTCAATGTCCGCCAGCACTTCTCCTCCCAGCAGATACAGGAAGGAATACATCGGCAGAACGGCCTGCGGAATCTCCGTCGCTTCGATAGGCGCATGGGACTGGAGTCTGCGGATGGAAAACGACTCCCGGCTCCAGTCGGCCCCTTTTTCCCAATAAGGAATGACCCTTTTCATAACAAGAAATGTTTCTGGAACTCTTCAAGGCAACAAAGATACAATTTTTCGATAGTTTTTCCTATCTTTGTGCTATGGCACAATCCAACCCTCTTTTCAAAGACCTGCGGCGCTCCCTGCACGAAAAACTCAGGGAATCCCTCGTTTCCGTGGTTCCCGTCAGCCTGATGGTCTTTCTCCTTGCCATCACCCCATGGGTGGACATTTCCAAGCACGAACTCCTGGTCTTCGGCGGCGCCGCGCTGCTGCTGATCCTCGGCATCGGCCTTTTCAACCTCGGGGCCGACATGGCCATGACCCCGATGGGCCAGTACATCGGCGAAGGGCTCACCAAGTCGCGGAAACTGGGCCTCCTCCTGGGCGTGAGTTTCCTGATGGGCCTGCTGATCACCGTCGCCGAACCGGACCTTTCCGTCCTGGCCGGACAGGTGAGCGCCGTCATGAACGGGACGCTGCTCATCTTCACCGTCGGCGTAGGCGTGGGGCTTTTCCTACTGATTGCCGTCCTGAAAATCGTCTTCCACAGCGACCTGACATCGATCCTGATGTTCTGCTACATGGTCCTGTTCAGCATCGCCGCCCTCCTGTTCGACAGCGGGAAAGGGTCCTTCCTTCCCCTGTCCTTCGACTCCGGCGGCGTGACGACCGGTCCCATCACCGTCCCCTTCATCATGGCCCTGGGCGTGGGCATCGCCCTCACGGTCGGCGGTCGGAATGCCAGCGAGAACAGTTTCGGGCTCATCGCCCTTTGTTCCGTCGGCCCCATCGCAGCCGTCCTCCTGCTGTCCCTCACGGCGCAAGGCGACCTTTCTTTCACCGTTCCGGATTATTCCATGGACTCGGTCCTGCAGAAAGGCTTCGGCGGTCTGCTCGGAGAGATGTCGCTGGAGGTCGGAAAATCCCTTGTCCTGGTGGTCCTGTTCTTCTTCGTCCTCCAGTTCGCCATCCTGAAACTGCCCCTGTTCAAGATCATCCAGATCCTGTTCGGCATCCTCTATACCTTCCTCGGGCTGGTGCTTTTCCTCGCGGCCGTATCGATGGGATTCATGCCCGTCGGCTTCAAGATCGGGACAGAACTCGCCGCATACAATCCGGTCATCCTGATCGTCTTCGCCTTCGTCCTGGGCATGGTCGTGGTCCTGGCCGAACCGGCCGTCCACGTCCTGAACAACCAGGTGGCGGAAATCACCGGCGGAGAGGTTTCCAAGCGGCAGATGATGATCGCCCTGTCCGTGGGCGTAGGCATCTCCATCGGCCTTTCGGTCATCCGTGTCCGCTACGGATTCTCCTTGCTGTACTACCTGATTCCCGGCTATCTGCTGTCGCTGGGCCTGTCGTTCTTCGTTCCGAAACTGTACACAGCCATCGCCTTCGACTCCGGCGGCGTCGCGAGCGGGCCCCTCACCTCCAGTTTCATCCTGCCCCTGGTGATCGGTGCCTGCTGTACCCTCCAGGGTGAGCCGGCCGTGCTGGACTTCGCCTTCGGTGTCGTCGCCATGGTGGCGATGACACCGCTCATCACCATCCAGACCCTCGGTTTCCAGTCCGTCCTCAAGGTCCGGAGCCGCGAGAACGCCGCCATGCGCCGCATCCTCGCCTCCGCCGACGACCAAATCATCTATTTCGAGTAATGCCCATGGAAAGTACACGGAATATTGCCCCGGTGAAGTTGGAAGTGGTCTTCGCCATCGTCCACAACGAGAAGTCCGCCTACTACACCAGCCTCATCCAGGCCCACCAGGCCAACATCCACCTGACGGTTCCGGCCAAGGGAACCTCCCACCTGATCCTCGACTACCTGGGCCTCACCGAGAAGCCCAAATCCCTCATCCTCAGCATCGTACGGGCCGACCAAAGCGCAGGGCTCATCGAACTGCTGGACCAGACTTTCAAGAAAGGGAAGAATTACAAGGGCGTCGCCTTCACCGTCCCGATGACCAGCATCATCGGCACCCTCGTGTATGGATTCCTGGCCAACGACAAGAGAACCGTCAAAGAGAAAGAAGTTTAAGAATATGGCAGCAAGCACATTCGAACTCGTCGTCTGCATCGTGAACGCAGGCTTTTCGCAGAACGTGATGGAAGCGGCCCGTGCGGCGGGCGCCAAGGGCGGGACCATCCTCCGCGCCCGCGGATCGGCCAATCCCGAATCCGAGGAATTCTTCAACATCACCATCCAGCCGGACAAGGAAGTGCTCATGATCCTGGTCCCCGCAACAATCAAGGACGAAGTCCTGAAGGCCGTTTACAAGCAGGGCGGACTGACCACCGACGCCCATGGCATCGCCTTCTCCCTCCCCGTCAGCCACACCACCGCCATCAAGGAATAAGCCATGCTCCAAGTTTACTGCAAGAACACGAAGACCTCCCGGAAGTATCCCGAAGGCACTTCCCTCGCCCAGATGCTGGAAGATTTCGAATTCGACCGTCCCTACCCGATCGTGTCGGCCAAGGTGAACAATGTCTCCCAGGGCCTCAAGTTCAAGGTATACCAGAACAAGGACATCGAATTCCTGGACGTCCGGGAAGCGAGCGGAGCACGGGTGTACTGCCGCTCGCTCTGTTTTCTGCTTTTCAAGGCGGCGACGGACGTATTTCCGGGGAGCCGCCTGTTCATGGAACACCCGATCTCGGGCGGATTCTTCTGCCACCTGAGGAAAGCGGACGACACGGATCTCACGCCCGAAGACCTCACGCTCCTCAAGGCGCAGATGAAGCAACTCGTGGAGAAGGACCTCCCCTTCCACCGCTACGACGTCCAGACCGAGCGCGCCATCAAGGAATTCCGGAAATCCGGCTATGACGACAAGGTGCGCCTGCTGGAAACGAGCGGCGAGGCCTACACGGATTACTACACGCTGGACAACACCTCCGACTACTATTACGGAAAACTCGTCCCGTCAACCGGTTACCTGACCGTCTGGGACATCCAGCCCCTGTTCGATGGCATTCTCCTCCGGGTCCCTGACCGGCATGATCCGTCCGTACTGGCGCCCTTCGTAGACCAGCCCAAGACGTATGAGATGTTCAAGGAGAACTTGCGCTGGAACATCATCATGGGCCTGAACACGGTGGGCGACGTGAACCACTCCATCCTCGAAGGCCACGCCAGCGAACTGATCCAGATCGCCGAGGCGCTCCAGGAGAAGAAGATCGTCCAGATCGCCGAGGAAATCGACCGTCGCTACCGGGCCGAGGATCCCGTGAAAGTAGTCCTGATCACCGGCCCTTCCTCCTCCGGAAAGACCACTTTCTGCAAGCGCCTGTCCATCCAACTCAAGGCCTGCGGCCTCAAGCCCCTGTCCATGTCCACGGACGACTATTTCGTGAACCGGCTGAACACCCCGCGGTTCCCGGACGGAAGCTTCGACTTCGACAACTTCGACACGGTAGACCATGCCCTGATGGAAGCCGACATCAAGAAGATGCTCGCGGGCGAGGAAGTGAATGTCCCGGAGTTCAATTTCGTCACGGGCCTGAGGGAGTATAACGGCAAGAAAATCAAGTTGGAGCCGGGCTGCATCCTCATCATCGAGGGCATCCACGCCCTGAATCCCGGCCTCACCGCCGAAATTCCCGACGCCGCCAAGTTCAAGATCTTCATCAATACCCTCACCGGCATCCTCCTGGACAACCACAACTGGATTCCCACGAGCGACAACCGGCTCCTGCGCCGGATCGTCCGCGACTACAACAAGGGCGCCTTCTCGGCCCGGGAATCCATCAGCCAGTGGCCGAACGTGAGGAGCGCCGAGGAGAAGTGGATCTATCCCTACCAGGAATCCGCCGACATGATGTTCAATTCGGCCTACCTCATCGAGTTCGCCGTCCTGAAGAATCATGCGGAACCCATCCTGAGGAGCGTTCCCCAGAACTGTCCGGAGTATTCCGAGGCACACCGCCTGCTCAAGTTCATCCACTATTTCACACCGGTTCCCGACAAGGAAATCCCCGCCACGTCCCTCCTGCGGGAGTTCTTGGGCGGGTCCAGTTTCAAATAAGGGACGGGCTTACTTCTTTTCCTCGGCGGGAACGATCGGGATATCCGGATCCACGACGAGGGATTCCACCAGGCGGGAAAGCGAATCGAGGCGCTGCTGGATCCGGTCCAGTTGCGCTTCTTTTTCGGCCAGTTCCTGCTCCGTCCGGTCATAGATGTCCCGGACCATCTGGTTCATCTCCGCATCGGTCATTCCCAGCGCATGCTCTTTGATGACAATCTGGTCGGATTTGATGCCGTGGGCCAGGGCGGAGGAGAAGAAGGCCGTCTGGGTCTCATAGGACATCGGCTCACCCGTGAGGGAGATCTCCACCTTCCGGCCGTGGTCGCTGTAAATCCGGTAATCATAGATATAGGACCGGGATACGAGCCTATTCTCCTGAATGAACGCATCCACGCTCCGTTCGAAATTATTGTCCCGGACCATGCCGATGGCGGAGATGAGACTCGGAATCACGACGATGAGGATGATGGTGGAGATCAGGCTGCGCCGCTTGGAGACGAGGGCCGGATCCAGGCCGGTCACCGTCTTGAAACGCAGGTACTTCACCATCACGAAAGTGGCCAGGGTGATGAAGACGGTGTTGATGATGAACAGGTACAGCGCCCCGAAGAAGAAGTGCCCGTTCAAGCAGGACAGGCCGTAGCCCGCCGTGCACAGCGGGGGCATGAGGGCGGTGGCGATGGCAACGCCGGCAATGGCGGTTCCCCGCTCCTTCCGGCTGTTCTCCAGGATGCCGGTCAGACCGCCGAACAGGGCGATGAGCACGTCGTAGATAGTCGGGCTCGTCCGCGCCTCCAGTTCCGTCGGATTCGTCAGGTTGAGCGGGGATAGGAGGAAGAACAGGGTCGATGCCGCCAGGGAGATGAGGACCATCACCAGGAGATTCTTGAAAGCCAGTTTCAGGAGGTCCACGTCGTTCGTCCCGAGGGCGAGGCCGAGGCCGATGATCGGCCCCATGAGCGGGGATATGAGCATGGCGCCGATGATGACCGCCGTCGAGTTCACGTTCAGGCCCACGGAGGCGATGACGATCGAAAACGCCAGGATCCAGACATTGGGTCCCCGGAACCAGATGGCGCTTTTGATCCGCTGCGCGGCGTCATCCGTGTCGATATGGTCGTATATGTTTGCGTAGTAGCGGAAGGTCCGCTTCAGGTAATCCTTGTCCCACTGCATAGATCCGATCGTTTTACGGAAAGCAAGATAGCAATTTTTGCGGGATAATCGCTACATTTGCATTCGAAATGACCTTTTCCGAGACCATCCTGCAGTGGTATTCCCTGAACGGGCGGGACCTCCCCTGGCGGAGGACCCGGGATCCCTATGCCGTCTGGCTGAGCGAAATCATCCTCCAGCAGACGCGGGTGGCGCAGGGCCGTGCCTACTGGGAAAGGTTCATGGAGCGTTTCCCCACCGTGGAGCAACTGGCGGCCGCCTCCGAGGACGAGGTACTGCGCCTCTGGCAGGGCCTCGGCTATTACTCCCGTGCCCGGAACCTGCATGCCGCCGCGAAACAGATCGTGTCCATGGGCGGTTTTCCTTCCACGCTGAAAGGGATCCGGTCGCTCAAGGGTGTCGGTGACTACACTGCCGCCGCCATCGGCTCCATCGCCTTCGGGCTGCCCGCCGCCGTGGTGGACGGGAACGTATACCGGGTCTTGTCCCGCTGTTTCGGCATCGCTACGCCTGTCGGAACCACGGCGGCGAAAAAGGAATTCACCGCCCTGGCGCAGCGGTTGCTGCCCGAGGACTCCCCCGCCGCCTTCAACCAAGGGATGATGGACTTTGGCGCCACCTGCTGCACGCCGGTGAATCCCTGCTGCATGACATGCCCATTACAACCTGACTGCCAGGCATTTGCCACCGGACGTACCGACCTCTTGCCTGTCAAGCAAACGCTCTCGAAACCGGTCGAGCGCCATCTGACCTATGTTCTCGTACGTGTGAACGGGGAAATCGCCATCCACCGGCGCGGCCCCGGCGACATCTGGCAGGGGCTCTGGGAACCCTGGCTCACGGATGAGGTTCCGGACGGCGCCCGCCTCGTCACCTCTGGTCTTAAACACCAACTTACCCACCGCACCCTCTTTGCGGATTTCTGGATCTGGGAGCCGGAAGTCCGGCCTCCCCTTCCGGAAGATTATGTCTGGATACCGGAAACAGCCCTCGATGACTACGCAAAACCCCGCCTGGTCGAACGTTTGCTGAAATAGCCGCGGTTCTCTTCCAGTTTCCGAAAATGATCGCTATATTTGTTTATTGACTTCAACCCCTCCTTCATGAACAAGTTACCTTATGACCGACCCATGATCCGAGTCTTGAATCTGGGCTCCATGCTGGACATATGCAACAATACCAGCAATACAGAAAGTCTGGACCCTGGTACCGGGACATGGTCTAACAGCATTTACGATGAATTCGATCAATAATACGCCCATGAGAAGTTCTTTCCCAGGATGGTCCTCCCTTTTTACCCTCTTTCTGGCTCTTTCCTGTTCCAGCGTGCCGGAGAAGGATTCCCAGCCGTCCGTTCCGGTATCCTCCCCCGACTCCATCGTCTTTACCGCCGTCTTTGAACAGAACGCATCCAAGACCGAGATCGGCGAGGATTATTCCGTCCTCTGGAGTACCGGAGACAAAATCCGTGTTTTCAACAGCGCCACACCCGAGGGGGTGGAGTTCACCCTGTCCGGTGGAGCCGGTACCAACAAGGGACGGTTCAGCGCGCCCGGTTCCAGCATGGGCGAGGGACCTTTTTATGCCGTGTATCCCTCCGAGGCGGCCACGACCTTGAACGGAACGTCCATCGGGGTACGGATCCCTGCTGCGCAGGAATATGCAGCCGACAGTTTCGGACAGAAAGCGAATCTTGCCGCCGGAAAGGGGGACGCTTTGGAACAGATCCTGTTCCGGAACCTTCTCGGGGTCGTTTCCTTCACATTGACCGGGACCCGCAGTGTCAGGAGCATCCACCTTCGGTCACAGGGAACCGCTCCGCTCTTCGGGACGGGCAGTATCAGCGGATGGGAGGAAGAAGCCCCTTCCGTTACCCTTGATTCCGACGCCACTTCACAGGAGATTATCCTGGACTGCGGCACTGCGGGTGCAACGCTCACAGCCGAAGGTACCACCTTCCATCTGGCCGTTCCGGCAGGGACGCTGGGCGAAGGATTCTCCTTTGAGGCGGAAGACACGGACGGCAATGTCATGATTCGACGGGCTCCTGCCGCCGAAGGCAACCGGATCGCCCGCAGCGGCCTTCTCCGCATGCCTGCCATGGCCTATGCCCCCACGTACAAGTCCGGTTTCCTGTATGCTTCGGAACCGGGAGCCTATGAGAACGTTCTCGCGACGTCCACCGGGAAACTGAGTCCATGCTGCCTGTACACGGAGGGCGAAAGCCAGTATGCCTTCCGCAATACGGAAACTACCCGCTACCTGAGACTGGAAGACTGGTCGGACGGATTCATGCTTTCCGTCACGATGCCCTCTCAGATGCAGGAAGGGAAAGAGTACGACAGTTTTTCCGTGAAGGCGGTCGGAAACACGGGAACCGTCGTTTCCGGCGACGGGCTGACCATGGAGGTGGTGAAAATGGCCGGCGACCGGATCTGGCTCGGCGATACCGCCACCGGAAAGGGTTATGTTGTATTGAAAGTGGATGAATAAGCGATGAGAAAGATTATCCTATCGGCCATCGGCACCGTCATCGGGATCCAGATATTGTCTGCCGGTCCGATTTCACCGTCCCGCGCACTGGACGCCGGACGGAACATCCTTTCGGGAACGGCTACCCGTAGTGATGCCATCGACACGAAAATTCTCTGGGACGGAGAGTCGTCCACCAGTACGGCAGCGCCTGCTTTGTACGTCATTACCCGGGAAGGAGGCGGTTTCGTGATCCTGTCGGCCGACGACAACGTACGCCCCGTCCTCGCCATCTCCGAAAACGGGCGTTTCGAAACCGAAAACATGCCCGAGAATGTAAAATGGTGGATGGAGCGGATGAAGACCTATGTCCGGACGGCCTCCCTGACGCCGTCTCCCATCGCCCGGAAACAATGGGCACAGGTACTCGGGAGCCGGGCCGACGCCCATATCACGGATACGGTGACGGACAAAGTGGAGCATCTGACTCCGGAATGGGACCAGGGCAACAGCGACAACTACTACTTCGGCCAGCAGGTCTTCAACAAATACTGCCCCCTTCAGAACGGGCAACTCACCATCACGGGATGTGTCGCCACGGCTTTTGCCGAACTCCTGACTACGCTCAGCGGAATCTACCCCGACCAGATGCCCGCTAAAGGAACCGGCACTGTGGGCGGTTACTCCCCTGCCAACGGTTTCGTCTCGCCCTCCGGTTACGAACTGACTACGGAATACGACTGGGCCGGGCTGCGTTCGCTGACCGGATCCGACGCAATCCGAATGGCCGTCGACAACGGACAGACCACCTTGCTGGATAACCTGGGGCATCTTCTTGCCGACTGCGGAGCCATCGTACAGGCGTACTATTCCACAGGTTCCACTTCCGCAAACAGCGGATCGATCAGTGCCCAGAGGATGGCTGAACACATGTTTACCAGCAAGACCGCCCATTCCGAATCCGCAGACGATTACAAACCATCACGGTGGAAAGCCATGCTGAAGGAACAACTCGCGGAGCGTCCTGTCCTTTATTCGGGCCAGTCCCCTTACGGCGGCCACGCCTTCGTATTCGACGGGTACGGCCGCTACATGGATGACGATGTCTTCCATGTCAATTTCGGCTGGTCCGGTTACTGCAACGGATACTATTTCCATGACAGACTGGACACCGGAGACGGCGACGACTACTCTTCCCGTTGCACCGCCCTCTTTGACTTTTTCCCGGACGCCCTGCAGCAGACGACCTATCCGAAGGTTATACGATACCTGGCGGTCACAACCAGTAACGGCTTATCTTTCTGTGGGATTACCGCCCCTTCCGGAATTTCCGAAAGCGGCTCTTTTACCGAAATGTATGTCGGCGGCATCCAGAACGCCGGTCTGGAGAGTTATTCCGGAAGCATCGAACTCTGGAAAGAAGACAAGGAAGGAAACAGAATCGGGGATGCCCCCGTTTTCTCCTTCTCACGTGAAAGCAACCCGCTCAAGAGTTATTACTACACTTGGTATACTACATACAGCGACCTCGGTGAAATCTCTTTCGGTGCCAAGGTTGCGGGTTATTACTCCACCGACGAGGCAAAAACGGTCTGGGAACGGATCAAGGCGCCGTCGGACGGTACGATCGTGGAAGAACTGCCCCTCACACCGGGTGCCTTCATCATGACGGAAAGCGCGTACAGCGTCGGTGATTCCTTCGTATTCCGGCTGAAGAACTACGGCGATGCCTACGCTGGGACGCAGTGGACTTTTACCGATCCTGACGGCGTCGTAACGACCTTGCCCCAGGCCGAGTATGAGTTCACTCTCACCAAGGCGGGCAAGTACAAGGTTTCTGCCGCCATCGCTCCCGCAGCCGATGCTGCGGCCATTGAAACGGTGGTTACCTTCATTACGGTCCGATAGATATGGATGCAATCTTGATCGGCCTTCTGATTCCCTTCGCCGGAACGGCGCTGGGGTCGGCCTTCGTCTTCTTCATGAAGAAGGAGATACCGGCGCTGCTGCAGAAGGCGCTGCTGGGGTTCGCCTCGGGCGTGATGGTGGCGGCCTCGGTTTGGTCCCTGCTCATTCCCGGGATGGAAATGAGCGGGGGGAGCGTGTGGCCGGTGACCGTCGGCCTGCTGGGCGGTTTCGCATTCCTGCTCCTGATCGACCAGCTTACGCCGCACCTGCATGTGACGGGCGAAGCGGAAGGCCCCAAAAGCCATCTGTCCAAGACGACGATGCTCGCCCTGGCCGTGACCATCCACAACCTTCCGGAAGGAATGGCCGTGGGCGTGGCCCTCGCCGGTGCGATGAATGCCGATGTGGGGATGTCCGCCGCCGGCGCCCTGGCCTTGTCGCTGGGTATCGCCATCCAGAACGCGCCTGAAGGAGCCATCATCTCGATGCCCCTCCGGGCGGCGGGAAACTCCCGCTGGAAGTCCTTCCTGATCGGGGCCCTGAGCGGCATCGTGGAGCCCATCGGCGGTCTTCTCGTCATCCTGCTGGCCTCCCTCGTGACGCCGGCGATGCCGTACCTGCTGGCCTTCGCGGCCGGTGCCATGCTCTATGTCGTCGTGGAAGAACTGGTTCCGGAGGCCTCCGAGGGGCCTCATTCCAACATCGCCACCATCGGTTTCGCCCTGGGATTCGCCCTCATGATGGTCCTGGACGTCGTTTTAGGTTAAGTGTATGAGAAAGAAGAAGATACTTACCCTGGCCATCGCCTTCCTGGCTCTGGTTCCGGCCTTCGCCGTCCTCAGTGAAAAGGATTTGGCCCATACCCTGTCGGTCCTCCGCTATGAGCTTCGTTCCACCTGGCAGGACACCCAGGCCCGCAATGAACGCCTCCGCAGCAGGAACGCCCGCCAGCATGCCCGCCTGGTCCAGATGATGCAGCGCAGCAATGAGCTTTCGCTGATGCTGTATTCCCAGAAACAGGACTATACTTTCGACATGACGTACGCCCTGAACGAGGTTTCCAGGCAGTATAACGACTTCGCTTCCAGAAAACTGCCCTTTGACGACATCGTCACCCGCCTGGACATCGACATCGACCGGTACGACCGCCTGATCCATACCCTCAAGAGCCTTCCCCCCTCTACGACGCTGGAGTATATGGACAACCTGGGAAACGTCGTCTATCTCGCCTCCGGCATTCCCATGCTCGATTCCCTGATCGCCTTTGGGAACCGTTCCCGGACCGAGCACCAGCGGGAACATGGATTTGTCCTGGATTCACTGGGGCAGGAAGACAGGGACAGCTGTCTGTTCTATGCGACGGCCCTGCTCCAGTCTTCCATCGACCAGAAGGAGCAGCTTGTCCGGGACAGCACCAGCTATGCGGAGACGGCGGCGATGCTCAAATCCGCCTATGATTACGCCCAGCAGCGCTACAAGACCGTCCAGAACAAGATCTTCATCGACGGCCAGACCGACTACTGGTCCATCCTGAAATCATTCCGCCGGTACTGGACCCAGGCGATGAACGACGCACACGACAAATACAGCCCGGATGCCCTGCACGGCGTCCACAGCCAGTGGCGTGGGCCGATGGTCACGGGATTCTCCCTGTTCACGCTCGTATACCTGGTTTTTTCAGCCCTGCTGAGTCTCGCCCTGGTCGCTTTCCTGACCCGGAAGGTTCCCTTCTTCAGAAAGGAAACCTTTGTCCGTCATCGTTTCGAGATGACCCTGATCACCGGAGTCATCATCTTCGCGCTGAGCATTATGGTCGCGAGCGCCTTTTCCAGGCAGAACTTCTTCGCGATGGCCTCGAAACTCCTCGTGGAGTTCGCCTGGATGCTGGCGGCCATCCTGGTTTCCCTGGTCATCCGCCTGGAAGGCGACGCCGTCCGGAAGGGGATCCGGCTGTACCTGCCGATCCTCCTGCTGAGCCTGATCGTCATCTCGCTGCGGATCGCCTTCATTCCCAACAGCCTGCTGAACATCGTCTTCCCGCCGCTCCTGCTGCTGTTCACCCTGCTCCAGGGATGGACCCTGCGCCGGTATGCGAAGGCCCTCCCGTACTGGGATGTCATCTACGGCTGGATCTCTCTTCTGATCCTCATCGTGACCACCGTCGTCGCTTTCTTCGGCTTTGTCCTGCTCGGCGTTCAGCTCCTCATTTGGTGGATTTTCCAACTGACGCTCCTTCAGACTATTACGGCGGTGTATGACCTGGTTCACATCTACTATGTCCGGCATATCCGCGCCACCAAGGAACGCTATGTCGCCGACCATCCCAATCTTCCGCACCGGACGGATGAGGACCTCATCGCCGTTACCTGGCCGCATTCTTTCTTCAAGCAGGCCTTCCTGCCCGTCGCCATCGTCCTGTCCGTTCCCTTCAGCCTGTATATGGCCTCCAGCGTCTTTGACCTTCAGGGCGTGTTCAACGACTATTACAAGTATCCGTTCCTGAATGTGACGGGGTATATCCACCTGTCCTTCTCCAAGATCATCCTGGTGGTGACCCTGTTCTTCCTGTTCCGGTATCTGGTGTACCTGGCGAAGGCGGTGTACCGCCTGTTCAAGGTCCGCTCCATCATGAAGGGTTCCTCCGGCCGGCTATTCCATGAGAACCAGGCCAATTTCACGCTGGCGGAGAATATCATCGGCATCGGCCTTTGGGGTGTCTATGTCATCGCGATCTTCGTGCTCCTGAAGATTCCGACGGCAGCCGTGAAGGTGATCGGCGCCGGTCTTGCGACCGGTCTCGGATTCGCCATGAAGGATATCCTGAACAACTTCTTCTACGGGGTGCAGCTCATGTCCGGGCGCCTGCGCGTGGGGGATTTCATCGAGTGTGACGGCATCCGCGGCAAGGTGGACAGCATCTCCTACCAGAGCACGCAGATCGTTGCTTCCGACGGCTCGGTCATGGCCTTCCCGAACGCGACCCTGTTCAACAAGAACTTCAAGAACCTCACGAAGAACCATTCCTACGAACTGGTTTCCTTCGACGTAGGGGTGAAATACGGAGTCCAGGTGGACGAGGTACGCGCCATCATCCAGGAAGCCCTGGAGCCCCTCAAGACCAAAGACGCGTACGGCCGCGACATCGTGGATCCCGCCTACGGCATCCAGGTCCGGTTCAAGGACTTCGGGGACAACAGCGTGAACCTCTCCGTGTACCAGTACATCACCGTGGAGGAGCACTATACCTATCCCGCAAAGGCGAAGGAACTCATTTACAACGCCTTGAACGCCCACGGCATCGAAATCCCCTTCCCGCAGCGCGACCTGTACATCAAATCGATGCCGGAGGAAGGGAAATAATCCGTATCTTTGCACAAAAGGGATCGACTATGGCCGAATCGAATTTCATAGACTACGTAAAGATGTTCTGCGCAAGCGGGCACGGCGGGGCCGGGTCCATGCACCTGCACCGAGCGAAGTATGTGCCCAAGGGCGGACCGGACGGCGGTGACGGCGGACGGGGCGGACACATCATCCTGAAGGCGAATCCGCAGTTGTGGACACTCATCCACCTCCGCTACCGGAAGGTGGTGCGGGCGGAGAACGGCGACCCCGGCGGAGCAGCCCTCCGGAAGGGAAAGAACGGGGCAGACATCGTCCTGGAAGTTCCCCTGGGCGTGGTCGTGAAAGACGCCGAGACCGAGGAGGTCATCGCCGAGATCGTGGAGCCCGGACAGGAATACATCCTGTGCGAGGGTGGCCGCGGCGGCTGGGGGAACGACCATTTCAAGTCCCCGACCAATCAGACGCCGCGCTATGCGCAGCCCGGCGAGGAAGGCGTGGAAGGCTGGTTCATCCTGGAACTGAAAGTGTTGGCCGACGTGGGTCTCGTCGGATTCCCGAACGCCGGGAAATCCACCCTGCTGGCCGCCATCACCAGCGCCAAGCCCAAGATCGCGAATTACGCCTTCACCACCCTGGAACCTAACCTGGGAATCGTCCGCTACTATGACGACCGTTCCTTCGTGATGGCCGACATTCCCGGCATCATCGAGGGGGCCCACGAGGGCCGTGGCATCGGTACCCGTTTCCTCCGCCATATCGAACGGAATTCGGTCCTGCTGTTCATGGTGGCGGCCGACGAACCCGATGTCGCCAAGGCCTATGACGTCCTGCTCAGCGAACTGAAGGAGTACAACCCGGAACTGCTGGTGAAGGACCGCGTCCTCGCCGTCACGAAGACGGACCTTATCGACGAGAAACAGCGGAAGAAGATCGAGAAGAAACTCCCGGCCGAGATTCCGCACGTGTTCATTTCCTCCGTCGCGCAGACCGGGCTCGTCGAACTCAAGGAAGAACTCTGGAAGGCCCTGACCAAGTAGCGCCATGCTGGAGCGGCTCATCGGCATCGACCAGGAAATCACCCTCTGGCTCAACGGGTTGCACACCCCCTGGCTGGAACCTTTCTGGATGTTCATGTCCAACATCCGGATCTGGTTTCCGGCTTATGGCGCCATCCTGGCCGTCGTCATCTGGCGGCTCGGCTGGAAGAAGGGTCTGGCCGTCATCCTCTCCTGTATCCTGACCGTCGTCCTGTGCGACCAGATTTCCTCCCACGTCAAGGACACCGTCGGCCGCCTCCGGCCGCTCTATACGACCTGGATGCTGCAGAACGGCCTCCACTGGCCGCTCGGGCGCTATGATTTCTACGGATTCTTCTCGGGGCACGCCAGCAACTCGTTCGGCTTCGCCACATGCTCCTACCTGGGATTCCAGTTGAATGACCGGAACCGCAGTTACAGGGTCTATGGGATCTGCGCTTTCATCTGGGCCGGCCTGATGGCCTTCAGCCGCATCATGCTGGCCGCGCACTATCTCGGGGATATCTTCGTGGGAACCCTCTTCGGCATCGCCGTGGGACTGCTCACCGCCGGACTCGCCCGGGGCGTCGTCCGAACCTGGCTGGAACCTTCTACAGCGTAGGGATCACCTTCTCCATCCGGATACCGCGGGAACCCTTCACCAGGATGGCGGCCCCGCTCACCGGCTGTGCGGCCAGGGCTTCCGCCAATTCGTCGGACGTGGCGAAAAGTTTGATATAGGGGCGCGTACCGGCCTGTTCCACGGCCTTCCGGAACTCCTCGCCCACCAGACAGGCGTGCGTGAGACCGCAGCCGTCCAGTTTCTCGAGGATTTTCACATGCTCCTTCACGGAGTCCTCCCCCAGTTCCCGCATGTCTCCCAAGAGGGCGATCTTGCAGGGATCCTGCAGCAGGGCGAAATTGTCCAGGGCGGCGGCCATGGAAGAAGGATTGGCATTGTAGGCATCTTCGATGACCACATTCCGCTGCGTCCGGGTCATCTGGGAACGGTTGTTGGCCGGGGTATAGGCGGCCACTGCCTCCATCCCTTCTTCGAGCGGAATCCCGAACTGCCGCCCGACGGCGAGGGCAGCCATCACATTGGCTGCATTATAAGCGCCTACCAACTTGGTTTCCAACAGTTTTCCGCCAATCTCCATCCGGAGGAAAGGTTGCTCGGAAGAGGTTGGAAGGATGACGGCATCCTCCCCTTCTACGCCGTACGGAATGATGGAAAGCGGACGCCCGACAGCCATTTCATAAAGGTTGTCGTCATCGACATTGACAAAGGCCTGCCCGTCATGCTCGGAAAGCCAGTCGTAGAGTTGTCCTTTGGCCTTTTTCACCCCTTCGAAACTGCCGAATCCCAGCAGATGGGCCTTGCCCACGTTGGTGATGAGGCCGAAGTCCGGCTGGCTCACCCAGGTCAGGGCGGAGATGTCGTCGGGATGGTTCGCGCCCATCTCCACGACGGCGATTTCTGCGTCCGGGCCGATGCCGAGGACGGTCAGCGGGACGCCGATGTCGTTGTTCAGGTTCCCCTGGGTCGCCGCCACCCGGAAGCGCGTGGCGAGGACGGCCCGGATGAGTTCCTTCGTGGTCGTCTTCCCGTTGGTTCCGGTAAGGCCGAGGACAGGGATTTCCAGGTATTTCCGATGGCAGGCGGCCAGTTCCTTCAGGGCCTGGAGCGTATCCGGGAAACGGAGCAGACGGGGATCGTCCCCGGGTGCATCCACCTGCACGATGGCATAGGAGGCACCGGCTTCCAGGGCCTGCGCCGCATAGGCGTTTCCGTCGAAATTCTCGCCCTTGAGGGCGACGAAAATCTGTCCGGGCCTGAGTGTCCGGGTATCTGTATTCACGCCTTCCGAGGCGAGGAAAAGGTTATATAGTTCGTTGATTTCCATAGTTTTATCTTCCAGTGCTTCCAAATCCTCCGACTCCGCGCTCCGTCTCGTCCAAGACCTCGGCTTCCTCCCATTCCACCCGTTCGTGGCGGGCGACGACCATCTGGGCGATCCGTTCGCCCGGGACGATCTCGAACGGCGTGTCCGACAGGTTCACGAGAATGACCTTGATCTCGCCCCGGTAGTCCGCGTCGATGGTGCCGGGTGTATTGAGGACCGTCACGCCGTGTTTCGCGGCCAGGCCGCTGCGGGGGCGCACCTGCGCTTCATACCCTTCCGGAAGGGCGATGAAAAGGCCCGTGGGAACCAGGGCGCGCTGGAGCGGAGCGAGCGTCAGGGGCGATTCGAGGTTGGCCTTGAGGTCCATGCCGGCCGAGAGCGGCGTCGCATAGAAGGGCGCCGGGTAGCCGGACTTGTTGACGATTTTCACTTTCAGCATGTCATTCACTTTGTCATTCTGAGCTTGTCACTCACTTTGTCATTCTGAGCTTGTCGAAGAATCTATTTCGGAGCGATGATATACAGGAAGGCGGCGATAAGGGCATACAGGATGTTCGGGATCCAGGTAGCGATCCCTGCCGGGAGCGTATCGGTCACGACGAACATCTTGCTGAACTGTTCGAAAAGGATGTAGGAGAAGCCGAGGGCAAGGCCCACGGCCATGTTCCAGCCCATGCCGCCCCGTCGTTTCTTGGAGCACAGGGACACGCCGATGATCGTGAGGATGATAGCCGAAAGCGGCATGGAATACCGCCGGTGCTTTTCCATCTGGGCATCCTTCACGGTAGCGTCACCCCGGGATATCTGGGTTTCGATGAGTTGGTCCAACTGGCCCTTGTCCAGCCGCTCGATCGTATATTCGTTGTAATAGAAATCGTCGACGGTCAGGCTCAGGGTCGTATCCAACTGTTTTCCGGTGCGGACCCGGTCCGTCAGGCCGTCACCGTATTCACGGATGAACCAGTTCTTGAGTTTCCATTTGCCGGACAGGCTGTCCCACTGGGCCGATTCGGCGGAGAGTTTGGATACCAGGTGCTCGTCCGAAATCTGCTCGAGGGTGAAGTTGTAGGCCGTATTGTTCCAGCCGCTGAAGGATTCGATGTACACGAACTTGTTGTCCTCCAACTTGTAATGCATGTCCCGTCCGAACTTGACCTTCGCCCGGGGGTTGTATTTCTGCTCGAACGCCACCCGCGTCACGTTCGCCCGTGGAATAACCCAGAGGCCGAGTCCCAGCGACAGCAGGGCGACCAGGGCCGACGACACGATGTACGGCACCATCATCCGGTGGAAACTGGTTCCGCAGGAGAGGATGGCGACAATCTCGGAATTCTGCGCCATGTTGGACGTGAACAAGATCACCGTCAGGAACACCACCATCGGGCTGTACATGTTCATGAAATACGGGATGAAGTTCAGGTAATAGTCCACGACGATGGCCTTCAGGGGGGCCTGCTTCGCCACGAAATCGTCGATCTTCTCGCTGATGTCGAAGATGATGACGATGACCGTCAGGAGGCTCAGGGCGACGATGAAAGCTCCCATGAACTTCTTGATGATATACCAGTCCAGTTTCTTGAGTCCCATCATAGCCGCTGCATCAACCGGTTGACCGTCACACTCTTCCAGGCCGTGAAGTCCCCCGCCTCGATGTGGCGGCGGGCCGTACGGACGAGGTTCAGGTAGAAAGCGAGGTTATGCTCGGTCGCCACCATGGCGGCGAACATCTCCTTCGCGATGAAAAGGTGGTGGAGATAGGCCTTCGTATAGTAACTGTCCACAAAGGAGGTGCCGTCCGGGTCCAGGGGCGAGAAGTCGTCCGTCCACTTGGCATTCCGCATGTTCATCACGCCGTTCCACGTGAACAGCATGCCGTTCCGGCCGTTGCGCGTAGGCATCACGCAGTCGAACATGTCGATACCGCGGGCGATGCCTTCCAGGATGTTCGCCGGGGTTCCCACGCCCATCAGGTAGCGGGGCTTGTCGGCAGGAAGAAGCGGGCAGGTTACCTCGAGCATCTCATACATCTTCTCCGTGGGCTCCCCGACCGCCAGGCCGCCGACGGCATAGCCGCCGCGGTTTTCGTTGTCCAGGGTCAGGGCATGCTCCACGGCCTGCTTCCGGAGTTCTGGATACACACAGCCCTGGATGATGGGGAACATCGTCTGGCCGTAGCCGTACAGGGGTTCGGTCCCGTCGAACCGGCGGGCGAAACGCTCCAGCCAGCCCTGGGTCAGTTTCAGGGATTTCGCCGCATAACGCAGGTCGGCATCCCCGGGGCAGCATTCGTCGAGGGCCATGATGATGTCCGCGCCGATGATGCGCTGGGTATCGACATTGTTCTCCGGGGTGAAGGTATGGCGGGAGCCGTCGATGTGGGAGGCGAACCGGCATCCTTCCGGGGTCAGTTTCCGGATCGGGGCCAGGGAAAAGACCTGGAAGCCGCCGCTGTCCGTGAGGATGGGGCGGTCCCAGTGCTCGAAACGGTGCAGGCCGCCGGCTTTCCGGAGGGTGTCCAGCCCGGGACGCAGGTACAGGTGATAGGTGTTCCCCAGGATGATCTCCGCCTTCACGTCCTCTTCCAAGTCCTTGTGATAGACACCTTTGACAGAGCCGACCGTACCCACGGGCATGAATATGGGGGTATGGATCTCGCCATGGTCGGTGGAGATCACACCTGCACGCGCTGCAGACTGGGGGTCGTTGGCTGTCCTTATGAATTTGAACATCTAATTTCCTTTAATCCGTCAAAGTTACGGATTTTTTTGTACTTTTGTGTGATGTTGAAACAATAACCAAACACCATACGATGAAAATCAAACCCATCACCCTCAAGCTCATCCTGATGAACTTCCTGGAGTTCGCCGTCTGGGGCGCCTACCTCACCTCGCTCGGCCGCTACCTGGGACAGATCGGGCTCGGTCCCCAGATCAAATGGTTCTTCGCCATGCAGGGCATCGTCTCCATCTTCATGCCCACGCTGATGGGCATCGTCGCCGACCGCAAGATAGAGGCCCAGAAAGTGCTTTCCCTGTGCCACGGCCTCGCCGGCATCTTCATGATCGGCGCCGGCGCATACTGCTGGTCCGCGGGTGATACCATCGCCTTCGCTCCCCTGTTCATCCTGTACAGTCTGAGCGTCGCCTTCTTCATGCCTACGATCGCCATCGCCAACTCCGTGGCCTACAACGCACTCGCCAAGGAAGGAATGGACCCGGTGAAGGATTTCCCGCCCATCCGCGTTTTCGGTACCGTCGGTTTCATCTGCTCGATGCTTGTAACGAACTTCCTCGTGATCGGCGGCAAGTCCATGCAGGATTCCTATACGCAACTCATTTCCTCCGGCATCCTGTCCCTCATCCTCTGCGGCTATGCCCTCACGATGCCCGCCTGCCCGGTGAACAAGGCCCAGGGGGACGAGAGTTTCGCCGATGCGTTCGGCCTCAAGGCCTTCTCCCTGTTCAAGGACAGCCAGTTCGCCATCTTCTTCATCTTCTCGATGCTCCTGGGCGCCTCCCTCCAGATCACCAACGGCTATGCGAACACCTTCCTGGGTTCCTTTGCCTCGGATCCGGCCCTGGCCGACACCTTCGCCGTCAAGAATTCCAATGCGCTGATCTCCATCTCGCAGATCTCCGAGACCCTCTGCATCCTGCTCATCCCCTTCTGCATGAAGAAGTTCGGCATCAAGAAAGTGATGCTTATCGCGATGTTCGCCTGGGTGTTCCGCTTCGGTTTCTTCGGGCTCGGCTCCCCGGATTTCCCGGGCGTGCTCCTGTTCATCCTGAGTTGCATCGTGTACGGTGTCGCCTTCGATTTCTTCAACATCTCCGGTTCCCTGTATGTGGAGCAGAATGTCCCCACTGACATCCGTTCCAGCGCCCAGGGCCTGTTCATGCTCATGACCAACGGCCTCGGCGCCACCATCGGCACCCTCGCCGCCGGCGCCGTCGTGGACGCGACCGTGTACAACGCCGCGAACCCTTCCTGGGCCAAGGCCTGGTACATCTTCGCCGCTTACGCCCTCGTCGTAGGCATCCTATTCATGATCCTGTTCAAAGACCCCCAGAAACAAGGAAAGGCCGCCTAAAAGCAACCTCCACCCCGATAAGGATGACCCTCAGTCGACTTGACTTTCGGTCATCCTTTTTTCAGTCGTCATCCCGCCAGGCGAAACGGTCGAGGGTGATGTTCCGGAAGCGGGAGTCCGTTTCCTCGTACCGGATGTCGAAGCAGCGGCACACCATCCGGTGGCCCACCTTCCGGCAGGAGGTGAGGAAATCCAGATTGTAGCCCATCTGGACCAGATCGGACTTGAGCGCGCTTTCGACCCCGAGTTTGAGCAGGCGGTCCAGGATCCCGTAGTTTTTCTCCAGGATGCCGATGATCCGCGCATAGCGGCGGTGCCAGCGACGGCTCTCCCGGTTGTGCCACCGGTGCCGGCAGGTGTCACTGCAGTATTTCCGGTCGGAACGACCGTAGGGAATCGGGTCTCCGCATTCCAGGCAGCGATGGCTGCTCTCATCCAGAAGTTTGTACGCATTCATGGTGCGAAGATGGAAACTCCGCCCCTCAGAACCAAGGAAAACCGGAAAAATAGCCGGTTTTTTTCTTTTTCTGTAAAACAACAAAGGGAGCCGGCGAACGGAATTATTCCGGAAGCCGGCATTTTTCCGGTCGCGGGACGAACGGAAAAACGCAATCCGGACCGGAAACGTAAAAAAATGCAGTCCGGACGGGATTCCGGCGGAGTCCTTCCGTTCCTATGCGTTTACTTTGCCCTCGCCGGCCGCCGGAGCGCGCCAGGGGCCGACGTCGAACAAGTCAAACGCTAAATAAAGTTCACCATGGAATTCATGAACAAAATCGAACTCAGGGGCATCGTCGGGACCTCCGCCCTCAACCGGGTGGGAGACTCCGAGGTATGCCGCTTCTCCATCGCCACCGATTATTCCTACAAGGACCGGGAAGGGAACCCGGTCGTGGACACGACCTGGTTCAACGTCACCGCCTGGGAAGGAAAGAACATCCAGGACCTGAGGAGGATCGTACGCGGAGCCATCGTACAGGTGTCCGGCCGGGTGCGCACCTACAAGTACGCCACCGCCGACGGCGTGGAGAAAAGCAGTTGGGAAGTGTTCGCCCGGCGGGTTTCCGTCCTGGAGCCCGACGACGACCCTGTGCAACCCCAAAGATACCTGTAAGGATGGAGGGACGGAAGATCATCGCAGCCGTCCTCGCCGCGGTCTGCCTCGCCGGATGCGCGTCCCAGGGTAAACTGGAGCGTATCCGGAGGCAGTCCCTGGCGGCGAAGATGATGCTTGCCGACGACCGGGAACTGCCCGAAATCCCCATGGGCACGGAACCCCGGCGGGATACGATGGTCGTGGAGGACCCGGACGGGAACCAGGTGCTGATCATGCGGGCCGTGAAGGACGAGAACGGAGAGATGGTCGCGACGGACGTACTTCAGGCGGCCAAGGTTACGGCCCGCTTCCGTAACGTCGCCGAACGGAGCGGGAAGGTGGACCTGAACTTCCGGATCATCGTCCCCGAGGCGATGCAGGACCGGAACTGGCAACTGCGTTTCTATCCAGACCTGTTCGTGCAGGAAGACAGCGTCCGCCTGGACCCGATCCTGATCACCGGCGAGGGATACCGGAAAGCCCAACTCAAGGGATACCAGCAGTACCGCCGGTTCCTCGATTCCATTGCCGCCGATTCCACGCACTTCGTGGACCGGTTCCAACTGGAAATGTTCCTCCGGAGGAACCTCCCGGACATCTACCGTTTCAAGGCCGATTCCACCGTGGTCTCCGACGAGGAATTCCATTCCCACTTCGGCGTCACGCAGCGGCAGGCCCTCGAACACTACACCAACGACCTGGTGGTCCGGATGAACCGGCGGAAGGTTTCCCGGAAGGGAGAGATGTTCCGGAAATACGTCAAGGTTCCCATCGTCACCGAAGGCCTCCGCCTGGATACGGTCATCGTGAGCCCGGACGGGGACATCCTCTACGACTACGTCCAGTCCATCCATGTCAAGCCCTCCCTGCGGAAAGCGACGGTGCTGCTGGCCGGGGACATCTTCGAGGAGGACCGGCGGATCTACCGGGTACCCCGGAGCGAACCGCTCACCTTCTACATCAGTTCCATCAGCGGCCTCAGCGACGAGACCGTCCGGTACAAGACCCTGGTGACGGAACGCCGGGTCCAGGCCAATACCGCCTGCTACATCGACTTCGAACAGGGCCGTGCGGAAATCCGGCAGGGACTCAGCCACAACCGGGAGGAGATCAGCCGGATCGAGGGCAACCTGCGGAGTCTCCTGCAGAACCGCGAATTTGACCTGGACTCCATCGTCGTCACCGCATCCTGCTCGCCGGAAGGAAGTTACGAGAACAACCGGAAACTTTCCTCCAGAAGGTCCGAGAGCGTATCGACCTATTTTGACCGCTTCCTGAAACACTACCGGGACTCCGTCAGGAGAAGCGGATTCAGTATCGGCATGGACGAAACATACGCCGAGGAGACGCCGGCCGAGATCCGTTTCCTGTCCCGGAACGATCCGGAGAACTGGTCCATGCTGGACGTCCTCGTCCGGGAAGACGGAAAGATGACGGACAGGGAAAAGGACGAGTACGGGCGGATTGCCGCCCTGTCCCAGCCGGACCTGCGGGAAAAGCGGCTCCAGTCCCTCCCCTCCTACCGGTACATCCGGGAAAACCTGTACCCGCGCCTGAGGACCGTCCGGTTCGACTTCCACCTGCACCGGAAAGGCCTTCAGAAAGACACCATCCATACCACGGTCGTGGATACGGCCTATATGCGGGGCCTCCAAGCCATCCGAGACAGGGAATATAAGGAGGCCGTCACGCTCCTGAGGCCTTACAAGGACTACAATACGGCCGTCGCCTACTGCGCGATGGACTACAACGCCTCCGCCCTGGAAGTGCTGGAACCGATGGAACGGACCGACCGGGTCCTGTACCTGCTCGCCATCCTGTACAGCCGGCGCGGGGATGACCGCCGGGCCGTGGAGAACTACCTCAAGGCCTGCCGCCTGAATCCTTCCTTCGTCCACCGGGGCAACCTGGATCCGGAGATCGCCGCCCTCATCCGCCGATACGGGCTGGACAAGCGACGTGAAGAGGAAGATACCCCATTGACATTCAACCACTAATACCTTATTTCAATGAAAAAGATTTATCTTTTCCTTGCGGCCTGCGCCGCGATTGCGCTGGTTTCCTGCCAGCGGGAGAACTCCCCTGCCGACGGCAAGCCGGTCGAAGTGAACGTCACCATCCAGGGCTCCGCGCCCACCCGTGCGACCGACGTGAAGTACGCCTCGGAATCCCGGGTGGGGAACCTCCAGGTCTTTGTTTTCAACGAAGGGAAACTGGAGGATTACCGGAACGCCGGCGAAGCGATGACCGCCCAGTTGACGGCCACTTCCGGCATCCGGACGGTCTGGGCCCTTGTCAATGCCCCGGCCATTTCGGACATTACGACGGAAACGGAATTGAAGGGACGGATAAGCAAACTCAGCGAGAACAAGGCCGATGCCTTCGTCATGACCGGTTCCACTACGCAGGAACTGACCGACGGCGGTTCCGTCCCGGTGACGGTCAAACGCATCGTCTCCCGCGTTTCCATCGGGAAGATCACGACGGCCTACCAGTATTCCCTCGCCTCCGAGTCCCTGACCATCGATGGAATCTACCTGATCAACGTAGCGGCGGACAACAATTACGCGGTGGACGGCACTCCTTCCACCTGGGGCAACCAACTGGGACACAAGGATAACGCCTATGACGCCCTGCTGTATGACGCCGTAAATGCCAAACTCAGCAACGGCGCCTCCCACACGAAGGAACACGTCTTCTATCCCTACCCCAACCCGACGGAAGCCGCGTCCCATGAAGACACGTGGAATCCCCGCCACACCATGCTGGTGGTCGAAGTGACCTTCCAAGGGAAGAAGGGCTACTACCCGGTCGAACTGCCGGTCCTGGAGCGCAACAAGACGTATGTCATCGACGAACTGGTGGTGAAACACCGTCCCGGCGACAAACCGTACAAGCCGCTGGAGACCGGGGACGCCACCGTCCAGATCACCGTCAACGACTGGGAGACCGGTCTGAACCTCGGGACCGTCACCCTGTAAGGACGGACCAATCCGGACGGGCCTGACCGCCTGCCCGGGTTCCATCGACAACCCAAGAAATAGACATGAAGCATTTCTTCCGAACATTAATCTTATTTACTTCCGTTTCATGCGTTTCCGCATGTAATGAAGAAATGGGGCCAGCCTCGGTGAAAGTAACCTTTGCCATCGAAGCCCCGGCCGGAATGACCCGCGTTCCGGCACCGGACGCGGCCGACGAACAGGCGGCCCTTCACTGGACGCTCCTGTTGTTTCGGGACGGAAAACTGGCGGATTACGGTATCTCTGCATCGACCGGCGCCATCACCCGGGAACTGGAAAGGGGAAGTTACACGGCCTGGGCGGTCGTCAACTGCCCGGAGGACGCCTTCCGTCCCGAATCGGTCCGGACCCTCGAGGAACTCGAAGAGACCGTCCTCGACCTTGGGGACAATCGGTTACCCGGACTTCTGATGGCCGGACGGGAAAGTCTCCGGATTCCGGAAGATACGGACGGCGGCACCCGCACCATTCCCGTGGACCGGCTCGTCTGCAAGGCGGGAATCCGGAAAATCACCGTCCGGATGGAAGATCCCGCCCTCTCCGCCCGTCCCTTCGTCCTGAAATCCGTCTATCTGACCAACTGTCCAAGGAAGGGGCTCCTGGGCAGGGATGCCACCGTCTCCGATCTGGCCGCGGAGGAGGCATGGGCCCATCCGATGGGCTACCGCAGCGAGCCCTCCGTGGATGTGCTCCTGGCCGATACCGGGATCGACGCGGGCATCGCCTCCGGGGCCTCCCATACGGTCCCCCATCTGTTCTACGGCTGTCCGAACCCAGTCGGGAGTGCCGGGGATTCGCGCTCCCGGACCACCTGGACGCCCCGGTGCACGCGGATCGTCATCGAGGCGACGGTCGGCGGGAAAACGTATTACTATCCGGTCACGCTCCCGGCGACGGCGCGGAACAAGACCTATATCGCCGAAGAAGCCATCATCCGGGGACTGGGATCCCTGGACCCGGAAGAGGATGTCCCCGGGGCGCTGGATGTGGTATTCTCCACCTCCACGGAGGAGTGGTCGCCTGTGTATCGAATCGATGAACAGTCATAGGATGAGAAAGAAAGGAAACATGATGCGGTGCATCCTGGTCTTCGGGATGCTGGCCGCCACCGCCTGCAGCGTCAAGGAAATCCGCGGGGACTGTCCCTGCTACCTGCAGGTCACCTTCGCCGACACGGAAACGGGCGGTGAAGCCCGCCTGCTGGGCTGGCGGGAACCAGCGGCCCTGTTCCGGGAAACGGTCCGGATCGAGGATTGCACCCCCTGGGTCCAACCCGTGGAGAAGGGGTTCCTGACCGTCGCGGCCTGTAAAGGCATCCGGGAATCCATCCTGGAGACACACCGGGTGGGGATTCCGGCCGGAAGGGAAGCGGATTCCCTGTATGCGGGATTCGCGGAGGTCGATGCCACCGGGGAAATCGCCCGGGCGGAAATCGCCCTCCGGAAACAGTTCGCCACGGTCTTCCTGGACATCCGGAAGAAAGCCTCGGAACTGAAGGACTACGCCTTCCGGGTGGAAGGGAATACGTCGGGGTTCGACCTGCTGGACTATTCGCCCGTTCCGGGGCTTTTCCGGTGTGAGCCGAAGGCCCGGGACGGGGAGAGCATCGTCACGTTCCGGCTGCCCCGGCAGGCCGATGACTCCCTGACAGTCACCGTCCGCGCCGGCGAAGGCGTCCCGGCCACCTTCCCCCTCGGGAAATACATCGCCGCCCTGGGGTACAGTTGGAAAACGGAGGAACTGCAGGACATCTACGTCGCCATCGACCTAGTCAACGGACTGGTCGATCTCCGTGTCGCCGACTGGGAAGAAGGAATGGTCTTCCCGCTTGTGGAAATCTAACAGGTACAGAGATTTATGAGAACGATTAAAACAATTGCTTTCACTTCCGTCCTGGCTCTTTCGGTATCCTGCACGCCCGCGCGGCAGGAAGCGTCCGTCCTGTTCCGGACGGCGGAGATACAGCCGGAGACCCGGTCGCTCCTGACGGCCACGGACATCGAAACGAAGAAGACCGGCATCACCCTGGCCGCTTACGAAGCCGGTTCGCTCGTGACTTCCGCCTACTATACGGAGCGGCTCGATGCGATGACCCTGAACCTGGAACGGGGCGTTCCCTACACGGTCTATGCCCTGGTGAACATGGGAGATCTCCGGAGCAGCCTTCCGGTTTCCGAGGCGGGGCTGGGTTCGCTTACCTACCGCATTCCTTCCTACATGGAGGGAGCCGCGTCGCTCGCCGAACGGGGACTGCCGATGGCCGGGAAACTCGACTATGCCGGCGGATCGGCCGTCATCCCAGTGGAGCGGCTGTTGGCCAAGGTGACCGCCCGCCTGTCGTGCGAATGGACCGGGGCATCCATCCGGGAAGTCCGCGTGTGCAACCTCAACTGTGTCCTTCGGCCTTTCGGAGACGGAGCCGCTTCCGGCGGAAAAGATATCCTGTCGGAACAGGAATTCCAGGCGGGGACCGGAACGGACTCCGGCACCTTTGTCTTCTACGTGCCGGAGAACCGGCAGGGAACGATTTCCGGCATCACGGCTTCCGCCGGGAAAAGTCCGGACAAAAGCGATGCGGTGGCGGCGAAAAAAGACCGGCTCACCTATCTGGAAACCGTCGTAGACGCCTCCGGACAGTACAAGGGGTCGATTACCTACCGGAGTTATCTGGGCCGGGACGCCGTCTCCGACTTTGAGATCCGGCGCAACGCCCACTACGTCTGGACAGTCCGCTACCTGGAGGACGGACTGCACCTGGACGACTGGAAACATGACAATGACCTGATGGACCCGTCCGGGCTGGATATCGATGACGGATGGGACGACGGGGGCGAATCCGAACTGCATTGATACTTTTGATGAAACGGAGCAATAATATGAAAATCAAATCATTCTTATTTACTGTTTTCAGCGTCGCATTGTGCCTTTCCGGCTGCCGGTCCGAACAGGCCGGGCAGGCGGACGGTCCGAGGGTGTACCGGCGGGTAGCCGTCTCGGTAGGCCAGGCGGACGAGGGCCGGGAGACCCGGTCCATCGTCTCCATCGACATCGAGAACTTCCAGAAAGCGGCGCTGTTCGCCTTCGATTCCGAGACCGGGAAACTCCTCTCTTACGGACCGGAAGCCGGGCTGGACGAGGGACACCCCATCGCCGTCGAGACTCACATGCAGCATTTCAACTGGACACTGCCCGTCAACACGGGGATGGACATTTACACCATCGTCAACTATGGCGACCTGGACATTTCCTCCTATATCCGGAACGGGCTGGAGAAAGGCGAACTGGAGGCCCTCCGCTTCACCAGCGCGGGCCCGTCGGAACTCAAGCGCCTGGAGACCTCCGGGGCGGGAATGCCCATGGCCGGCATAGAGAAGGGAATCCGCCTGTCCAGCGCCGGCGAAGGCCTCACCGTCCATGTGAAGAAACTCTACGCCAAGTTCAACATCTGGTTCGACCTGTCCCGGGTGGAGGCCGAAGGCTGGAGCGTCCAGGCCATGCACATGATCGTGGAGAATGCCAATACGGAAGTCCCCTACTTCGTCGAGAACTTCCGGCAGGACGACCCGTCCAAACTGGTGGAATACGACCGGGCCACGGAGAAGGACCTGGACGAGATCCAGCAGGGCGGGAACGGCCACGCCGTCACCCTGTACATGTTGGAGAACTGCCAGGGCATCAAGGAGGGCGCGGAGAGTTGGAAGACGGTGTACAAGGACCTGGGGTTCGCAGCCGTCCGCAACTGCACCTATATCGACCTATCCGTCAAAGTCCGGCGCAGCAGCGGGGAGTATCAGGACCTGGGTTATGCCATCTATTTGGGAACCAGTGACATGCGGTCGGATTTCGATATCCGGCGGAACCTGTTCAAGACGGTCAAGATCGTCCTGCCGGGGCCGGAGGATCCGGTGCCTGCCTCCCGGTTCTTCAAGTTCTCGGGGACGGAATCCCCCACCGTCATGCCCGGCGAGAGCATCGACCTGCACTTCGTCACCAACCTGGAACGGGAGGATATCTCCGTCTCGCTCTCCCCGACCGGCCGCCTGCGTCTGGATGGGATCACCTGGAAGGCCGACGAGGACGGCATCGCCACCGGCTCCGTGCGGCTGACCGCCGCTGCAGACATCCCGGAGGGAGCCACTTGTACCGTAACGGCCGGTTCGGAGGCCAGGCAGGCGACCGACCAGCGGACCGTCACCGCCTCCTGGCCCACGGTCCTGGAAGTGGACCAGTCCCATGCACCCGATTATGTCGCGCAGGCAGGTTATATCGAAGCCATTCCGCTCCCGGGCATCGTCCGGGTGGAAGCCGAGGTCAAATCCGGCAGCGAAGGCATCGTGGAAGTGCAGGAAATCGGGGTATCCGGGTCGATGTTCCGGATCGGCGTAGCCGGACTGTCCGTGGGAACGGGGACGGTGATCCTGCATCACTACAATGCCCAGAACGTCGAAACCGGTTCGCAGGAGGTGGAAATCCCCATCCTCGCACCCGTGCTGAAGTTCAGTTCCGATACGTTCGAACTGTTTCCGGACGGATCGGCAGTGACCGGCGCGCTCGCTTACGTTCCCATTGACAGTCACGCATTTGCCCCCAAGGATCTTGAACGCTTTGACCTGGACCTTGTCAAACGGCTGCTGTTCCCGAGCGATGACATTACCGTGTACGACTGCACCTCCTTCGTGGAAGCCATTTTCACCCGGAAGGCGGAAAGCGACCTGCGTCAACTGCGCCTCCCGGTGCGGGTACGCGTCAAACAACTCTTCGCCTGGGGCCGTGAACTGGACTGGAGCGCGGGCGGAACCGTGGGACAGATCGGCTATCAGGGAGCCGTCTCCACCCGCATCCCCTACGCATCGGCCGACGTCGCCGTCCTCAATCCTTTCGCCTCGCTGAAGGGAAAATGCCTTGGCGTTATCGACAACAACCTGCCGGTCTATGAGGCCCTGAAAGGAGTTCCGGAGTATATGGAGTCGCTGGAAATGCAGGCGGAACTCGCGCTGAACTTCCATTCTTATAAGAACGGTAAATCATTCACAGTCAAAGATGGGAAGCCGGTACTTGAAGTGGAACTTCCCGTATCCAGCAGCGTTCCTTTCCTTATTTCCGGACCCGAGGAATTCCAGTTCGATGTGCAGGGGGACAAACTTCTGGTCACGGCCGTGGAGCACCCGGCGCATTACACGGGCTATGGCAGGCAGACGCTTTATGCCCAGGTCGTCCACGCTGAAACGGGAGAAAAGTCCTCGCCGGTGGAGATGGGATACCTGGACATGTACCTGATCGGAGCTGTCGGGCCGTACATCCATGGGCAGAACGGGCCTTACATGGTCGGCGGGATGGTGGTTCCGGAAGGAGACCGCTCCCCCATTGCCGGCCTCGCCGCCGACGAGATTTACATCCGGGAGAACGTGAATACCACAAGCCAGTCCGGGTACTACTACCTGTCCTATCAGGGACAGACCTACAATCTCTATTACCAATGCGTGGAAATCGACGACCAGGGGATCGACCGGTATGCCGAGGACGGCGAGACATCCTATTTGAATTCCTACCAGATCCGTTCCGGTTCTTTCCGGCCGGGCACCGACGTGATGGAGTACCGGTTCGGGTCCATCTTCCGGGGACGCGGATGCGGTCTCATAACGGCCGCCCAGGAATGTGACAGAATGCTGGAAGCCTGGTTCCAAAGGAGTTACAGGACCGGACAGTTGATGCATTTCCCGGGGGCACCCGCCGAGGGAAAAGACCCGGCCGGCTACTCCTGGTGTGCCGTTGTCAACCTGTTCGGCGGAAACGGCGGTCCTGCCTACGACCTGTTCCTGGAGACAACCGGGAAGTAGGGCGGCGCGTTTTTTGCAGATATCGGGGGATTTTGCGACCTTTGCAACCGTGAAACGGACCGGAATCCTCCTTTTGACCGCCTTGGCGGTGGCGTCGTGTGGACTCACGCGGCGCGCACCGTCGTTTAAGGAACCCGAAGCCCCGGTCATCCTTCCCCTGACGGATTCAGCGGACATCGCCCGTTCGCGGGAAAGGGCCCAGGTCGTCATGGACTCCATTGCCCGTGTCCAGTCCGGAGCCAGGTCCACCTCGACAGGAAGCATCGCCACCAAGCCCGAAAAGCCCGTCACGCCGGCCGTGCGGAAGGAACTGGTGGACGACCTTCTGGATTACGCCAAGACCTTCCTGGGCGTCCCCTACCGGCTGGGCGCCTCCGGCCCCAACCTGTTCGACTGCTCCGGTTTCACGAGTTACGTTTTCCGGGAATTCGGCTACGACCTGCCGCACAATTCCCAGGCCCAGTTCAAGGGAAGCCGTCCCGTGGACGGTTTCGGAGACCTCCGGAAGGGCGACCTCGTCTTCTTCGGCGCCCGTGGCAGCATCCGCAACGTCGGCCACGTGGGCATCGTCGTGGACGTGGACCTGGAACACGGTTCCTTCCGCTTCATCCACGCCTCCACCTCCAACGGTGTAGAAATCCAGCGTTCCACCCAGCCCTACTTCATGATGCGCTACATGGGCGCCGGCCGCATCCTCCCGGACTAGGCTTGCATCTTTCAGTTTTTCAACGTATATTTGCAATCCTTTTGGGAAGATTAGCTCAGCTGGTTTAGAGCACCTGCCTTACAAGCAGGGGGTCGACGGTTCGAATCCGCCATCTTCCACTACCTTTGGGGGTGTTTTGGTTTTGACAGCGCATGTGTCGGACAGTAAGCACGCCGGGCGTTGGGACCTTGCCCGTAAATCTCAGATCCCGAACA
>ODAJ014777493.1_pt1 | contig 38547 bp, 28 predicted proteins | sample 1539241 | NCBI WGS metagenome assembly ODAJ01 (sample SAMN02144231, study PRJEB22623) | gut metagenome | biome: sheep rumen | host: Ovis aries | place: New Zealand
GCTGTACGTCCGCCTGAGCCCCAATGCAACGGGCACGCAGAAGTTCTATAACATCTCGTCGGACAGCGGATTCGGCGGCAAGTTCCTCAACACTAACACGAGCCATGGCCTCTACAGCTACAGTATGGACGACGGCTGCGACTGGTATCTGGAGGCGGTGGAGAACTTCACCCTGGCTGAGGTCAAGGAGCGCATCCTGGGCATGTCGCCATACGCCAGCGAGCCGAAGGACGGCGGATACTACCGACTGATCAGTTATTATGACCTCTACCTCACCGAGGGCACCCAACTGAGCGCGAAGACGCTGGACGAGGCGAACCTCTCGCAGGTGTGGCAGTTGCACAAGAGCGGAACGGGATGGAGCATCGAGAACGTAGTGACGCAGAAGTACATAGCCCGCCAGACGACGACCAGCACACCCTATGCCATGGGCGCATCGGCAGTGGCCTTCAACTTTAATCGAGTGGCTGACGACTGGGACTATCGGTGGACCATTCGTTATGGCACTGACTGGGGCGGACTGCATGACGCAGCCTCACAGGGGCACAGTGTGGTATATTGGTCCGTCAACGCCCTGGCCAGCGAATGGCACATCCAGGAAGCCGACGTCACCCAGGAGGAAATAGAGGCAGCCCGTGGCGGCCTGAATGAATTCGAGAATCTGGTGGCCAAGAAGGCCTCCTACCAGACGAAACTGAACGCCCTCTTCGAGGACAAGGCCTGCACCACACTGAAAGCCGACATCCAGGCCCTCTCGGACGAGGAACTGGCCGCCAATGCCAACTTCCAGGCCCTGAATGCCGACATGCAGCAGATGGTGCTGAAGGTGAAGAACAACACCTGGCAGCAGTTCACCAACAAGTCGACGGGCTACACAGCCGGCTACGAGAAGTTCTTCCGCGTGGCGGACTACGGCATCTACAGCAACGACGAGGAAATGGCCAACTCCAGCAACTTCACCATGAGCAATGCCTTCGGCCGTCTGTCCGGCCCCACGGGCATCGTGGCCAATCCGGGTGACATCATCTACATCTATGTCAGTGGCAACGCCAAGAATAATTCGGAACTGCTGCTGGAGGCTGTCGGCACCGACGGCGTGGCCGGCAATCACGCCACTGGCGAGCAGACGAAGCTGACCTCCGGACTGAATCTCTTCCGCTTCTCGGAGCAGAAGATGCTGTACGTATTGCACCGCGTGAAGTCGGGCGTGGCAAACACCTATCGCCATCTGTCGCGCTACTCGGACATCACTGTCCACATCGAGGGCGGACAGCTCAACGGCTACTGGGACGCCACGCGCAACATGACCAATGCCGACTGGAAACTCCTGCAGCAAGACCTTCTGAAGGCTCCCTACATCAACCTCAAGACCAAGCACCTGGTGTTCCAGATCGACCGCGACCTGCTGTTGCAGGCCGAGCCTAATGAGGTAGAAGGCATGACGCTCATCTGGGAACAGATAGTTGCCAACGAGGACCGATACATGGGCGTGGAGGACTTTGCAGAGGACCTTAACAACATCTGGAACGTCTTCTCGGGTGCCAGCTCGTACATGCACTCCACCACGCGCGGCACATGGTATTCCGAAGGCACCATCGCCACCGTCATGAACTACAACAAACTGTCGAACGGAGGTGGCCACCTCTGGGGACCCAGCCACGAGATTGGCCACAACCACCAGGGCAGCATCAACGTCATCGGTTCGACGGAGAGTTCCAACAACCTGTTCTCCAACATCAACACCTTCGAGACGGGCATCCTCAACTCGCGCCGATTCTATCCCTTCTATCCCTATGGCAACTCGCCAGAGGGCAAGGTGGCACAGGACTATATGGCCAACCAGACGCCCTGGTTGCAGCGCAACATCTGGTACACGACGAGCATGTTCTTCCAGCTCTATCTCTATTTCCATGTCCAGGGCCACGACACCAACTTCTATCCCAACCTTTTCCGCCAGATGCGAAAGAGCCCCATCAACAAATGGAGCGGTCCGGGCAACGGCGGTCCCACCTCTTACGGCAAGGACGACTATCTGCACCTGGCCAAGATGATTTGCGACGTGGCACAGGCCGACCTCTCGGAGTTCTTCGAGGCGTATGGCATGTTCATTCCCGTCGACATGATGGAGGTGGGCGACTATTCCACCTACCATGTCACCACGACGCAGGCCGACATCGACGAGGCCAAGGCCTACATGCAGAAGTATGAGAAGAAGTTAGGCAACCTCATGTTCATCGACGACCGCATCATCAAGAAGAAAGCCGACGCCGACAACATCTTCGGTTGCGTGGTGCCCTCGGACGGATATAAGCGGGCCAACGATGAATACCCCTACCTCATGGCTTCTGCCTCGGCAACTTATGTGGGCGGCGACTACGAGTCGTTCACCACGGATGCTGCACCCTGCACCGACGACTACTACACCCTGTCGTCCGACCAGAAGACCATCACCTTCAACGGCTCCAACTGGGCCGGCCACAAGTTCTACGACAAGGACGGCAATCTCCTGTGGGCCACCAACAAGACCACGGTGGAACTGCCAAGTACCTTGCTGACGCTGGGACTGGACAACGTGACTGTCGTGACGGCCAACTACGACATGACGGACACGCCCTGCACCACGGAGCAGCACATCATCGTCGGCGACCTGGATGGCGACGACATGGTCTCCATTGCCGACGTCACAAAGTTGGTGAACATCATCCTGAAGAAGGAGACTGCCCCCACGAAGAATGGCAAGAACCTGGCCGACGTGAACGGCGACGGCGAGGTGACCATTGCCGACGTGACGGAACTGGTGAACTTGATATTGAAGAAATAAAGTGTCTATGGACGTAAAGATAGAACCAACCTGGAAGGAACAACTGCAAGGAGAGTTTGGGAAACCCTACTTCGAGCAACTGGTGCATGCGGTACACGCGGAGTATGCCGCCGGGGTCTGCTATCCGCCGGGGAAGTTCATATTCAATGCCTTCAACCAGACGCCCTTCGATGAGGTAAAGGTCGTGATACTGGGGCAAGACCCTTACCACGAACCGGGACAGGCCCACGGACTGAGCTTTTCGGTGCAGGACGGGGTGGCCTTTCCGCCTTCGCTGCAGAATATCTTCAAGGAAATCTCCGACGACCTCGCCGTGCCCATGCCGCAGTCGGGCGACCTGACGCGATGGGCCAGGCAGGGCGTACTCCTCCTGAACGCCACCCTGACGGTCCGTGCCCACATGGCCAACAGTCATGCCAGCCTGGGCTGGCAACAATTCACCGACGCTGCCATCCATGCCCTGGCCACGGGGCGCGAGGGCATCGTCTACATGCTCTGGGGCGGTTTTGCCCGAGGCAAGGCATGGATGATAGACAAATCGAAGAACCTGGTCCTGGAGAGTGTCCATCCTTCGCCGCTCAGTGCCAACCGTGGCGGATGGTTTGGTCAGCATCAGTTCAGTCGCTGCAATGCCTATTTGCAGGAACATGGTAAAAGTCCGATTGTATGGTGATGCCTCCTATCCTGCAAGTTGGCGACGTGCTTCTTTCGCCAGACATCATTACGGAATACTTCGCCTGTGACATTGCCAAGTGCCAAGGGCGCTGCTGCGAGGAAGGCGATGCCGGAGCTCCAGTGACGTTGGACGAGATAGCCGACATCGAGGAGCAACTCGACGACCTCTGGCCACGGCTCTCGGCTTCGGCCCAGAGCGAGATAGACCGCACGGGCGTGGTCTATGCCGACCCCGAGGGCGAACTGGTGACCTGCATCGTCGGCGGTCGCGACTGCGCCTTTCGCGGTCCCTGTGGCTGCCTGCTCCGCCAGCGGCCCATCAGTTGCCACCTCTATCCGATTCGGGAGAAGCAGTTGGGCACCATACCTGCCACCGACAGCCAACCGGCTCATCCCCTCATAGGGCTGAACTACCATCGGTGGGCCATCTGCAAGGATGCCATTGAAAAGGGTAAAAGAGAAAACATACGTCTCTATCAGTTCCTCCGCGAGCCCCTTGTCCGACGGTTCGGCGAGGCCTGGTATGCGGAGTTGGAGACCATGATAGACGAACTAAAAAGAAGCGGGATACTCAGTTGAGTGTCCCGCTTTTTTTTTTATATCCCTGCCATCACAAGAACGCAGGTAATGAGGACGATGATGTGCCAAATGATATCGGAGCGCTCGTAATCGCGCCAGTAGAAGAGTAAGCCCAGGGTGGAAAGGGCAATCAAGATGAGACCTGGCCAACAGAGCACTTTCAGCAATGGGCTGCAAATAAAGAGTACGAAGCCCAGTAACTTCAGGTTATTCAATATATTCTTCATATTCCTAATCCCTAATCTCTAATCCCTAATCTCTAATCCCTAATCCCTAATCCATCAATCCATCACCCCACTTACGCATCGATATTGGCGAAGGTGGCATTCTTCTCGATGAACTCGCGACGCGGTCCCACGTCCTCGCCCATGAGCATGGAGAAGACGTAGTCGGCCCCGGCAGCATCCTCGATGGTCACCTGCTTCAGCAGTCGCGTCTCGGGGTTCATGGTGGTCTCCCACAGCTGTTCGGGGTTCATTTCACCCAGACCTTTGTAGCGCTGGGTGAAGATGCCCTCCTCGCGACCGTTGTTGTACTTCTGCATGAAGTGCAGGCGGTCCTGCTCGGTGTAGCAGTATTCCTCCACCTTGCCCAGGCGGCAGCGATAGAGGGGTGGGGTGGCGATGAAGAGGTGCCCCTTCTGGATGAGTTCGGGCATGTAGCGATAGAAGAGGGTCATCAGCAGGGTGTCGATGTGCGAACCATCGACATCGGCATCGGTCATGATGATGATCTTGTAGTAGCGCAGTTTCTCGTAGTTGGCCTCCTTCGAGTCCTCGCCCAGACCGAAGCGTACGCCCAGGGCCTGGATGATGTTGTTCACCTCCTCGTGCTCGAAGGCTTTGTGCCACATCACGCGCTCCACGTTGAAGATCTTACCGCGGATGGGCAGGATGGCCTGGAACTGGCGCGAGCGGCCCTGCTTGGCCGAGCCGCCGGCCGAGTCACCCTCGACGATGAACATCTCGCAGTTGGCGGGGTCCTTGTCCGAGCAGTCGGCCAGTTTGCCGGGCAGTCCGCCGCCGCCCATGGGCGACTTGCGCTGCACGTTTTCGCGGGCCTTGCGGGCAGCCACGCGGGCTGTTGCGGCCAGGATGACCTTGTCGACGATGAGCTTGGCCTCCTGGGGGTGCTCTTCCAGGTAGTTGGCCAGGGCCTCGCCCACGGCCTGCTGGACGTAGCCGCTCACCTCAGAGTTGCCCAGCTTCGTCTTCGTCTGGCCCTCGAACTGCGGTTCGGCCACCTTCACGCTGATGACGGCGGTCAGACCCTCGCGGAAGTCCTCACCGCTGATTTCTACATGGTTCTTGGCCAGCTTCTCCAGTTCCTTCTGGCACTGCTGTTCGGCATACGACTTCAGGGTGCGGGTCAGCGCGGCGCGGAAACCGGCCACGTGTGTACCGCCCTCTATGGTGTTAATGTTGTTGACGTAGCTATGCAGGTTCTCCGAGTAGGCCGTGTTGTACATGATGGCCACCTCGATGGGGGTGTTCTGCTTTTCGGTGTTCAGGTAGATGACGTCGCCGGTCAACGGTGTGCGGCTGGAGTCGATGTAGCGGACAAAGTCGCGCAGACCGCCCTCGCTGAAGAACTTCTCCGTGCGTACGCCCTCGATGCCGGCCTTTTCGTTCTCGTCCAGGCGCATGTCGGTGAGGGTGATGGTGATGCCGGCGTTCAGGTAGGCCAGTTCGCGCATGCGGTTGGCCAGGATGTCGTACTTGTAGGTGGTGGTGATGAAGATGGAGCCGTCGGGCCAGAACTGCTGGCGCGTACCGCGGATGTCGGTGTCGCCCACGATTTCCACGCCCGTCACGGGCTTGCCCTTGGCGTATTCCTGACGGTAGATCTTGCCGTCGCGATAGACGGTCGACACCATCTTGGTCGAAAGGGCGTTGACGCAGCTGACGCCCACACCGTGCAGACCGCCGCTGACCTTGTACGACCCCTTGTCGAACTTACCGCCGGCGTGCAGCACGGTCATGACGACCTCCAGGGCCGACTTGTGCTCCTTCTCGTGCATGTCCACGGGAATGCCTCGGCCGTTGTCCTGTACGGTGATGGAGTTGTCCTCGTTGATGGTTACTTCGATGTGTGTGCAGAATCCGGCCAAGGCCTCGTCGATACTGTTGTCGACGGTCTCGTAGACCAGATGGTGGAGACCCTTCTCCGAGATGTCTCCGATGTACATGGCCGGGCGCTTGCGCACAGCCTCCAGTCCCTCCAGGACCTGGATGTTCGCGGCCGAATATTGGGCCTGCTCTTGTTCTTCTATATTCTGATATTCTTCCATAGTCGTGTTAATGTTTGTGCCTCGCATGGGGGCCTCTTAATACGCGCACAAAGATACGAAAAAAAAGTGACGTATGGAAATAAAATTGAGAATTTTAGAGTTGTTTGGCGAAGATAATTGCATGGTGCAAAAAAGCGGCCACCCCGTCATGGGATGGCCGCTATGGATTTCCGTCGTCCGATGGTATTAGCCCAGCTTGGCAATGTAGCGAGCGAGCTTCGACTTCAGGTTGGAAGCTTTGTTCTTATGGATGATGTTCACCTTGGCCAGTTTGTCCAGAATCTTCTGGATGCCGGGATACATCTCCTGAGCGGCAGCCTTGTCGGTGGTTGCGCGCAACTTGCGAACAGCGTTACGCATGGTCTTAGCGTAGTATCTGTTGTGCAGTCTTCTCTTCTGTTCCTGACGGATTCTCTTGAGAGATGATTTGTGGTTTGCCATTTTACTTTTTCTTTTTACTTTTTTATCTTACTCGTAGTCCCTAGGAGAGTCGAACTCCTCTTTAGAGAATGAAAATCTCTCGTCCTAACCGATAGACGAAGGGACCAGCCCTTGCGGCCATTCCGCCGCTTAATCTTGACCAATTGGTCGCGATTGCGGGTGCAAAGTTACGACTTTTCTGCGAACTGACCAAACGTTTCGAGGAAAAAATTACTTTTCTGGTTAAAAAGGGAGGGGGTATGTACTAATATGTATCGCGTACGTGCGTACGTATGCACACGCACGTTGTTAGGTTGGGGCTCAGACAATACGTCGACGGAGCTCCAACCTTAGTATTGTCTGAGCTCCAACCTTAGTATTGTCTGAGGCCAAACCTTACTATTGTCTGAACTCAGGCCTTAGTATTGTCTGAAACGGGGCGACGTATTGCCGGATGGCTGGCGGCGTGTGGTGCCATCCGGAACTGTGTATAGGGGACAAAAAAAGAGGGGCCAGTGCCGCATGTGTAGCACTGGCCCCTCGTGGGTCGGTTGGGTATGTATTATTCCTCGAACAGGGATTCGCGGACTGCGGGGTCGAGTGTTCCGTCGTCGACGCCACCGTATTCGATGCCCAGGTTTTCGCTGTCTACGCTGCTGATGGCAAGCATCTCCAGCGGTTCCTCTACCAAAATCTCAATGTTTGGCTGAATATATGTCTTCTTCATAGTCATATTCTCTTATGGATGAATGTATGTTCTTGTTCTCCGTCGGGTTTACTTTACCACCTTCTTGCCGTTCTGGATGTAGATGCCCCGGTGCAGACGCTCCATGTCGCTGCCCATGTGCTTGCCGTCGATGGTGTAGACGGCGCTGCCGTCCTGGCTGGTGCTGAGGCCGTTGATGAGCGTGGTGTTGCCGTCGATGTTGAAGTCGACCTTCACGTTGTTGGCATCCTCCACGCTGGTCAGTACGTCTACGAAGTCGAAGTAGCCGCGGAAGGCCTTGATGGCGGTGTTGCCGGTGGAGTAGTAGAACTTGTTGCCGTTCAGGAAGAGGCCGTTCTGAGGAACCATGTCGCCGGCCTTCAGTGTGCCGTAGAAGGTGCCATAGACTTGTCTGCGGCTGCCCGTCTTGCCGTTGTCGTATTCAACGATGGCGTCGTCCTGGCTGGGCTGGATGGAGGTCTCGAGGGTGAAGTCGGTGATGTCCAGGCTGGTGCGGATGAGGCAGGGATAGTTGGCCTCCAGACCTTTGGCAACGTCCATGCTTTCGAAGTTGACATGGATGTCTACGATGTTTTTTGCATTGTCGGTTTCTGCAACGTAGCCTGTGAAGTCAGCCAGCTTGACGTCGGTGCCGAAGGCATCCTTCAGCTGGTTGGCCGTCATGGCGAAGGGCAGGCAGAGGGTGCTCCACTCGTTGGCATTGATGGTGCGGTTCACCTTCACCTCGTACACCTTGTCGGTAGCCTCGGGCAGCACGGTGGCTGTCTCGTCCAGCACCTTTACGGCGCTCTCGATGGTGGCCTTGAAGGTGACTTCGGCGGGGTTGAACTTCTCGGTGTCGGTGGTGATTTCGATGCCCGTGAGCTTCAGGGAGAGCTCAGTGCCTACGGTCAGGCTGGCGTCGGCCTGAATGGTGACGAGCACGAAGGGGGTGGCAGTGCCAGAGAAGGTGTCACCTGCGTTGGAGCTGCAGATGATGCGCTCGGTGTTCTCGGCCACGGTGTTGGTGGCAATGCTGTGCTGAGTCTCGGCGAAGACTTCTCCCTTCTGGGCCTTGACGAAGGTCAGACCCTGGGGCAGTACCAGGTCGAACTGGAAGTCGCGGTACTTGGTGGTACCGTTGGTCAGGTAAACCTCGGCAACGGCCGTCTTCCCCTGGGGGATGGTGATGTTGCCTACAGTCCATGCGTCGTCGGCCAGCATGTAGGAGCTGACGCAGAACAATGCGATGAGAGAGAATAAAATTCTTTTCATGTTTTTTGTATGTTTAATTAGTTTTTGTTCGTCTGTTGGTGCCTAAAGGCACATTATTCGCTGCAAAGATAATGAAAAAAGTGGAGAGTGGGAAATTTTTGCTGATATAATTGTTCGTTCTCCCCTTTTTTCTATTTCTTGCCCAGTATGAGGTTGACGGTGGCGGTGACGTCGGCAATGGTGACCGCGCCGTCGCCGTTGGTGTCGGCCATCACCTCGTTGAAGCTGCCCGACTGGGGCTTGCCCAGGATGTGGTTGACGATGGCTGTGACGTCGGCAATGGTGACCGTGCCGTCGCCGTTGACGTCGCCGTTGGGCGGCAGGTTGGCCAGGTCGAAGCGTGTCTCGTCGAGGTACTGCATGCGGCGGGTGAACCAGTCGGCCAGGTAGGCGTATTCGTCGTCGAAGTCGAGGACGTGGCCGGCAATGTCGCTGTTGTAGTTCCACTTGGCGTACTCGCGCTGGTCGGCGCCGGCCGTGCGGAAGTGGGCAAAGTAGTTCTGGAAGCGGCGCAGCAGGCTGTCGGTGGCCAGGTTGTTCTGCCGCAGTTCGCGGTAGCGCTTGGCCACGCGCAGGTTGAACTGGTCGGCATCGGTGTCGCGCAGGCGGCGGAAGAGGTTGTAGTCGCCGTGCTCATTGTCGGTGATGAACTGGGCATAGTCCTGCTCCGGGCCCAGGAAGCTCTGGTGGAAGTAGTCGTCGCTCCAGCGTTGGCCGCAGGTGGCGTCCATGTCCCACACGCCCAGGGTTATCTTCTTGTCGACCTGCTGGTCGTAGACGGCGAAGAACATGTTCTTGCCGTGGTTGTCGGTGGAGAGGATGGTCTCCATGAGGATGTAGTAGTCGATGACGACGGGCATGTCGAAGTATTCGCCTACGTGCTGGCGGAAGTCGTCGTCGCTGGCCGTGCAGACAAAGTCGACGGCATTGTAGAGCACCGACCAGTCGGCGGGGAAGACTTCGTCAATCTCGGGGTACTTCAGGTTGTAGGAGTCCCACGACTCGCTGCCGTCGTTGTAGCCGGAGGGCGATGTGCCGGGGTAGTAGTTGCTGTCCTTGTTGTGGCCCATGAAGACGGAGTAGCTCCAGTCCTTCGACTTCCACAGCTGGCCGTGGATGTCGAGTGTCGTCTCGTCGTACTTCTTCAGCTTCATCTGCTTGCGGTCCATGTTCTCGGTCATGCAGTAGATGCCGCGATATTCGTCGTTGAGGACGAGCTCGACGAACTGGCCGCGAGTGCCGGTCAGGGCCTCGGGCTCCTGGTCGATGTAGTAGGGGTCGCGGCGGTAGTCGTTCCAGAGGTCGGTGAGCACGCGGTTGCGTATGCGGCTCATGTCCACCTGGCACGACTCCAGAATCCAGGAGTTGTCCTTGCGCAGGTCGAAGTAGCGCTTCTCCAGCTTGTTGCCCAGCTCGTCCAGCAGCTTCACGTGATAGTTGCGCTTGTTCTTGCCGTTGCTGTTGGTGATGCCTCCGCGCCACTTGGCCTTCATGTTCAGCAGTTCGGCCTTCTGCTTGTTGGGCTGGCACACACGGATGTAGCCTTCGCTGTAGGTGTTGCTGAAGGAGCCGTTGATGTGCACGATGGGCAGACTGGTGAAGATGAGGGGATAGGAGACTTCGTCGTTGCCGTCGGAGAAGCTGATGAGGTACTGCTTGCCGGCTTCTACGTGCTGGAAGGTATGGGTGGCGCCGCTCTCCACGGGCGTGCCGTCAATCATCATGTTGGAGTAGCCCTCGCGCGGAGTGTAGGCAACGATGTCGGTGAAGTCGGTGCCGAAGTGCTTCTCGGAGATGGAGCACATGTAGAGGCCCAGCGACTGCACGTAGACGGGGGGGCGCCCCTTGATGGTGATGTCGGATGCGCAGAGGGAGAGAGGGTCGGGGTCGGGCATGCTCATGACGGACTTGCGGATGCGTTCCAGTTGGGCGAACGAACCGTCGGTGGCGGCTATCTTGGCCTCTATCTCCTCGTCAGTCAGCCGGCCCGACAGGTCAGCTCTCAGCTTGGACAGTTCGCCTGCCGTGAGTTCTTCTTCCGTGGCATGATAGTAGAGGGTCAGGTTGTCCAGCGCTATCCAGTTGGCATTGGTGCTTTCGGTGCGTGCTCCTAAGGTGACGGAGCCGGAGGCCGAGACGGTGAAGTCGACGGTGTATCGCTGAGGGACTCCGTCGCTGGTGCCCACGGATGCAGTCCGGTCGTTGGCGAAGAGGTAGACGCCCGTGCCTGTCTGCTGGCTGTAGTAGCTGTAGGACTGCCGGACGGCTATCATGTCGGCCTGGAGGGTGTATTGGCCGGTGGGCAGATTGTAGAGTGTCTGCGACAGGGAGCAGTCGGAAAGCGGTCCCCAAGAGCTCTGATGCCAATTCTCCATGAAGGGATACGAAATGTGGGATTCGCCGTTGGAATAGTTTCCGTGCGGGGCCATGCTCCATCCGTTGTTGTCCCACTTGGGCGAATCGGCTTCGGTATCGGCCACGAGCCACGAACTGACGTCGTAGCCCGAGACGCTCTCCGTGATGTCAGCGACGAGGTTGCCGCCTTCGTCGTAGAAGGCAAAGCGCTGGTTGTTGGTGACATTTGTGCTCTCATACGTGCCCACTACGTAGCTGCCGGTGCGCACGTCCCAGATGTGACTGGTGGCGGAGGCGTTGCGTATGATGAAATAGTTGCCGGAGAAGACGGATATGCTCCAGAGGGAACGGTAGGCATCGTCCTCGTCGAGCGTCGTGGTCAGGCGCACGTAGCGGATGTCGTCGCCACTGCGCTCGCCGGTATAGGTGACGTATTCGCCGGTCTGGGCGTTGCTGATGGAGTAGAGCCCGGGCTCTTCCTCGGTGAAGTACCAGTAGCAGTCGTCGCCCGACTCGGCCGTGGTCAGGTAATAGACGGGGGTGGTCTGGCCGTGGACGGAGCCTGCCGTGACACAACCGGCGGGGAAGACCTCGCTCATGATCAGGTACTTTTTGCCTTGCTGGAACTGCGGCTTGGCCTGCATGCCCAATGCAAGCAGCATGAGCAGTGCCAAGGAGACTATCTTGTTCATAATTATCAGATAATGTATTTTTCAGTCGGCAAAATTACGATTTTTCTACGGATAAATCCTTTCCGAAGAACGATTATTTATAAAAAAGATGTAATTTTGCACCGCTATGATAGAAAAAACGCGTGCCATCGTCCTGCATACGCTGCGATATACGGACTCGAAAGTCATCGTGACGATGTTCACCCAGTTGCATGGTGCAGTTGGGTTCATGGTGCGTATGCCGCATTCGAGGCGCTCCGTGATGCAGAACGTGCTGCTGACGCCGCTGAGCCTGTTGGAGGTGGACATGGACTATCAGGAGTCGGCTAACCTGCAACGCCTGGTCGATGTCCGGGTGGACGAACCGTATCGGTCGCTGCCCTATCATCCCATGAAACAGACCATTGCCCTGTTTCTCTCCGAATTCCTTTTCTACAGTCTCCGCGAGGAACAGGCCAATCCCGAGCTCTACGACTACCTGGAGAGTTCGCTCCTGTGGCTCGACAACAGGACCGAGCGCTTTGCCAATTTCCCCCTGACGTTTCTCATACGCCTGTCGCGCTTCCTGGGCTTCTGGCCAGATACGGAAGAGGCACAAAAGGTGCTCCGCCAGGGCGAAGACACGCTTGTGCCTCTGATGTTGCGCATGGACTTTCCCACCATGCATCTGTTTGTATTCACCCGCGAGCAGCGCCAGCGTATGATGAAGGTGCTGAACGATTACTATCGCCTGCATGTTCCGCACTTTCCGGAACTCAAGTCGATGGAAATCCTGCGCGAGGTGCTCAGCTGAGCTTGCCGCTGCCTTTATCCCAGTTCGAAACCCTGGAACGGCGTCGGAGTCTCCTCGTGTGTAGCGCTTGCTGCAGGCTGGGCCGGTGCAGCAGGTTCTGAGGGAGCAGCGGCGGGACTGGGTGCTTGGGGCTGGGCTGCGGGGGCTTCTGCTTCGTCGGTCGGTTCGCCGGTGTTGCGGATCTGTGCCAGTTCCTCCTTGGTGCGGCGGAAGGTGGGGGTCTCCTCAACGCGTGCAATGATGTCCTCGTTGTCGAGGTCGGCCGGAGAGAAGATGAATATCTGGCGACGGCGGCGTGTCGTGGGCTTGCCGGCATCGTGGTAATAGATGCCAGCCAGCGTGTCGAGGCGCTCCTGACGTTCGCGGTCCTCTTCGGACATCTGCTTCTCGCGTGTCTCTATGATGTCGGGCATGCCGGGCACGTTCTGCAGGCCGAAGCCTGTTGCCAGCAGGGTAATCTTGATTTTGCTGCCCAGGGCAGGGTCGGTGGCCATACCCCACTTGACCTCTACGTCCTTGGAGAACTTGCTCATGAAGTTGTGCACCTCGTTCATCTCCTCCATGGTGAACTGCTGACTCTCTTCGGCATCGCTGAAGTTGATGTTCAGCAGGACTTTCTTGGAGTTGAAGATGTCGTTGTTGTTGAGCAGTGGCGACTTGATGGCCTCGTCGATGGCCTTGCTCACACGGTTTTCGCCTTCGCCGTATCCGGTAGACATCAGGGCCACGCCTCCGTTCTCGAGGACGGTCTTCACGTCCTGGAAGTCGAGGTTGATGCGGCCGCGCATGGTGATGATTTCGGCGATGGAGCGTGCTGCCACGGTCAGGGTGTCGTCGGCGCGTGCAAAGGCGTTGATGACGGTGAGTTCGGGGTATATCTCGCGCAGACGCTCGTTGTTGATGACCAGCAGTGCGTCGACATGCTTCTTTATCTCCTCCACGCCGGCCAGGGCCTGGTCAATCTTCATGCGACCTTCGAAGCGGAAGGGGATGGTGACGATGCCCACGGTGAGGATGCCGCGCTCCTTGGCGCACTGTGCAATGATGGGGGCTGCGCCGGTGCCGGTGCCGCCGCCCATGCCGGCCGTGATGAAGACCATCTTGGTGCCGTCGTTGAGCATGTTGTTGATTTCCTCGATGCTCTCCATGGCGGCTGCCTTGGCGCGTTCGGGCCTGTTGCCGGCTCCCAGTCCCTCGGTGCCCAACTGCAGGATGGTGGGCACGGGACTGTCCTCCAGTGCCTTGCGGTCGGTGTTGCAAAGCACGTAGGTGACATCGTGTATGCCTTCGTTGAACATGTGGTTGACGGCGTTGCCACCGCCACCTCCCACGCCAATCACCTTGATGATGCTGGGATTGTTCACTTTCTTCATGTTTGTGAACTCGATTCCTCCGTCGAATCCGAACATATCGTTTTTGTCGTTCATAGTTGTATCGTGATTTACGTGGTTATTATCATTCGTCTTCTTTTTCTGTAAACAAATCGTTCAGAGCCTGGGTCCAGCGCTTCCAACGCGATGGTCCCTTGGGCTTCTCCTCCTCTACGGCGGGCTGCTCGGGAACCTTAACTTCCGCCTCGGCTGCCTTGGCGGGCTGCTCCACTTCGGGCTCGTCTACTGCCTCCTCGGGCTCGGTCAGGCTGATGCAGTTGCTGTCGCCGTGCATGAGCAGGGCTATCAGGGTGTCGATGCTGATGCCCTGAGGTGTTGTCACTCCGTCGCCGACGTCGACCGTGGTGATGAGCGACTTGGCCACCTTCACCTTCTGGAACTGTGTGTAGTGCTTGATGGCCTCGGGCATGTCCTTGAGTTGTGCGGCGCCGCCGGTGATGATGATGCCCGAGAGCAGTTTGTCGCTGATGTTCTCGATTTGGTGCCATACGTTCTGGATGATTTCTTCCTCGCGGGCACCGATGATGTTCTGCAGTTCGTTCTCGGAGATGAAGCGATCGTTGCTTATGGGCAGCTGTTGGGGATTGTCGCTCTCGGCAGCAACATAGGCTATGCCCGACTTGCGCTTCAGGCTCTCGGCCTCCTCGAGTTCCATCTGGTGGGTCAGGATGAGGTCGTTGGTGATGTTGTTGCCGCCCAGGGGGATGACGGCCAGATGGCGCAGCAGGTTGCCGATATATACGGCCACGGTCGTCGTGCCGGCGCCGAAGTCTACCATGGCGCAGCCCGAGCGCTTCTCGTTGTCGCTGAGCAGCACGTCGGCCAGGGCCAAGGGCGAAATGAAGAGGTCGGCAATTTCGATTTCGGCCATGCGCATGCATTTGTTGATGTTTTCCAGCAGCGTGTTCCTGGCCACGACGTTCATGAAGCGGGCCTCAATCTGGTCGCTTTGGATGCCGACGGGGTCGGTCACGGCACGGTTGCCTACCATGTACTCCTGTGGCACCACCTCCAGTATCTGCGAGTCGGTGTACTGCGTGGCACGGTTGTTGTCCATGAGATTGTCCACCAGTTCGGGGGTGATTTTCACCTTTGTCTCCAAACCGCGTGAAACGATGTTGCCAGCCGTATGCAACGACTGTCCGCCTACACCTACGTAGGCTCGTTGGATGCGGATGCCCAGACTGTCGTTCAGGCGTTGGGTGACATTGGTGATGGCTTGCGTCGTCTTGTCGATGTTGTAGATGACGCCTCGCTGGATGGCGTCAGTGACTTTCTCCTGCTCGATTCCGAGAATCTGGACGTTGCCGTCGGCCTTCTTCTTGCCGGCTATGGCACGGATGGCGGAGGTGCCAAATTCAAGGGCTACAATGATTTCTTTCTCTGCTCCCATAGCTGTATAGTATTTATTGATTTATTTCTTGCAAATGACTTGGTCTTTATATATGGCATTGATGATGCTGTATTTGTTCCATCCGACCTTGGGCATGGCCTTTTCGTAGAACAATCGTACGCGTGCCAGTTTTTCCTCCAGGTCCTTGGGTTCGCCTAATAGTATGCGTTGTCCGCTGTATCGCGGTATTATTTCTATCCATCCCTTCTCGTCGACGGATATCTGCTGGGTCTCTTTGTTCCAGTATTCGTCGTCCTGCAGCAGTTTGCCCAGGGCCAGCAACCGTCCGACCGTCTTGCGGTTGACGTTGCCGGTGACGATGGGCAGATTGGTGGCCATGCCTCCTGCGGGCATGATGTTTCCCTCCCCGTCGACGTAGAATTCATTGCCATCCTGTGCAAAGACGTGCAACAGCGGGTGGCGTGGAGTGACGCGGATGCAGAGTTTGCCGGATGCCGTGTGGTAGCAGGTCACGGTGTCGATGTATGGATTGGCCGACAAGCGCGCAGCGATGTCCGACATGTCGATGTCGGCCAGAATCTTACCCTTGGGCGCAAAGTCGTTTTTCAGCATCAGGGTTTCCACCATCGGCTGGTCGATGAGGCTGGCCTGAGCAGAGTCGGTGAAGGTGTACTCCACACCCGTGCACACCATGTCCTGTGTGGGGCGGCTCACCTTGATCAGGGCAAAACCGAGGTAGCCCAGGGTGACCAGCATGAGGAGGGATTTCAGTAGGGTCTTTATCATTTACGATGTTTCAATTTATCATTTAACCTTGGTCGGCAGCCTTCAATATCTGCGTTATCTGTCCGGCATAGTCCTCGATGTCGCCGGCGCCCATGGTGACGAGCACGTCAAATCCGCCACGGCGCACGACGTCGGGAATCTGCTGTTTGCTGATGACTTCCTTCTTGATGCCGGGCCGGAGATGGTCGCAGATGAGCTGGCTGGTAATCCCCGGAATGGGCAGTTCGCGGGCCGGATAGATGTCGACCAGCGTGACGTCGTCGAGCACCGAAAGGGCATCGGCAAACTCACGATAGAAGTCGCGGGTGCGGCTGTAGAGGTGGGGCTGGAAGATGACCTTCACGCGACGGCCTTCATAAAGCTGACGTATGCTGAGCAGACTCTGCCGAATCTCTTCGGGATGATGTGCATAGTCGCTGATGTAGGCTGTATGAGGCGTGCGGATGTGGAAGTCGAAGCGACGGTCTACACCCTTGAACGTGGCCATGCCCTGACGGATTTCTTCCGCCGTGGCACCGGCCAGTTGGGCCAAAGCCATAGCTGCGATGCCGTTCTCGATGTTGATGGTTACGGGCACGCCGAGATGCACGTCGGTGATGTTGCCCAGGGGAGAGATGAGGTCGAAACTGATTTCGCCGTTGCCTATCTGGATATTCTCGGCATGGAAGTCTCCCTCCGTCTGGCTATAGGTATATGTGGTGACGCTATCCTGCGTCCTGGGCTTCATCTTCAGTCCGGTGTGCTGTATGAGGTAGCCTCCCTCCTGTATGAGCGAGGTGTAGTGGCTGAAGCTTTCGAGGTATGCCTCCTCATTGCCATAGATGTCGAGATGGTCGGCATCGGTGGCAGTGATGACCGTGGCCCACGGTGTGAGCCAGTGGAAGGAACGGTCGAATTCGTCAGCTTCGATGACGACGTACGAACTCTTCTCGTTCAGCAGATAGTTGGTGCCGTAGTTCTTGGTGATGCCTCCCAGGAAGGCGTTGCAGCCTACGTGGCTCTGGTGCAAGAGGTGGGCGGCCATAGAGCTGGTCGTGGTCTTGCCATGTGTGCCGGCTACGCACAGACCACGCAGGGCGCGGGTCAATGTGCCCAGCACTTGGGCACGCTTCTGCAGTTCGAATCCGTTTCGTTGGAAATACTGCAGTTCGCTGTGGTCGGCAGGTATGGCCGGGGTGTATACCACGAGGCAGGAATTGGGGTCGAGACACTCCGTGGGGATGAGGCCGATGTTCTCTTCGTAATGAATGTGGGCACCCTCTTCCGACAACTGTCGGGTCAGGTCGCTGGGAGTGCGGTCGTATCCGCCTACCGTGAGGCCGCAATTGAGAAAGTAACGGGCGATGGCGCTCATGCCTATGCCGCCTATGCCCACGAAATATACAGCTTTTATCTGTGATGCATCCATGATGAAAATATTCTATTAATCTTTTTTTGCAAGTTTCAATACCTCTTGGGCAATTATCTGTGCCGAATCCTTGTAGGCCATCTTGTAGGCATTGCTGCCCAGTGTCTTCAGTCGCTCCGTCTGCTCCACGGTTTCCAGGGCCAGCGGAATGAGCTTCTCGCGAGCCTCGGCATCGCGTACCATGATGGCAGCGTCCTTTTTGACGAGCGCCATGGCGTTGCAGGTCTGATGGTCCTCAGCCACATTGGGCGAGGGCACCAGAATGGAGGCCTTGCCCAGCAGGCAAAGTTCGCTGATGCTGCTGGCTCCGGCACGGGAGATGACCAGGTCGGCAGCCTTGTAGGCTTGGTCCATGCGGGCAATGAAGTCGGTGACATACAGATTGTCGGGCTTTCCCACAGCCGCCAGGCGTTCCTGTATCTCCTTGTGGTAGTAGCCGCCGGTCTGCCAGATGAACTGAGTGCGCGAATGGCGAATCTGGTCGAGATTCTGCAATACGCTTTCGTTCATGGTGCGTGCGCCCAGACTGCCACCGATGATGAGCACCGTGGGCAGGTCGGGCTCCAGTCCGAAGATGGCCGTCGACTCCGTCTTCGTCAGGTTGGGGTCGAGCAGGCCTTGCCTTACGGGGTTACCCGTGATGAGGATGTTCTCCTTCGGGAAGAAGCGTTCCATGCCTTCGTATGCCACACATATCTTTTGTGCCTTCCGGGCCAGTGTCTTGTTGGTCAGTCCGGCATACGAGTTTTGTTCCTGGATGAGGCAGGGGATGCCCAGTTCGTGCGCCGCATTCAGGGTTGCACTGCTGGCATATCCACCCACGCCCACTGCCACCTGCGGGTTGAATTTCCGCAGGGTCTGCTTGGCCAGACGCTTGCTGCGCAGGAAGTCTATCAGCACACCGATGTTGGCCGGCTTCCATAGCGGACGAATCAGGCCGCGTATGGGCAGTCCCACTATCTTATAACCAGCGGCGGGCACGCGCTGCATCTCCATGCGCCCCTCGGCTCCTACAAATAAGATTTCGGCCTTCGGGTCAATGGCTCGTATGGCATTGGCGATGCTGATGGCCGGGAAGATATGTCCTCCCGTGCCACCTCCGCTGATAACTATTCTCAGTTCACTCATGTTTTTTTTCTTAATATTATATTATTGTTAGGCTTCCGCTATATGATTGTCAGGCTTCGGCCGATTCTTCTTGGGTAACTATTTCCATTGGGACTTCGTCCTCGCTCTCTGCATCTTGGCGCTGGGCCGGGGCCGCAGTGGTGTATTGCTCCAGTTGCTTGGCCGTATGGCTCACGCTCAGTATCATGCCGATGTAGGCGCAAGTGATGAAGGTCGATGTGCCACCTTTGGATACCAACGGCAGGGGCTGTCCGGTCACGGGCATGGCACCTACGGAGACGGCCATGTTGACCATCGCCTGCACCACGAGCATCAGTGAGAGCCCCATGACCAGATAGGCCGGGAAGCGGTTTTTGCATCGCTCGGCTATGCGCATGGCGCGGTACAGCAGCAACAGGTACATGAACATCACGAATATGCCTCCCTCGATGCCTCCTTCCTCGATGATGATGGCATAGATGAAGTCCGAGACGGCATGCGGCAGGAAGTCGCGTTGCACACTTTGTCCCGGGCCTTTACCCACAATGTTGCACGTGCCGACGGCTATGCGTGCGTGGGTCACCTGTATGTTGTCGTGGATGTTATACTCTTTGGGGTCGGCAGGCAGGTCGTTTCCTTTCTTTATGCGCTTCGACCATGTGCTGAAGCGGTGCAGTCCGGGCAGTTCGCTAATCTGTTCGGCCGTCTCCTGCGGCACGTACTTCAAGGTGCAGTATCCGGCTGTGCCTCCCAGCATTATGCTGGCAATGATGATCCACAACCACTTCTTGGGGCCCTGTGCAATCCAGGTCATCATGAGCATGACGATGAAGATGATGCCGGCCGTGGAGAAGTTCTCGCCCACGATGAGCAGGCAGATGATGGCCGTCAGTCCGGCCACCCATTTGAAGGCCAGCATCGAGGCCCCTCCCGTCTTCTTGTCGCGGAAGGTGGCCAGCAGTATGGCCACCGTGCCCACCAACGAGATTTTTGCAAACTCGGAGGGCTGTATGGTGATGCCGGCAATGTGGAGCCAGCGTGCGGCGCCGTTGACCCTGCCCATGAACAGTACGACTATCAGTAAGATGAACGACAGCAGCAGCCCCATCACGCTCAGGAACTTGAACGATGTGCAGGGCATCTTGTGCACTATCCAGGTGATGAATAGTCCGACGATGATGAACGAGGTATGTTCCACCACAGGACGCCAGAAGTGGACCGACGTGCCATAGGTCATGCGGCTCGAAGCACTATACACCTCCACGATGGATATCATGCACAGCGCCAGCAGTATCATCCACACGACGGAGTCGCCCTGCAGGAAACTTTCCTTGTTGAGTTTAATATTGGGCAGTGTCATCTTCTTCTTAGCTTTCAGCGTTCAACTTATAGTGATTGCGCACGAGCGTCTTGAACTGTTCTCCGCGGTCTTCCATGTTCTTGAAGAGGTCGAAGCTGGCGCAGCACGGACTCAGCAGCACGCAGTCTCCCGGACGGGCCATCTCGATGCAGGCCTTCACGCAGTCCTTCATCGAATGGGTGTCGCTGACGGGCAGTCCCAGTGCGTCGAACGAATCGTGCAGCTTCTGGTTGTCGGCGCCCAGGTACACCAGTCCGACGCACTTCTGCCGGACGATGTCGTAGAGCGTGGAATAGTCGTTGCCCTTGTCGCGGCCGCCCACGATGAGTATGGTGGGTCGGTCCATGGCCTGTAGGGCCACGTAGCAGGCATCGACGTTCGTAGCCTTGGAGTCGTTGATGAAAAGCACTCCGTCGCACTCCTCGACGCGTTCCAGACGGTGCTCCACGCCGGGGAAATCAGCGAGGCACTTGCGTATGAGCGTCTCGTCGACGCCGACGGCCCGAGTGGCCAGATAGGCAGCCAAGGCGTTGCGCTTGTTGTGCTGCCCCATCTGCGAGAATGTCAGCCCCAGGCGCTCGAAGTCGTTGTCTTCGAAGGGCATCAGTGTGGGTTTGCCCTCATGTGCAGGGCGCGACGACGGAGTCGGTTTCGGTGCATATCCTGCCCGGCGCTTCTCCAGTTCCTTCTCGATGTGCTCATCCTGCCGCCAGTAAACGAAGGTGTCCTCGGCGCTTTGGTTCTGGATGATGCGCATTTTCGAGTCCGTATAGTTCTGCATCTCGAATTCGTATCGGTCCAGATGGTCGGGTGTAATGTTCATGAGCACCGATATGTCGGCCCGGAAGTCGAACATATTGTCCAGCTGGAACGAGCTGATCTCCAGTACGTACCAGTCGTGGTCGCCCTCGGCCACCTGCAGGGCGTACGAGCGTCCGATGTTGCCGGCCAGGCCGACGTCCACGCCCCAGCGCTGCATGATATAGTAGATGAGGCTTGTTGTCGTGGTCTTGCCGTTGGAGCCCGTGATGCAGATGGTCTTTCCGTGGCTGTAGGGGCGGGCAAACTCCAGTTCGGCCAGTATGGGAGTACCCTGGGCAATCAGTTTCTGCACCAGGGGTGCCGTGTCGGGTATGCCCGGACTCTTCACCACCTTGTCGGCATCCAGGATGCGTGCCTCGGTGTGCCCACCTTCCTCGTATGCGATGTTGTGGTCGATGAGCATCTGCTTATATTTTTCCTTGATGGCGCCCATGTCGCTCACGAAGACGTCCCAGCCCTCCTTCTGTGCCAGGATGGCTGTTCCGATTCCGCTCTCTGCGGCGCCCAATATTGCGATTTTCTTCATTGTCAATGCTTTATTCTCAGCTCTCGCCTGTCATTTATCTTTTTTATTTTTATCTTAAATCATCACCTTATCTTCAGCGTTATTATAGCCAAAGCCGATGTGATGATGGTCACAATCCAGAAGCGGGTCGTTATCTTCGACTCCAGCCAGCAACCCTTGGGCCAGTTCAGCAGAATCCGGAAGTCGGCCGGCAGTTGTCCGGGCTTAATGCGGAAGGTATCGTGTATGGGAGCGCGTTTGAAGACTCTCCACTTTTGGCCCTTGCGGTTACCAATTCGGGCATAGTTGGTCTGCAGCAGCACGCTGACGCTTTCGCACAGGAAGACGAAGCAGAGCAGTGGGATGAGCAGTTCCTTGTGTATGATGATGCAGACGACGGCTATGATGCCTCCGATGGCCAGACTGCCCGTGTCGCCCATGAACACCTGGGCCGGGTAGGCATTGTACCAAAGGAAACCTATCAGTCCGCCCATGAAGGCCATGAGGAAGATTACCAGTTCCTCGCTGCCCGGCACGAACATGATGTTCAGGTACGAAGCCATGCCGATGTGGCTGCTCGTATAGGCCAATATGGCCAAGGCCGCCACCATGATGGCAGAGTTTCCCGCACACATGCCGTCCATGCCGTCGTTCAGGTTCGAACCGTTGCTCACGGCCATGACCACGAACGTTGTGACGAAGACGAAGAAAATCCATCCCGCAGCCGTTCGCTTGCTGCCCAACCAGCTGAATATCTCGCTGTAGCTGAGGTTGTTGTTCTTGACGAAGGGTATGGTGGTGATGGTGCTCTTCACGGGTTCGCTCTTGTAGATGACCTCCGTGCCGTTCTCGTTCGCAATCTGTACGTTCTCGCGAATGACGGCGTCGGGGCTCAGCCACAGCGTCAGTCCGACGAACAGTCCCAGCAGGGCCTGTCCGGCCAGTTTGGCAATGGGGCGCAGTCCGTCTTTCTTTCCCTTCATCTTGATGTAGTCGTCGATGAAGCCTATGGCTCCCAGCCACAGCGTGGTGACGAGCATCAGCAGCATGTAGATGTTGCGCAGTCGGCCCAGCAGCAGGCAGGGGATGACCGTGGCAATGATGATGATGATGCCGCCCATCGAGGGCACGCCCTTTTTGTCGACGCCGAAGGGGTCGATGCTGGGGTCGCGCTGCTCTTCGCTGACGTTGTGGCGCCGCATCCATTTGATGAAATATTCGCCGAACCAGATGCTGATGACGAGCGAGAACACCAGCGTCAGGATGGAGCGGAACGATATGTACGACCACAGGTGGGCACCGGGGATGCCGAATTCACCGAGATATCTGAACAGGTAGTATAGCATTTATTCTTCTTTTTATCTTTCAACGTTCAATTTATTCCGAAGCATTCGCGGATGACCTCATGGTCGTCGAAGTGATGCTTCACACCCTGCACGATTTGGTAGTCCTCGTGCCCCTTTCCGGCCACCAGTATGACGTCGCCGGGCTGTGCCAGGGTGCATGCCGTGCGGATGGCCTCGCGGCGGTCTACGATGCAGAGCACCGTGCGGCGCTCCTCGTCGGTGAGGCCTGCCAACATGTCGTTGATGATGGCCTGTGGCTCCTCAAATCGGGGGTTGTCGCTGGTGATGATGACGCGGTCGCTATGCCGTACGGCCTCCTGGGCCATCAGGGGGCGCTTGCCCTTGTCGCGGTTGCCTCCGGCGCCACACACGGTCCAGCACTGATGCGGCTTGCGCAGAATCTCGTTGATGGTGGTGAGCACGTTGACCAGGGCGTCCGGCGTGTGCGCATAGTCGACGATGGCCGTCACGCCCTGCGGACTGCGTATGGCCTCGAACCTTCCGTTCACGGGCTTCATGGCACTCAGGGCAATGAGCACGTCCTCGGGCTCCTGGCCCAGCATGATGCAGGCTCCGTAGACCGCCAGCAGGTTGCTGACGTTGAAGCGGCCTACGAACTGGACGAACACTTCCCGTCCGCCTACCATCAGGTTCATGCCCTCGAAGCTCTCCTCCAGGATGCGGGCCTTGAAGTCGGCCTCCGTGCGCTGTCCGTAGGTCTTCACCTCGGCCCGCGTGTTCTGCACCATGAACATGCCGTTCTTGTCGTCGGCATTGGTGATGGCGAAGGCCTCTTTGGGCAGCAGGTCGAAGAATCCCTTCTTGGCATCGCGGTATGCCTCGAAGGTCTTATGATAGTCCAGGTGGTCGCGTGTCAGGTTGGTGAACAGGCCCCCGGCAAAGGTCAGTCCACCGATGCGCTGTTGGGCCACGGAGTGGCTGCTCACCTCCATGAAGGCATATTGGCATCCCTCGTCGGCCATCTGTCCGAGCAGTCGGTTCAGGGTGATGGGGTCGGGGGTTGTACATTCCGTCGGGATGGGTTTGCCGTCGATGTAGTTGCACACGGTGCTGCACAGTCCCACCTTGTAGCCGAAGCGTCGGAACATCTCGTAGAGCAGGGTGGCTATGGTGGTCTTGCCGTTGGTGCCCGTCACGCCGACGAGTTTCATGCGCAGGGTCGGGTCGCCGTAGAAGTGTGTGGCCAAGGGGCCTACTATGGCCTCGGTGTCGGCATACTGTACGTAGGTCACACCCTCCTGCCGTGTTTCGGGCATCGTCTCGCAGATGATGCATGTGGCCCCCAGTTCCAGTGCCTTGCCGATGAACTGGTGTCCGTCGGTCTGTGTGCCTCGCATGGCCACGAATGCGCCTCCGGGCTGCACCTTGCGCGAGTCTATTTCCAGTCCGCCCACGGTCTTTTGGTCGTCGCCGACGATGGCCAGCGGCGTAGTCTTTTCGATGAGTTGCTTTATCGTCATATCTGTTTCAGGTTTATCGTAATGGTTTTGCCTTTCGGCTCTTTGCTTCCGGCCGGTATGTTCTGGCTCTGCACCACTCCGGTGCCGTGCACCTTCACCTTCAGTCCGCAGCGCTGCAGGCTGTAGATGGCATCGCGGGCCCCCATTCCCACCACGTCGGGCACGGTGTCGGTGCCGTTCGGGGTGAAGTCTCTGGTCAGGGTGGGGGTGAATATACTGGTGGAGTCGGCCGCCTCGCGCGGGTCGCGATAGACGCCCTGGTTCATCACCATCTGGCTGATTTCGCTGAACACGGGACCGCACTGGCCGCCGCCCGAGGCGGGCAGACCATCCTTGCGGATGCAGACGATGCACGAATAGCGGGGCGCATCGCTGGGGAAATATCCGCAGAAGCTGACCATGTAGCTGTGGCTGGCATAGCTGCCGTTCTTGGCCACCTGGGCCGTGCCCGTCTTGCCGCTCACCTTGAAGCGCTTGTTTCCGGCCTTCTTGCCCAGACCCTCGCTGACCACCTTCTCCAGGATGGTCTGAATCTGGTGCAGAGTGCGTGTGGAGCAGATTTTCTCCTTGATCACCTCCACCGGGAACTCGCGCACCACCTGTCCGTTCTCCATCTCAGCCTTCACGAAGCGTGGGCGCACGAAGCGTCCGTTGTTGGCGATGGCGTTGTAGAAGGCCACGGTGCTGATGGGCGGAATCATGGTCTCGTATCCGATGCTCATCCATGCCAGTGCCGTCTTCGACCAGTTGCCCTTCGTCTTGTCGGTGTTGGGCATCCTGACGATGGGTTTGGCGCCCATGGGCAGTCCGAGGTCGATGCCCACGCCCATGTTCTTCAGTCCCTGGACGTAGCGTTCGGGGTGGTCGTGGTAGGCATCGTCGATGAGTCGGCTGACGCCGATGTTCGAACTGTATTCCAGCACCTGTGTCACATTCAGCGTGCCGTAGCCGCCGCGGTGCCAGTTGTGGTCCTTCATGGGGCGTCCGTGCATCATGTATATGCCGCTGCCGGTGTCAACCGTCGTTTCGGGCGTAATCTTTCCGTCCTCCAGGGCCACCATGATGCTGCCCGTCTTGAAGGTGGAACCGGGTTCCCACAGGGCATTGATGGCATCGTTCTGTGCCTCGTAGAATTCGTAGGTGCCGGTGCGCTCGTTGCGGTATCGGGTCATGCTCACCAGGGCCTTGATGTCGCCCGTCGGCACTTCCATCAGTATGACCACACCCTTCTCGCCGCCCACCTCGCGCAGTTTGTTCACCAGGGCCTTCTCGGCGATGTCCTGCATGGTGGCGTCGATGGTGGTCACCAGGTCGTGTCCGGGCACGGGCTCACGGTCGTAGAAGTTCACCATGCGGTCGCGCACCTTCATGCGGTGCTTGATGCCGTTCTTGCCTCGCATGATGCTGTCGAAGCAATACTCCAGTCCGCTGGTGCCGCGTATGGTGTCGCCAAGGCTGTCCTTCTTCACGTTGCCCAGCGTGCGGCTGGCCAGCGACCCGTAGGGCTTGGTGCGCAGCATCACCTCTTCGGGGTTGAATCCGCCCTTCAGGGGAGTCTCGCGCAGCAGGGGCAGTTCCTTGCATTGCTTATACTGGATGTAGGTGGCCAGTCGCGGATAGAGGTTCCAGGCATGCGACCGCCGTTTGCGGCCGTTGAGCAGCCGTTCGCGGAATTCCTGGGCCGTGCGGTCGGGGAAGATCTGGTGCAGTCCCTCGGCTATGCTGTCGGCCTTTTCGTAGAGCACGGAGTCGCGCCAGTGCTGAGCCTTCTCGCGGGCCACGCTGTCCTTGTCGATGACGATGTAGTCCATGAACAGGCGGTACTGCGGCAGCGAGGCTACCATCACCTTGCCGTCGGCCGAAATGATGTTGCCGCGCATGGCCTGCACCTCGATGCTGTCGCTGACGAATCGCTGGCCCACCTGGTACCAGTAGTCGGCCTGGAAGAGCATCGTGTTGAGTGCCGTTCCCAGGATGTACACCCCAATCAGCGTGATACCGATGAGTATCATTCTGAAGCGTTTGATGGATTTCTTCTTGTTGTTTGCTGCCATGGGGTGCTATTCGTTAGGGTTTATGGTGAAGGGTGGTTCCTTTGGGGCTGTGAGTGTGCTGTCGCCGTAGGCTTTCAGCCGTTCCTCGATTTGGCTCTGCCTCGTCAGGGTGGTCAGTTCGCTGGAGCGTGTCAGTGCCTTGTACCGCCATTCCTCGACGTCGTGCTGCAGTTGCTCCTTCTCGATGATTTCCTGTTGGGCCTGATAGCGGTTGGTGACCATGAGCAGGATGCAGAAGAGGATGAAGAGCAGGAAGGGAATCTGTCGGAAGAACCATCGTCCGTCGATGTGCATGGCGCGGACCACGTCCTTCAGGTTCTTGCCCTCTCCGGCGTCTGTTTCCCCCTCGGTGAAGAGCGAAGCCCACCAGCGTCGCCGGTGAGTCCCCTTCTGCCGCTCGTCTTTCTTGTCGGCGGCGGTGTTCTGGGTGTTTATGTTTTCTTTCTCGGTTGTCATTTTTCGTTAGATTTTTTCAGCAATTCTCAGTTTGGCGCTCCGGCTTCTCGGGTTCCCCTCCTGCTCCTCCGTGCTGGGCACCTGCATCTTTCCCACGCTCTGCAGGGGCGACAGCGAGCGCCCGTAGATGTCCTGGCTGGTCCTGCCCTCCAGGTTTCCGCTCTTGATGATGTTCTTCACCATGCGGTCCTCCAGCGAGTGGTAGGTCAGCACCACCAGACGTCCGCCTGGGGCCAAGAGCTGCGTGGCGCTGTGGAGCATCTGTCGCAGGGCCTTCATCTCGCCGTTCACCTCGATGCGCAGGGCTTGGAACATGCGTGCCAGGTCCTTCTTCTCGCGTCCGAAGCCCAGGATGGGGTTCATGAGTTCGGACAGCTGGCCCGTGGTCTCGATGGGTGCCGAGTTGCGTGCCTTGACTATGGCGGCTGCCACGCGGCGACTCTGCTTCAGTTCGCCGTAGAGGTAGAAGATGTCGGCCAGCTGAGCCTCAGTGTATTCGTTCACCACTTTGCGTGCGGTCAGGCTGGCGCGCTGGTTCATGCGCATGTCCAAGGGTGCATCGAAGCGGAAGCTGAATCCGCGCTCCGCCTCGTCCAGGTGGTGACTGCTCACGCCCAGGTCGGCCAGGATGCCGTCGACCGTCTCGTGCCCATAGTACGTCATCCAGTTCTGCAGGTATCGGAAGTTGCTCCGTACGAAGGTGAATCGTTCGTCCTCCGGTGCACCATGCATGGCGTCCAGGTCTTGGTCGAAGCCGTAGAGGTGCCCGTCGGGGCCCAGTCGGTCCAGTATCGCCCTGCTGTGTCCGCCTCCGCCAAACGTGAGGTCGGCATACACTCCGTCGGGCCTGATGTTGAGGCCTGCAAGTGCTTCTTCCAGCATTACGGGAGTGTGATAGTTATAACTCATTTTGGCACAATTAGACATGCAGTTCGCAATTTGGCTGTAAAGGTACAAAAAAGTTTTGATATTTGACTTAATAAAGTCGAATTTATTTTTCAAAATCATGCAATTTTTTTTGCATCTATCGGGCGGCTCTCCCAGAGGGGTCGAAAATCACCTCTTTTTACGCGCGCGCATGTCTCCTTATTATTATGTCCCTTTCGCCGGCACCTCGATTTTGCATTCCGAATTGCCCGGTGACGTGGGCTGCTGAGGACGCCCTTCAGACAATACGTCGATTGGGCTCAGACAATAGTAAGGTTTGAGCTCAGACAATAGTAAGGTTTGAGCTCAGACAATAGTAAGGTTTGAACTCAGGCGACGGGTCGATGAAAACGGGTCGACGGGAGACCCCTCCGAAATCGCGCCCGGGAACGCCCTCCGGAGTTGCAAAAATGCGCCATTTCATCGACAAATCAGGCCCTCGCCGGGCCTCGATTTTGAGAGGTCCCGGATGCGTGGTGCCGATGACGAATATGGGGTAAGAATTTGGGTAACTGAATTTTTTTGTTTAATTTTGTCCCGACAAACTTATCTTATCTGCTATGAATTCGCAAGTTATCTATCTGAATATCTTCCTTTCCTGTGGCATGATTCACCTGGTGCTGACGGCCGTCATGGCCCTCTTCGCACGCCATCAGGTGAAGTACTTGGCCATAGCCTGGATCATGGGCATCTTCTCCTCCTGGTTCTTCCTCCTGGCCCCCTATGCCTCCACCGAGGGCCCCCATGCCGGTGTCATGCATCCGGCCATGCTGGCCGCCCTGCTCGTCATCTCCTTTCTGCAGAGCATCTATCCGCTCAGCATCCCCATGCCGGGCTATCTCCAGTGGGGCCGCATGTGGCGCTATGCCTTGCCCGCCATCGTCTTCCTCGGCTTCTATGCCGTAGGTTTTGCCATGGGCAGCCGGCATGTGGTGGTGGAGTCCTTCACCGACTTCCGCACCCATCTGCTCAGCGGCGACCTCCTGGTCCGGCTGGGCATGCTTCTGACCAGTTTCTACTACATTGCCAACATCTTCCTCCTGCCGCGCCGACTCACACACGTCCAGTTTCCGCGCTACCTGATAGGCTACAGCACCATTTTGGGCCTGAGTGCCGTCTTCTTCCTCGTCATAGCCTTCAACTATCACACCTATCTCATTATGATTTATGCCGTCGTCTTCACCCTCCTGAATGCCTATCTGTGCATGCGAACCCTCGAATCGACGGCCCGCGAACTGCCGCGCCCCGTGGTGAAAGAGGTGGCCGAGGCCCCTTCCGACGAACAACTGGAACGCTCGGAAAAGGACTTTAACGAGAAGAACCTGCAATACTTCCAGCGCGTGGAGTACTGGATGCAGCACCACAGCGAGGCCTGGACGGAGTACACCTTCAACCGCGACATCCTTTGCACCGAGGTGGGCATCAACCGCCAGTTGCTGCTTCAGTGCCTGCGCAGCCAGGGATATAATAATGTACACGAGTACATCAACCGCTACCGCCTGGAGGAACTGAAACGCCGCATCCGCCGGGGCGAAATCTCAGCCCTGGGCGACTGTCTGGATGCCGGATTCGGGTCGCTCAAGACGGTCCGCTCCTGTTTTCTGAAACTGGATGATACCACGCTCGACCAATACATCCAGGAGAATGCTCCCAAAAAGGACTGACCCGTCCCGTCAACAGCTATGAGATATTCCCTCCTCCCCCTCCTGCTCCTCCTGCTCGCTTCCTGCGGTCGGGCCGACCGCATGCGCCACATGCTGGAGCAGGCCGAATGGATGAACCGGCACGACTCCCTCTTCACCTCCGACTCCGTGGGCCGCGCCCTCGTCCGCTACTACGACCACTGGTGGCACCCCGCCGACCTCCGCCTCCGTGCCTACTACATGCTCGGCTGCGCCTACCGCGACATGGGCAACGCCCCACGTGCTCTGGAAAACTACCAGCTGGCCGTCGCACAGGTAGACACCCTCCATGCCCCTGACTCAACCCTAAACCGCCTCATGCGTGTGCATTCGCAGATGAGCCGGATATATCTCCTGCAGCGACTGCCTGAAATGGAAGAACAGGAACTACAGACAGCCGAACGCCTGGCATGGAGGTCAAGGGACACACTCTCGGCACTGATATTTGAGGAATGGATGTGCAATATGCTTTGTAATAAAGGAAAATATAATGCCTGCTTAAAGGAAACGAGGAAACTGCAAAAGAAATACCTAAAGTGCAATTATGAGAATGAAGCCCTCCTGGCAAATGCTCTTTGCATAAAATCCTATCTTGCCACAGGACAATTCACAAAGGTGATGCCATGTCTGAGAGCCTATGAGGGATGCGACTACTTCCATACCAACCCAGAAAAAATTGATGGCGGGACAAGTTCTGCATCCATCTTTAAGGGACTATATTATATAGGTGTACGTTAACCAGACTCTGCAGAATTCTACTTTTATGATGCTCTTTCCCGCTCTGAGACCGACCAATATGAATTGCTCATATACAAGGGACTATTTCAATCATATTCGCTACAGCACAATATAGACTCTGTGCTGAAATACACCCATCTTTACACCAAGGTCAAAGAAAGCCAATATGACGAGGAACTCTCTATGGGCAGTATCCAAGCCAAAGCACTATATGACTATAGCACTGAGAAGCAGATTGCAGAACAAAGAAAGGAAAGAAATACTCGTCTTTCCCTAAGCCTCTTAGCCACCGTTCTTGTAGCGACCTTTACCATAGTGGTTTCCCTGTATCGGAATGAAAAACGTAAACGCGAAATCAGCGAATTGCACAGAGAATATGAGAGAGTGCGCCGCGAACTTGAAAAGACTGAAGGTGCATTGGCCACGCTGAACAGGGAAAGGGATGGTGATAAAGAGTATGTTGATGAAATATTACGCAACAAAGAAGAATTAAGAACCCACATTGCTTACCTTGAAAGAGAACTCCTAAAGAGGAATCGTAGTAAGGGGGATGTAGATTTGAGCGAAACTGAAATCGTGCAGAAATTCCGTAAAGCCAGGGAACACGGCATGACGGGCAAATACAAACTTATTGACGAAGACTGGAAACAACTTCGCAACACCATTGAGTCCATCTATCCCACATTCTTTGAGGCAATGAATGCCCGCAAGCCATTAAGCAGCAAAGACTACAAAATTTGCTTGCTTGTCAAGGCCCAATTCTCTCCTTCCGACATAAACATCCTTATGGGGCAGACAGATAGTTACTCCACACAGGCCAAGAAGAGACTCCATAAAAAGGTATTCGGATTTGAGGGAACCGCAGCCGATTTTGAGAAAAAAATCAATCAGGAATAATTGTCCAGCGTAGTTTGTCAATACTTGTCAATTCACAGAAACGAGCATTTCAAACTGGTTAGCAATTAGTTACACATTTCTGTCAATTTTTGTCAATTATTTAACGCCAATACTTTTGGTGCTTTTGTTTATTATCTCGTACCTTTGTTGTCATAAAACCTAATAAAAATACACAAATCAAGTATGGAAAAGAAATTATTTATTATGGTTATGGCCATGACGTTACTATCATCTGTAAGTAGCATCAGCGCGGATGACAATCTCAGCCCTCTACCTTTGTGTATAAACCATGTCCCTGGCGACCATAACACAAGTGGTGGAAATGCACATCCAAAGTCCCCCGTCCAAATCCCAGAGGTCTATTTGGACGGCAACACCCTCTCCTTCGACGCAGCCATCGAGGGCTGCGAAGTACGCCTGCTGGATGAGGACGAGAATGTAATTTTCTCCGATTTCATCGCGATTTCACAGACTTCGCTCATCCTGCCTGCCACACTCACGGGCACGTATGAGCTACAGATTGTAAGTGGCAACATTATCTTCTATTGCGAAATTGAATTGTAAAGATGAAAACGCTCGTTTATTAGAAACTATCTTATATCTCTTTATCAATAATTAAAAAGAAAAGTTATTATGAACAAATCTATTGTTTTTAGTCTATTCATTTTACTCATTTACTCACAAAATAGTTTCTGTCAGCTTAAAGTCACCAGTTCGGGGCACATAGGTATCGCAACTGACGTTGCAAATTCTGTATTGTCGGTCGGTGGATATGGGCACGATATTTTCACTGCTCAATTTTCTCCAGTACAGGGAAGAAAGTCCGTTTCTATTTGCAATGTGTCATATACTACGGAATTTCCCCTTGGGCTATACATAGAAAACGCTATATACAACACCGACAGCTATTTTTGCAGCGACGTGGGATGCACTTTTTGGTTCTACAGAAATATTGGGAATGGATATGTTCGACGCAATTTGGCCAAATAGTTATTTCAATCCCATTTATCCCAATGGCAACAATGCTAATGTCTCTACCCCTACGCCGACATATCGTTTAGGGCAAATATTGAATCAAGGTATTTATAAGATGAGAATGACTTGGGACTACTATGATTTATATACTAGTCGAATATTCCATTGTTTTGGAGACCCAAGTATGAGAATACATACACAGCAACCTACTGCATTCGATAATGCTACAATTACCAGAAATAATGGAACGATTTCTGTAAATGCAGGCGAAGGCAATGCAGAGATTTCCTTCTATAATAAGACAACAGGAGAAGTGAAACGATATTCAGGACTTCAAGCCACATATAATTGTGGAACAAACGATGTCAGTGTTTGCATTTCCGGTCCCAATAAAATACCATACGTGGATCCACTATTCCTTCAAAACGAAGTGATAAATGGTCCGGTGGAATATAATGGCGGCACAATCAAGGCAGGATACTCTGTAACAGATCAGAAAAGTTATGGAAATGTATATTTTAACTCTGGTGAAATAACGATAAAAGGCAATAGTGTTGAGTTTCATAGTGGCACAAATGTTGAATTAGGAACAGAACTTAAAATTGAAACTATTCCTACATATTGACCTAATTATTTCTAAAAAAATAATCTTGAAATGATAGCAATTCATATAATTTGTGTATATTTACATTCGGAACTTGTTATTAAAATATTAAATATGAGAAAGTTTGGCTTTTTAATGACATTTATGTTTGTTTGCTCCGTATTGATGGCCCAACCGGAAACGGAGGAAAAGAAACTGATGCAGATTGTCGGCGGTGATATCTGCTGGGGGCTGAGTTATGCTGATGACGGGTTTATGACTGGTATCGTTGACAACTCCGAGAATGGTTCGGAACTTCTTTGGAGTTACGACTATCATATATCGATTGATGGATTGCCTTACATTTCGCAAAATGGTTATTTTCAACCCGGTAATGAATTTTACTATGCTGAAGGAGAACCAACATTCATCAGGGAATCTAAACTTAATTCTGATGGGCTAATATCAAATGACTATAACAGAAACACGTTTATGTGGAGTACTGGTGAGGACTTCGAATACGAGTACAACGACGGTCGGATGGTGAAAATGACAGGCGATAGAGGAATCGTTATTGAACTTTCGTGGACAGAAGGTAATTTAACGTATATAGTCTTTCTGGAAGACGACAAAGAAGAGGGGCGTATATCGTGTTCATATACTAACATACCAGCAAAAGGAATATGCCAGGCATTCAATTCGCCATTAATGTTTTTGCTGCATTATTACACAATCTTATCTTTGGGGCCATTGGCACACGGCTATTATGGTTTGCTCAGCCAGAATCTCTTGTCAGAGATGACAATTTCGTTTAGTGAAAAATTCATTAAAGAACATTATACTGCTGATGAACTATCAACAAAGGGTTATCCGATATCTAATAAAATGAGCCGGAAATACGGTTATGAGAGTGAATTAGATGGCAACATCATTAGTATTACGGTCAGTGAAGAAAACAATGAAAAGGTCTATTCTCTTAAATACGAAAAGGGGATCACAAGTGTTAATTCCATTCCTTTCTTCTTGGATAATAATGATTATTATGATTTGCAGGGCCACCGTCTTAATGCCATGCCGCAAAAGGGCGTGTATATCCAGAACGGCAAGAAGTTTGTGGCGCATTAAAGGGAAGGATATCCTCACTGATATGACCATCGGAGACGAAGAGGTCTTTGATTACTTCAAGAGATCAATCACCTGTCCCCTTGATTTTTCAGACAAAAACAGAAAAAATAATCATTAATAAATAGATTGATATGAAATAGTTAGTATTTACCATTTTGTTTGCAACTTTATTTGTTGCGTGTGATAGTGATGACAATCTTGTAATATCGCCTAATTCAACCCCTGATTTAACCCAAATCAGAATTAAAGAAAGACCAGGCGAAATGCTTGAATATGTTGGAAAAATAGGCGGTGATTTTGATACTGCGTTAGATTCTCTACGGAAACTAAAAAACATTCCTTCGGAGATAATTAAAGAGCCATTAGAGGTTTTATTTGATTATGACAACAGGCTGTTTTTCGGTATAGGTTATGGCGATTGCGGAAATTACTCAGACGTACTTGATACAAAAGGTAACTATTATTTGAGATCGTGGTATAGTTCGGAAGAGACTTTATAGTGGAGAAGGATTAAATATCGACAAAAAGAGGATTAATGTTAATTTCCGTTACGACAATAGAGCATTCTTTCTACTGACTATTTCAGACAAAGCAAATATTTATCATAACCTTTTTGCAGGCGATGTGATTGATGAAAAAGGTAATTATTTTTGGGTCTGGTGGCTCGAGGACTAAATTTGCAGTTCCAAACTATCGAAGGGGCAAATATTCTATCTTTTTTCCCTATAGGTGTATACGATTATGGCACGATTGAAGATATTAAAGAAGACTATTTCGGTGGAACAAGACCTCTGAAATATGTCGATTTAGATTGTGGACGTATCATTCACGGGATAGGTGTGACAGAGTAGAACGACGGTGAATGCCTTTTCGGTCAAGTCTCCCCCTATGGTGCCTATTGGTTCTTCCAAGAGTCAACGGGTGACCATTGGGTTGAACGCCATTATCGTTCTATGCTTGTCCATTTCGAACGTGACGGTGAGGTGCTGTATGACCTATGGCCGGACAAAACCGATGGTATAAAGAATGTCGGCCAGCCTAATCCTGCAATCTCCGGCTCTCAACCCTCTGCATACTACGACCTCAGCGGACGACGCATCACCCAACCCACCAAGGGCATCTACATCCGACAGGGGAGGAAGGTGGTGAAGTAGTACGACCTATTTGGAACCCGCATCTCAGCGTTTAATCAACAGACAATCCCCATGACAATACTTGCTACTTCCTGGGCGACGCCCTCTCCTTCGATGCTGCCATCGAGGGCTGCGAAGTACGCCTTTTGGATGCAAGCGAAGATGTAATTTTCTCCGATTTCATCGCGATTTCACAGACTTCGCTCATCCTGCCTGCCACCCTCAGCGGCACCTATGAACTGCAAATCATCCGAGGCAATTTCATCTTCTATTGTGAGATTGAGTTATAACTAAATCAATTGATACTTTAAAAACACTACAATACGGTATCTATATCGTAAGAATCGACACTGGAGGACAACTTTTCACGCAAAAGATAAAGATATAATCCCAGAAAATGCTTATATTTGCCCCACGATTAGAAACCTATTAACCATTCGGCTATGAAAAAGTATCTGTTTATCATGCTGGCAGCCATCGCACTTGTGGCATGCAGCGATGACGAGAACGAAATTGTTGTCTCCAACATGGTTCCCCCTATAGCGAGGAGCGAACTGACCGCCGAAGTGAAGGATTTCTTTGAGCCGGAGATGGGGAAATCCTACCATATTGGTTGGCCATGCACACCATTCAATATTGTTAACTTGAATCTCCCCACGGACACCATTCCCCCGTACGCCTGTCGAATAATTAAAAGCCAAGAAGAATTGGCAAATATCTACACCGGGAAAAAGGAACTGCCAGAGATTGACTTTACGGCATACAGCCTTATTCTGGGCTGGTTCCATGACGAATCTTCAATGAGGCTGAAGCGTATCGTTTTACAAGACAATGGAGATGAAATTCTGCTGACAGGTTATCTTAACGAAGATAAATCACCAGACCATTACCATTATTGTTCACAAATATTCATGCCCTTCTGGAACTTGTATCCGAAACTGCCCGACAGACCTTTGAAGGTTTGGGCAAACAAAAACTAAATGTCAAAATTTGCCTAAAAGATACAGTCAACATGAAGCGAGCAAGTATTTTCCTTCTGCTGTGCATCCTTTCCCTGATTGGAGTGGCACAAGAGCCGACGGACTCGGCATTGGCAAAGCTGGCCACGCGGGCACGGCTCTTCGGCGAGCGCATTCCGCAGGAGAAGGTCTTCGTGCAGATGGACAATACTTGCTACTTCCTGGGCGACACCATCTGGTTCGCGGCATTCACGCGGCGGACCAACTCGGGACGGCCGAGCAAGATCAGCCGCGTGCTGTATGCCGAGCTGTGGAACCACGACGGCTTCCTGGTGGAGAGGAAACTCATTGAGATGCGCGAGGGGCGTGGACACGGATTCTTCGAACTGCCCGACACGCTGTATTCGGGCTACTTCGAACTTCGGGCCTACACCCGCTGGCAACTGAACTGGGGGCAGACGGAACATCAGCATAACAAATATACCGAACTGAAGTTCTACAGCAAGGCGATGGCCAAGGACTACTACCGCGACTACGAGAAACTCTATAGCCGCGTATTCCCCGTCTACGACAAACCCAAGGAGCAGGGGGAATACAATCGTGACATGACGCTACGCCCCCTGCGCCGCTACTTCAAGAATGACCCTGCACCGCCGAAATTGCTGCTCTCTCTCTTTCCCGAGGGTGGAGACGTGGTGGCTGGAATGCCCTGCCGCATTGCCTTCGAGGCGGCTATGGAGGATGGGGAATACATGGACGGGACGCTGTCTCTTCTGATGAACGATAAAATATTAAGCGTGAAGGATGAGAAGGGCGAAGAGGTGACAGAGGTCAGGGCGGAGAACCGCGGACGAGGATCGTTCACCTTCACGCCGGAGCGGGGGAAGTCGTACGAAGCTGTGTTTACCTCCTCGGACGGGAAGAAGGCGAAGCAGAAGATAAAGGACATCGGAAAGGAGGGTGTCAGCCTGCAAGTCCGCCTTGATGGTGACAGTGTTCGCTTCGATATCCGCTCGAACCTCGACAAACCGCTGGGCCTTAGCATCATGCACGAAGGAGTGACATCGCACTTCATGCAAATTAAAAATGAAAAATTCTTGAATGAATCAAGCGGCAAAGCCGAGCGAACAATTAAAAATGACGAGTTACCTGTCGGAGTCAACCAAGTGACGGTGTTTGACTCGATAGGTCGCATCTGGGCCGACCGCCTGTTCTTCGTCACCAAATCCGAACTGAGAAGGCCCAGCGTCGCCGTATCCGGGCAGAAAGACCAATATGAACCGTTCGAGGAAATAGACCTGAATGTCAAGGCTCTGTCCCCTGCACCGGAGGAGACCATTGCGCTGTCGGTGCGTGATGCCGTACACCTGGACAAGACCTTCGACACGGGGAACATCATGACCGAGATGCTGCTGGCCTCCGAGATTAAGGGCTTCGTGCCGCAGCCCGAATGGTTCTTTGGGAAGGACGACGAGGAACATCGCCGCGCCCTGGACCTGCTGATGATGACCCAGGGCTGGCGCCGCTTCCGCTGGCAGGAAATGGCCGTGGAAGGAGCGTGGAAGATGACGCATCCGGCCGAACAGAGCCAGATGGTGACAGGCACGGTGAACAAATATTACTTGAGAGACCAGGAAAAACTTGATGAAGAGGAAGAGGAAGACCCGCTGGAGCAATACAGAAACTTACTGTCAGACCACTACCGATTCATGGACAACCTCTGGAGTCAGGGCATATCTGTCACGCGAGGCGGAGGCGGAGGCCGAGGATGGGACAACACCAACTACAGCGTGCTCGCCAGGAACTATGCAGACTACTACAACAACGAAAGAATTGGGCGCATAAGGGATGCCGAACGAAGGTTTGAGGAGCGGGGCAACATACGGCGCGAAGTGGTAGTGCATGCCGAAATCGTCAACCTCAGCGACCTCAAGGATGCCGCCATTGGTGAGGTAACGACCCAAAACGGCAAGTTCGAGATAGAATTGCCACGCTTCTATGGCAAATGTGTCTTCTTTGTCACGGCCAAGGATACCACACTGTGGCATAAATGGAGACGCAACCTCTGGCTGAAGAAGTTTCGCCAGCACAACTGGGTGCAGATGGAAACGAGTGAATACGAACGCATCCACGAAGATGCAGAGTTCTATGTCCGGCTTAACTTTCCCCATCCCAGATGGGTGAAGCCTTACAGTTACTATCAAGTCCACTATGCCGCACTGCGCGACGAACCCGGGATAGCAAAACTGCTCACCGACGGCACACAACTGATGAACGAAGTCACCATTCGCGCACGCCACAATGGCCTCCGCGCTATCGACCTGTCAAAGCCCGTGTACGTCATAGATGCCTACGATGCAGTCAACGCCAGCATGGACGCCGGACTAACGACAGATCCGTATGCTCCCTATCCACGTGAAATTATACAAAACTATATTGGGGACATGGGCATGTACCGGGAATACGACTACTCCATATATTACGACTCGGTCAATGTAGACATAGTGAGACCTCATTTGAGGATGAATAATGTGGACCGAAGCAGGTTCCCGATAGGAGGTGAGGCCGAAATTATAAATACATTTATATCTGCCGGCGAAACAAGCAAATATAAAAGTCTGGAATATCTCGACAAAATATACATCTACAGCGACTACTCGCCTCGCCGTGAGGGAGACAAACGCTTCATGCAGGACGACCAGCCCAGCGTGGAGATATCCCTGCACCTCCTGCCCAATTGGGAGCGCCGCGTCACCTACCGCGACCGCCGCTACATCCTCGACGGATTCGCCTATCAGGAGGACTTCTACCATCCCGACTATAAGCGCAATCCGCCCAAGGAAGGACAGAAGGACTACCGCCGCACACTCTAT
>ODAJ012004114.1_pt1 | contig 38543 bp, 36 predicted proteins | sample 1539241 | NCBI WGS metagenome assembly ODAJ01 (sample SAMN02144231, study PRJEB22623) | gut metagenome | biome: sheep rumen | host: Ovis aries | place: New Zealand
CAGCAAACACAAGAATCCGTATATTCAGTTTGCTCTTCTTTTCATTTTCCATTTATACAGCCTCTGTCAACGGGTCCTTTCAGCGGGTTTTTCGATTCCCTATGCCTGCATGAAATAGGTTACCCCAAAAAGCAGTCGGATAAAGAAAATCAGTCCGCAGTATAAATGATAACCAAAAACCGCTCCGAGAACGGAAGCATACAGTACATGCGGTATATATTTCCCGGCAAGGAAGGACGTACTCCGCAAATTATCAAGGAAATACACAAGGCTTACAATAAACAGCACAAAAAGGCAGATATCATATCCCCAGGTAAAATTACCGTCAAGCGCTCTGCTTCCGGTTTCTTTTAAAAACAAAAGCTGCAACGCTCCGAATCCCCACATGCACCATGCCAGAAAAAAGGGAGTATGTACGATATATTCTTTCTTCTTCAGGTTCTCAAGTGTTTTCTTAATGACCGGTACGATATTAAAGCAAAAGACAAGTACCGGGAAAAGCGCCGAGAGAATCATCGTAAAATACGGTCGTTCCGCCCGCAGATAAACATTGTATCCGAATTCAACCGCTATGCCGTTTCCTGTTTCTTCCCCGAACAAAACCAGTTCCTGGAAAACGACAATAGCCAGGGAAGGAAGGACGCTCGATGCAAAAAGCAGAATCCTCTTAACCGGTACTCTCCGGTATAAATCGAAGAACAGTCCGATCAGTGCCGCCGGTGCAAACACCAGCAGGAAACTTGTTTTTGTCGCAGTCGATAACGTTAAAAATACGGTAAAGAGAATCCAGTCTTTCAGTTGTACTTTCTCTTTGTAGTTCTTTGCAAACCGTAAATAATACGCAATCGTCAGAAGAGCAAAAAACTTCATCACCGTGTATGTGGAATTGTGCCAGATGGACGGTGACTGATATCCTACATATCGTTGATAATGAACCGCCTTAATAAAGCAGGGCATTACGATATTTACGGCAACTGCCGAACAAAGCGCAGACCAATCGGCTCCGCGAAGTTTCAAACCGGCAAATACTTCATTTCGGAAAATCCAATATGTCGCAACCATGGTGCCTCCGGCAAACAGCGCCAGCACAATGGCGACTATGACATGATACAAAGGAAGCATGGATGCAACGCGGTAAAAAAACGCAGTCAGGGAATATCCCCAGCCTTCTTCCGCCATATGAAGGTGCGCGGGAAGATCGGATTCAAAATACTGATTGTTTGCTGCCGCAGCCTGCATGTAAAACAGATAACCGCAGGCCATGGTGTACGTGCCAAAGAGAATGGTTGCCACGACTTTAAACAGCACATCTTTTTTGTTGTCGGCCATTTTATTCCTCTTTTTGATCTTTCGCCGCGATAACCTCACGGATAACATACTGCGGAGAATTATTCATGCACAGATACATTCTTCCGACATATTCTCCGATCATTCCAAGCATTAACATCAGCATTCCGCCGATGAAAACCAGCACACTCATCAGTGCAGAGAAACCGGCCTGCACATCAACCAGAACCAGTTTTTTGATAATGGTGTATATTCCGTATAAAAAACCGCTGCAGGCGCAGACACAGCCTATAAAAGTAGCGATTCGAAGCGGTTTGATGGAAAATGCCGTAAATCCGTTAAACCACAGCGAAAAGAGTTTGCTTAACGTATAACCGCTTCTTCCCACTTCTCTTGCCCGATGATTTACCTCCACGTTGGTAATGTTTTTGGTGGCACGAAGTACCAGTCCGATCACATAGGAATACGGTTGCTCATAACGAAGCATATCATTCACGACAAAACGTTTTGCCGCAAAGTAACTGGATATATACAACTCCTTCGGTTTTCCGAGCATGACTCTGGTCATCTGTTCGTTCACTTTGCTGCCGAAATTTCGAAATCCGCTGTGCTGCTTCTTTCCGTAACTTGCATAGCAGACATCGAACCCTTCCTTCAGTTTATCCAGAAGTTTTCCGACCTCGTTGGCAGGTGTCTGTCCGTCGTCATCGAGGCAGACCACAATATCTCCCCGGCTCTGTCGCATTCCGGCCATCAAAGCCGCATGCTGTCCGAAATTTTTTGCAAGGTCGATACCCGTGATAAAAGGATATGTATCGCATAAATTTCGAATGGTATTCATGGTCTGATCCGGTGAAGAATCGTTTACGAGAATCACCTCGTAATCATAACCGGTCAATCCATCCATGGTAGTGCGGATTTCCTCCACCACGCCTCCGACGGTCTGTTCGGAACGATAGCATGGAATAACAAATGAAACTGTTTCTTTTGTTGTAAAACTCATTTTCTTTCCTTTCGAAGGATTCTCATTTCTCCGCATTCGGATTAATGATTCCCATCAGAACAATATCGCGGTATACACCGTTTACAAACACATCATCGTGAAGAAGGGCTTCTTTAACGAAACCGGCTTTTTCATAACTGCGAATCGCCTGCTCGTTATCCGAATATACACGCAGAAATAACCTGTGCAGTTTCAGATCCCGGAATGCATGAAGAATCATTAATTTTGCCGCTTCGGTTCCGACACCCTTGCCTCTTGCCGCATCCTCTCCGATAAAAATTCCGTACTCCGCTTTCCGGTGGTCGAAATCAATGTCCCGGATATAAACGCTTCCTACCGGAATGTTCCCCTCATTCATACAGATTACAAACTGTTCCACTTTCCCGGCTCTGACAAAATTTTCAAGCCATGCCGTATGAGACTCTCTCGTAAAGAGCCGCTGATCAATGAAATGCAGACGAACCGCGTCGGAATTTCTCCATCTGACAATATTGTCCGTATCACTCTCATCAATCGGTTTTAAAAAGACAGTGTTTCCTTTGATGATTTCAGCCATTCTTTACTCCGTAAAATTCTCTGATACACTGAATGATGTATTCCACCTGATTCGTCTCTATGTTGTAGTACAAAGGAAGACGTACAAGTCTCTCGCTTTCCTTTGTTGTATAAACATCCTCTCCGTGGAATCTTCCGAAGACAAGTCCTGCGGGAGCGGAATGAAGCGGAACATAATGGAATACCGCCAGAATTCCCTTCTCTTTCAGGAATGCAATCAGTTTCGTTCTCTCTTCCAAATCCGCTGCTTTAATGTAGAACATATGCGCATTGTGTTTGCAGTACTCAGGAATGAATGCAAGTTCAATCAGTCCCTTTTCTTTCAGTTCCTTTAATCCTTCGTAATAAAGATTCCAGGTTTTCAGACGATTATCCGTAATCTCCTGTGCAAGTTCCAGCTGTGCATAAAGATATGCCGCATTCAGTTCGCTCGGCAGATAAGAGGAACCCTTTTCCACCCAGGTATATTTATCAATTTGTCCGCGGAAGAACTTTGCACGGTTGGTTCCTTTTTCACGGACGATTTCCGCCGGTTCAAAATCCTTTTCGTCACGGATCAGAATAGCCCCGCCTTCTCCCATGGAAAAGTTCTTCGTTTCATGGAAGGAGAAACATCCGAATTCACCGAAGGTACCGAGTGCCTTTCCTTTGTATTCGGACATAATTCCCTGCGCAGCGTCCTCAATTACCTTTAAGTGATGCTTTGTCGCGATTTCCATAATGGTATCCATTTCGCAGCCGACCCCCGCATAATGAACCGGAGCAATCGCTTTTGTCTTATCCGTAATGGCATCTTCAATCAGCTTTTCGTCAATGTTCATCGTATCCGGGCGGATATCCACAAACACCGCGGTAGCCCCACGCAGAACGAATGCATCCGCCGTGGATACAAACGTATAGGACGGCATGATTACTTCATCTCCGGGTCCGATATTTGCAAGAATCGCAGCAAGTTCCGTCGCATGTGTACAGGACGTGGTCAGCAGCGCTTTTCCCGCACCTGTTTTGTTTTCCAGCCATTCGTTACATTTCGCCGTGAATTCACCGTCGCCGCAGATTTTCTGATTTTCCACTGCCTTTTTTATATAATCAAATTCCTTTCCCGTACAGGGCGGGACATTAAATCGAATCATGTTAGCCTCCTTGCCAATTCTTTTTTATTTTCTGACCGTCAGATTACCGGTACGTTCTCTGACAATGTATCTCGGGCGGTTCTTTACTTCTTCATAAATTCTTCCAAGATAATGACCGATAATACCGAGACTGATCATAATGCAGCCGCCGATTAATAAAAGTAAAAGGATTACCGTGGTAAAACCTTCCACGGCGGTGCCGATGAAGTAATTTACAAGTGTCTGGATTCCCAGAACAATTGAGAATACTACCATAACAAAACCGACGATTCCGATCAGACGAAGCGGAGCCGTAGTAAAGGATGTGGTATTTGTGATTGCATATTTTACGAGTCCCGAGAAGGACCATTTGCTCTTACCCTTTGCCCGTTCCTTAACGTCATATTCAACCTGCGTGGATTTAAAACCTACCCAGAAGGATAATGCCCGGAAGAAGGTATTGCTCTCATTCAGGGAAAGGAGCGCTTCCACCGCCTTGCGATCCAGAAGTTTGAAATCCGAGGTCGCATTTAGATTCATCTTCATTAAGGAACTCATGATTCCGTAAAAGATGCCGGCAAACATTTTATAAAAAATGCTTTCCTTTCCGCGGGAGGATTTAATCCCTTCCACAACCTCATATCCTTCTTCCCACAGCCGGTACATATCCACCAGTGTCTCGGGCGGATGCTGCAGGTCGCAGTCAATCACCGCCACACAGTCTCCGCCGGCTGCAGACAGTCCTGCGAAAATCGCCGCTTCTTTTCCGAAGTTTCTCGAAAACTGAAGTCCTTTCACTCTTTCATCCGTTTCCGACAATCTGCAGACTTCCGCATAGGTTCCGTCGGTGGAACCGTCGGATACAAACAAAAGCTCATAATCAATCTGCGCATCCGAAAGAATTCTTCCGATCACTTCGGCCGTGTTTGCAATGTTTTCCTCCTCGTTATAGGAGGGAATAACTACCGATAGTAAACTCATAAACACTCCTTTAAAACTATTGTCTCCACTGAGGCGGTTCGGTCTTGATATACATTACGCCTTTAACGATTTTAACGCTGTCTTTTGCCGGGAAGGAATCCATTTCTTCGTATTCCTTACTTTCCGCTATCTCCACAATCCGGTCTCCGTCCAGAATAATGTTAAACGTAAAGCCCATATAGTTTTTCATGAAATAGAAATACTGCTCTCCCTTGTATACCAGAATATCGCCGGTTGTACCGGAAATATGATTCGTAACATCTCCCGTAATATCCGTAACCGGGTATTTTTCCTCGTCAACCACACCAATCATGGCAACAGGCATACCCGTGTAGTATCCATCCGTCTGCTCCATGCGGTCAATCAGACGCAGGCAGTACGCATAGGTCTTCTCATAGCGCTCACGCATATTAAAATACGCAATGTTGTCTTCAAGCACAAACTGCCAGATTAAAAGAATCGATGCCACTGTTGCAAGTAAGGACAACGTAAGCGGGAATATCCCGATTCGAATCCTGACGGACTTCTCTTTGCGTTCTTCGGATTTATCTTTATTCTCCGAAGCTTTCTCTTTACTCTCCGAAGTTTTCTCTTTACTCTCCGAAGTTTTCTCTTCACTTTCCGATACGGTTTCCGGTCTGTCACCTTCCATACTCTTTATCGCGCACTGTGCAAGAACCACTGCCATAACAGGAAACAGCGCCCACTGCATACGCATCAGCAGATGATAATAAGCATCCGATGACATGAGCAGTACGATATTGGTCCCGAGCGGGATCAGTGCCGCACATACCAGAATCAGAAGAATCAGATTCCATTTCCTGTATGCTTTCGAACGGACAAGGATTGCAATCAGGGCACAAATTGCAACCACACAGAGAACCACGGCCGCGGCCAGCGAGAAATAATTCTGAAAGAAAATATTCCCTTTCAGCGCAAATGCCGCAAAGTCATGATAGATGGCACTGATCTGCTGCGGAAGCTCCGATACGGAAATTTTTCCCATGTGATCGAGTCCCTGATAAGTATCCATCTGCTTGTGCTGAAGAAGCAGGCAAATTTTCAGAATCACGTAATAGGAGATTCCGCCGAGAACTCCCATTCCCAAATACCGAAGTCCGAGCGTGAGTGTTTCTCTGATATCCCGGTTCTTCGCGCAAGCGAGGATGATGTCAAACAGGCATAAAAGAATGGTAGCCGCAAGATATGCCTGATAAATTCCAAGGCTGAAGGAAAGCGCAATCCCGCCGAAAATCCAGCCCGGCTTTTTGAATTGCTTCGTCAGAAATACGGCCAGGACCGCAAGCGCAAATCCCATATAATATCCGTCTGCCGTATACATATAGGCAAAGGTTGCGGTAACCGCGGGAAAAGTAACAAGCAATGCACCAATCAGTCCCATGGCAATCTTGTCTTTTACTTCAAAAATCGCAACCAAAAGAACGGCTGCCACGGCCAGGTACACAACGGATAAAACCGCATTAATCCACTTTAAATCAAAGTAGGATGTGATGCCGCAGGCTACGGTAAGAAACCACCTTCCGCTGGTTACCATGTTCTGATCAAAATAGAAATTCGTCATGGCATCCGAATTCGGGAAGTCATTTACCATTACCGGAAGATGCGTCAGCAATCCTACTACAATCGTAGTTAAAAACGGGATAACGATATTCTCTTTTTTCAGTTTTTCGAAATCAAACTTCATCTCTTATCCCTTCTCGCGAACAATGTATACAGGGCGGGCTTTAATCTCGTTATATGCCTTGGCAAGATACATACCGATGATTCCGCTTACAAAAAGCTGAAGCCCCGAAAAGAATGTAATCATACATGCCAGTGACGGCCAGCCCATAACAGGATCCCCGAACAGCAATGCGCGGACAAAGAGGAACACCACGGCAATCAGTGCCAGGACGCAGAAGAACAGTCCGACAAAAGATGCCCATTCAAGCGGTGCCGTTGTGAAAGCGACCATCCCTTCAATGGAATAACGGAACAGGGAAAAGAAGGACCACTTGGTTCTTCCGGCCACACGTTTACGATTCTCAAAATCAATCCATTTGGTCTGAAATCCTACCCAGCCGAAAATTCCTTTGGAAAAGCGGTGATATTCCTTCATGGAAAGAATGGCATCCACCATTACCCGTTTCATAAAGCGGTAATCTCTTGCTCCGTCCATCATGTTCAGTTTTGCAATCCGGTTCATAAGCCGGTAAAATCTTCTGGCAAAGAAGGAGCGGATAATCGGTTCCCCTTTCCGGTCCACTCTTCTGGTAGCCGCACAGTCATATTCCTCTTCTTTCACCGCCTGATACATTTGCGGCAACAGTTCCGGCGGATCCTGCAAATCCGCATCCATAATTACGACATAATCCCCTGTGGATTCCTCCATTCCCGCCAGCATGGCAGCTTCTTTTCCAAAGTTCCTTGAAAGAGCCAGATAATGTACCGCGGGATCCTTTTGAGCAAGGGATTTCATAATGGAAAGCGTCTGATCGCGGCTTCCGTCATCCACCAGAATGTATTCAAATTCAAGCGTAGTCATCTCACCGATTACCTGCTGTACAGCCTCATAAAAGAGGGGCAGTGCTTCTTCCTCGTTATAGCAGGGCACTACAATTGAACATTTTTCCATGATTAAGCCTTTCTTCTGAAAAGTTTCCGGTAAGCGGTAAGCGCTTCATAGTACCAGAAAAACAAAAACGGTGATTTACAGTGCATATGCGTCAGTTTTTTTACTTCTGCATTCTGTCGTTCCATAAAGTAAGAATTACTCTCGTAATCCGGGAAGCAGTTTAAGATTCCGGAACGAAGGAGTCTTAAAAAAGACAGTTTCTTTTTGAAAAACGGAACACCGATCATGTAAGTAAACAGTGTATTGATATAAAACAGTTCCGTAAAGCGATACTCGATTTCCTCCGGAAACTCCTGCAGGTATTCCCTTTTCCAGCATTCCTCTATAAAGATGATCATCGAATCCATTCTGTCTTCGCACTTTTTTACGTCAATATGATGCGTGGTGGAAGAACTCTGCTGGTAATAGTAATAATTGTCCTCGTCGAGATATTCAAAATGTTTGCAGCCAAGCATGGTAAGAGGCCCCAGACAGTTATCTTCGTAAAACATGTACTCAGGAAACCACAGACCGTCACGAACGAAAATCTCTCTTTTGTATATTTTCGTCACCATACTGCCCGGTTCGAGAATCAGGCTTGCATAGCGTTCGCGATTCATAACACCCGACTGTTCTTTGGAATTGTTCTTTCCCGGTTTCCCTTTTATAAACGAGTGCTCGCTTGTGTAGTTGTAGTTGCAGCCGACGATATCGGCACCGGTTTCTTCGGCCCTGTTTAAAAGTATCTCATAGTAGTCCGGACTCACCCAGTCATCACTGTCCACGAAACCGATCCACTCACCGACCGCCTTAAGAAGTCCCAGGTTCTTTGCTCCTCCCTGGCGACGGTTGTTTTCGGATGCAATGACGCGGATTACACCGGGATTCTTTTCTTCGTACTCCCTAAGAATTTTCAGGGAATCATCTGTGGATTTGTCATCCACCGCGATGATTTCGTAATCCGAAATCGTCTGGTGCAACAGTGAGTCCAGGCAGAATTCCAGGATTCCGTCGTGTGCCATATTATATACCGGTACAATAATACTGAGTTTCATTCCCTGTTTCAGCGTTCCTTTGTTATAGTCCTGTTTTCAACCCTGTACACCGAATCACATTTCTCGATGGTCTGTAATCTGTGTGCAATGATAATCATGGTCTTGCTTCCGTGCAGGCGGTTGATGGAATCCACAATAGCCTTTTCGGTATCGTTATCCAAAGCAGCCGTAGCCTCATCCATGACAAGCACTTCGGGATCTTCGTACAACGCTCTTGCGATTCCGATACGCTGTCTCTGACCGCCGGATATTCGCACACCTCTTTCACCGATTCTGGTATCGAGGCCTTCCGGAAGTCCTTTTACGAATTCATCCAGCTGGGCTTCGCGTAAAACCTCCCAGACACGGTTCTCGTCAATGGCCTCTTTCGGAATTCCGAATGCAACATTGCTTCGGATGGTGTCATCCAGCATAAAAATGGTCTGTGGAATATATCCCACGTTTTTAAGCCACTTTCTGTAGTTTCCGTTCTCTAAAACATCGACTCCGTCCACAAGGATGTTTCCTTCTTCCACTTTCAGAAGACCGAGGAGAATGTCCACGATGGTGGACTTTCCCGCACCGGTGGTTCCGACGATTCCCACGCTGCTTCCGACGGGAATGGTCAGATTCGCATGCTCGAAGATGTTTACGTCCGGCATCGTCGGATAGTGGAACGTGATATTCTTTAAGCAGATTTCTTTCGTAACGGGCAGTTTTTCCGCCGGAATTTCGAAGGCGGAAATATCGGTATTCTCATCTTCGATTTCCTTTTGAAGATTATCGGTAACACCCATAAAAAACGGCTCAAAATATGCAATGTTGTTTAACTGGTTATTGATCCGGTTTGCGCAGGGCATGAGGCGGCTTAAGCCCAAAGCAAATGCGGAAATCACCGTTAAGGTCCCGGAATTGTCCCCGCCTTTTAAAAACAGAAAGAGGAAATATCCGATGATCACTGCGATGCAGACCACCTCTATGATGAGTCGCGGAACATTGTTTACAAGCGTATATTTCTGTACGGCCCTTACATATCCCATTCCGCAGACATTATATTCATCCACGAAGTATTTTTCCCTGCCGGAAACTTTTATTTCCTTGATTCCCATAACCATCTCGGAAATATGCTTGAAAAGGCCGCTGTAAAAATCCTGGTTTTCCTTTCCGGCTTTTTTCATAATCGGCTTAATGAAAATTTTGATAATAAAGAGCGTTACAATCAAAAGTGCCGCAACAATCCCCGTAATCATCGGTTCCAAAATAAGCAGCGCCCCAGCAATACTTGCGAAAACAATCACCTCGGAAAGCAGCGTTAAAAGCGACTGGATTAACGCATACATATTGTTTACGTCCGACGTGATGGAACGCTGGATTACCGCGGTATCCGCCTCTAAAAAGAATTCATAATCCCTGCGGATATAATTTTTCATCATCCGTTCGGAGGTGCGGAACTGGTTCGTAAAAATAAAGCGGTATAAAAGTTTATATTCCCAGTAAATGTAGACGTTTTTTATTATAAATGCACAGATTAACCCCAGCATAATCACAATGCCGAAGGTCTTCTCATTCGTAAACGGAAGCGCGTGAAAGACTGCGGAGACGATTTTATTCTTTTCCACCGCATCCGGGGTCAGTACAATGGATACCACGGGAACGATACCGGCTATGGAGAATGCTTCCATTAAGGCACCGATAAACATTAAGACAATCAGTCCCGCCATCTGCATTTTCTGTTTTTTATCCAAAAGGATATTCAGTTTCTTTAAAATCTTGTTCATGTAATCTGGGCTCCCGTATAGATTTCGGTTTTGCCCGTTCCTTTCATCTTCATAAGCAGTCCGTGGAGTCTCCTGCTGAGTCTCGGAATCTGCATCAGAATCCGCAGATTCCGTTTCTCCTTCTCGGACAGAAACGGATTGTTTTGAATCTCCTTTTTGTTTTCCCGAAGAAAACGAATGACTCCGTCGCAGACTTCGTTATGCTTCATTTCCTTTACCGGAATGTGCAGAAGATAATCCAGTCTTTGATAAAACTGAAACCTTCTTGCTTCGGTAACTGCTTCCGGATACTTTTCTTTTGCGGTCTTGTATGCAACATCCGAGTTACTGATCATTGCATCGAAAAACTCTTTCCTGTAATTGCCTCTTGTATTACTGTTGTCGGACAATACAATATGATATCCGATATTATCAACCTGCCAGACACCGTCGGTTCTCTGAATCATTGCAAGAATCAGTTCGAAGTCTTCGTTAAGCTTTCCTTCCGAAAAACGGTAGTCCTGCATAAAACTCCGGCGAATCAGTTTCGTGCAAAACGATGCATCGCCGAGATGAAGCATTAAAAGCCGGAACATTTCCGCGGAGGGAATGTGATGAACCTCTCCGGTATCCTCCGGTTCGTTCAGGGCCTCACCGCCTGCGGAATGATAAACGGCACGAATCTGGCAGATATCTCCTTCCGGATGATCCAGTGCAGCGGAAAGAAGTCTTAAATACATATCTTTTTCCACATAGTCGTCACTGTCGCAAAAAGCAATGTAATCACCCGTCGCATTTTGGATTCCCAGGTTTCTTGCGGAAGAAGACCCGCCGTTTTCTTTATGCAGGGCAATAACGTTTCCATGCTCCTTCGCATACCAGTCGCACAGCCGCCCGGAATTGTCTTTCGACCCGTCATCCACCAGGATGATCTCCATGTTTTTATGCGTCTGTTCAAGCAGGGAGCAGACACATTTCTCCAGATAACCCTCCGCGTTGTATACCGGCACGATTACGGAGATTTTATACTCTTCAAGTGCCATTTGTTTTACCCCTGACATACTGATACATCTTCTTCTCGGGAATGACCTCCGCGGCGCTTAACGGTCCTTCTTTTTCAAACACAACCTCGCCCGTTTTCATGCTTTCGCACAGTTTCAAAAGACGCCTGCCGGCTTCCTTCGGATTCCACTGCGTTGCAATGGTCCGGTATGCCTCCTTTGACATGGCTTTTCTCAGCCCGTCGTTTGTAAGTACTTCTCTTAACGCATCCGTTAAAGATACGACATCACCGCTTTTGTATATGCGTCCGTTTACACCGTCCTTAATTAAAAACGGTACCGCTCCCGCCGCATGTGATGCGATAACCACGCAGCCGCTGTTCATGGCTTCGTTGACGACCGCGCCCCAGCCTTCTTTAAAATCGCTGGTAAAGAGAAATACATCCGCTTTGTCCATTTCTTCCCGGACTTCCGAAGGGGATAAGAATCCGGTAAAACGAACTTTTTCGGTCAAATGATTTTCCTGCGTGAAAGCTTTCAGTTCCTCCCCGCATTCCCCCTCTCCGATGAATGTCATCTCGAAGGGTATTCCCTCGCGATCCATGACTGCTACGGCTTCCAGCGCATCCTGTGCATGCTTCAGTTTCAGGAAACGTCCTGCCCAGAGGATACGAAGAACCGCTCCGTCTTTTTTATTCCGTCTTTCTTCTTCGGAAGATTCGCGAAATTCTGGGAAGTATCCCCATTTCAGTCTCTTATTGCGGTATGCGCGAATGATTTCAAAATCATCTGCCACATATGCACCCGAGCAAAGAAGACAGACGGGAGAATTCGAATAGCGCGTATGGTCATGATATTTCTTAATTAAGCCTCTCGGAGAAATTGCTTTCCACTGTCCTTCGCGATATAAACGTTCCGAATATCGGATGATGCTTTTCCCGGCTTTGAGTCTTTCTTCAATCAGATCCTCGCGTTCCGTTCCGCCGAAAATCACAACATCGCTTTCGGCAATCCGTCTTTTGCACTCTTCTTCGTCCTTCTCAAGTTCCAGAAGATACGGAGGCCTTCCGTTTTTTAAACCCCATCCCATTTTAACGCGCTCTTCTTCCATGGGTTCGGTCTGAACGAAAGCATAATCACTGCCGAGATTTTCATACATCACATTACTTACGGGAATCTGATGATGATTTATGTAGTTTGAAACGAACGTTACTGTCATGCTTATTCTGCTTTCAGAATGCTGTTATAGATTTCCAATAACCGCCTGTAATTTGTGTCCGCGTTGTGCGTTAATCGTGCGTGTTCTCCGGCGCGCCTGCACATCCCGTTCTGCCTCTCGCTTCCGTTTTCGGCAAAACACTTAAACACTGCTTCTTTTAATGCTTCTTCATCGAGGGCCGGATAAATAAATCCCTCATCTTCGTTCAGCAGATTTCTCACGCCGCCGACATCCGACGTAATTACCGGCATGGACAGAAGCATTGCTTCCCCGACGGAATTCGGAGAATTCTCCATCATGGACGGGGAAATAAAAACATTGGATTTTAAATATCTTTCCTTCATCGCATCGGCATTCAGGCTTCCCAGGAAAAAGACGTTTTCCTCAAGGTTTCCGTCACGAATCAGTTTCCGGATATATTTCCCGTAGCTTCCGATCAGCATTCTTTTTTTGAAGGAGTCTTCTCCTGTGATTTTATTGCCGGCAACATACAGTTTCACGTCCGGATATTCTTTCCGGATTTCGGGCAAAACTCTCAAAAGTACATGAAGCCCTTTGATTGGATAGTCTCCCTGGCTGGCAAACAGAGAATGTTTCTCGCATTTATCGTATTCCCACGTTCCATCGTAAAATACGCTTCTTAACGTTTCATTCATGAAATGATACTTCGCATGCGGGTTAAATTCCGACGTATAATGTCTGTCCCAGTCGGTACGGCCGGTAACGTTTCCGGCTATTTGGAGGGCCTTGATTTCGTTCTCGCCGCGGAGTACGAACTTGGCCTGCTGCCTCTTTATGTTGTCCTTCTTTAAATCGTCTCTTAAAGTACCGCCGTCTATTATTTCCTTCGGAAGTCCGTCAAAATAGTGCTCGGCATACACACTGCAAAGCCCCTGTATCCCGATTAAAATTCTGGAAGGATTGAAAGCCGCCCTGCAAACGGCCAGTGTATGCGGATATTCGGTTCCGAAAATGTGAATGACGTCGGGATTGAAATCCCGGATAATCTCCCGGAATCTCTCCTCCAGGCTTTCGTCATATCTCCATGCCTGATTCACATCATCGCAGTATCCGTAGGCCGTAACTTCATATTCTCCGCGATAGGATGCGTGCTGCGCATCCGTATTAAAGCAGACACCCAGTTCGATTCCGCTGTCTTCGGCAATCAGTTTTTCCGACAGTCCGGAAAGCCATCCCTCCTTGTTCGGGACTTCGATATTCAGATGTTTTGCAATCACCGGTATGCACTGATTGCAAACCCATAATACTCTCATCCTGCTCCTCTATCGGTACAGTTTTTTCTTTAAGGAATTGTACGCACCTGCAAAAATACTCTTCTGCGCAATCCAGGTTCGAAGCGGTTGCAGTGTCAGAATCATAATCCTGCGATAATGATCCGCCCGTTTCCTGCCCATGTAGTGAACCACGATTTCACGGTGTTCTTCTTTGTCACGTTTACGGTTTTCTTTTGTCTCGGAATATCCGCCTCCCTCATAAGCACTGACGCACAAATCAAGATATCCCGGGCGGATTCCTTCTTCGAAATAATTACGAAGGAAAAAATCGTAGTCGGCACGTATCCGGTACTTCGTCTGAAATCCCTGTTTTTCCCAGAGTGTTCTGTCGAAAAAACAAGCCTGATGATTCGGCATATGCCGGTAGCAGACCGACTCGGTAATTTCCTTCGGCTGACTGATGATTTCTCCTGCCTTGCAAAAGAATGCGTCTCCGTAGTAAATTCTCCGGTCGGGTTTTGCAGCGATTCTTTGCGCTGTCTTTGAAAGAACCGTGTCTTCATAAAACCGGTCTCCGCAGTTCATGAAGATCACAAAATTTCCTTCGGCTTTTGCCACGGCATGATTCATGGCATCGTAAATTCCGCTGTCCTTTTCGCAATAAATGCGAACACGGGGAGACGATTTTTTCTCAAAAAGAAAAAACTTTGCATTCTCTTTTTCTTCCTGCTTTGTCTGCGTAAATCCAGCCTCCTCCAATGCGTCGCACAAAAGGGGAACGGAATCATCCGCGGAATTACCGTCCTTGACAAGAATCTCGTAATTCACATAATCCTGTTTCAGAATATCCAGGACGGTATCTTTTAATTTGTTTCCCGCTTTGAAAGAAACGGTAATTACCGTAAAAAGCATCCGTAAACCGGCTCCTTTAATACATAATCCAGTTCCAGTAAGGAACAATGTGTGTTCCGATATCTTTTGCACTTTGCAGGAAGTAGATAAAATATCCGGCACCTGCCAAACCAATCAGAATCGTAAACGTGATCCGCATCCATTTCTTCGGCACCGCCAGAAGTACCGACGGAATCAGAAAAATCTGATAAACGTTTAAATAGTATCCGATTCTTGAAATCACAGGCATAAAGGAGCAGCACGCATATAACGTCAATGCAAGCAGATTCAGTTTAAAGAAAAACTGATTCCTTTCGTTGTCCTTTATGGCCTGCCTGTAAAAACACAGAGAGAAAATCAGTACCGCAACGCATCTTGCAATCTGTATCATACTGGTCTCGCCGGTATCGTAAACCGAGCCCTCGTAGAACGGATAGAAGAAAAAGATAATCCGTCTGTAGAAGTCCGGGAAAGCAAGAAGGCTTGCCGCAAACACACCGAGCACCGGATAAACCCATACCTTCCAGCGAAGTTTCGCAAGCGGATAAACCACCAGGCAAAACAGCACGGACATATGAAACGTCGATGCAAACAAAAGCAAAAGTACGAACTTCTCGTATTCCTTCCGAAAAAGATAAACCACCGAAAACATGGCAAAAGCCAAAACCAGATAATACCGGATGGAATTGAATCCGGAAAGGTAAATCCCGAAAACCATGTAGAGAAAGAACGCATAACCGAAACTCTCACTCAGCTCGTAGATTGCCTTCAGGGAAAAGAAAATGGTCACGGCCGCAACAATTGCAAAAATGATGATGTAATTCTCTTTCCCGAAAATGAAGTGGCAGATTCGTACAAACGTATTGAATCCGAATTCCGTCGAAACATAGCGGTTCTGCGCAATCAGATTGAAAATGGATGTATATTCCCAATAGTCGTTTCCGATTGCAATCCTGCACGCAGACAATGCCAGCAGAAAAAAGAAGATTCCGAAAAGAAGGCTTTCGTTTCTAAGCTTCCCTCTCGTATAGATTCTCTCTCCGCCCGATGCGATGATATTCTTTTTTCGCTCCACGCCCATGGCCATAAAAACGGTCAGGACTGCCAGAACAAGATAGATAATCATTTGTGCAGCCGCTTTCCTTCTCTGATTCCGTCCCGGATCTGTTTCCAGGCGTTCTTTTTACCGATTTCGTCGCTTTTGATATCCCCTTTCAGGTATACAAAGCGAAATGCCCATAATGCCGCGCTGTGCGGATAAAGAAACGCAAACAGCACTCCTCTGTCAAAAAAGAATTTCTCCGTAAATCCGTGAAACCAGGTGGAACCTTCGGATATTTCTTCTCCAAGTACTACAGGCGTAGTATAAACTTTGAGTCCTTTGCGGATGCAGTCCGTCAAAAACAGGGAATCTTCTCCGTTGGAATATTTTGCACCGCCTCCGAACAAAAGTGAAAATTTTACATCCGCTTTCTTTAAGGCATCTCTTTTTGCGGCGATGCTGTATGCCGGATATCTTCCGCAATTTATTTTTGAAACTTTTTTTACACCCTCATTCCAGTATGTTTTTCTTTCATCGCATACACGAACGTTGAATAAAAGGATGTCGGCACCGGGATTCTCCCGAAATGCATTTTCCAGAGCCTTTTCATATCCGGCATCATAAACAATGTCATCGTCCGCAAATAAAAGAATATCTCCCGTTGCATTCTCTAAAGCGGTATTCCGGCTTAAGCCGATTCCGCGTTCCGTCATGGAAATGATTCGAACGGTATGTCCACCGAATATTGTTTCCTCCTCGCCGCTTTTATCGCATTGGTTTACGAGTACGGCATCGGACGCGATATGCATTTTTTCAAGTAAAGCCGCAGGATCTTTCTTCAGTGCGGATATCAAAAGCTGGACTGACAAACTGTCTTCTCCTGAATCATCTTTCTACTTACGGTTTGACAAATACTTCAACATTCCCTTTTTGTCTGTATCATACAGGACAAAACCGAGAATATCCGTCTTGTGAATCTTTAAATAATCCATTGCTCTTTCAGCCATTTTACCGTTATTCCCTCCGGCCTTTAAGAGCAGAATTACTCCGTCGGATTCCTTTATCTCGGAAATCACATCGGCGTTTTGATTGATTCCGTCCACCGGATGAATCATATCCGCCGCACCGGTCAGCTTCTTTAGGCCTTCCAGACAGGGTCCGATTTCTTCCGCCGAACATCCGCTTTCACCGGAAACATCGGTAAGACAGACCTTCCTTTTTCCGGAAAGAACTTCCGATAGATTGTTCGCCGCCGCCTTTTCATCCCAGCTTGACAGTATCATGTTCTTCTTTTCAAAACAAAGAAGAGTGGGAATGTTGTAGCGAAGCATCGTTGTTTCCGGAAGGTAAACGGAATCATCCACGGAAAACAAAAACAAAAGCAAAACCAATGCTGCGACTGTCCCGATTATTGCTCCGGTGATGCTCATGCGCAGGGTTCTGTCATCAAATCCCTTCTTTACCGCGGTCTTTGCGGAGTCAAAAACCTGCACTCCGGTAACATCTTCCATCCGATCTGCGAGTTTTGCGATTGCTTTTTCGTAAGCGTTTGCAATGAGCACCGCTTCATCCGGATTCTCGCAGCTTACGGTCACAGTGACCAGCCTGACGTCACTTTCCAGCCCGGCCTTAACCACGCTTCGAAGAAATTCCGGCGTATACCCTTTGGGCAGTTCCTTTAAAGCCTCTTCAACGCACGCATCCGACCCGGCAAGTGTCTGCCAGGTATAATCATTGATGTATATATTGTCGATTTTCACTTCCTTGGAGTATGTTAAATAAAGCTGCGAAGTAGCAACATAGATGTCTGCCGGTGCGAAAACATAGGTCTTTAAGTAATACCCGCCGCCGAAAACAAGAGCGCCGAGCACCGCACCGATTAACAGCACATAGATTTTTTTTGCAAGATGTAAAACCAGCAATCTGATGTTCAATGGTTCTTTCATTGCCTTTTTCAGTCCTCTAATCTTTCCCCTTATCTGTTATCGTTCTCCGACTCTTTCTTAAGCGCGGTTACCTGCCCCTGGGATACGCCTTCCGTAGCATCCGGCAAAAACAGCACCTTCAGGGTTAAAAGCATCAGTCTTAAATCCAGCCAGGTGGAATAATTCTCGATATAAATCAAATCCAGCTTCAGTTTGTCGTAAGGTGTCGTATTGTACTTGCCGTAAACCTGTGCATAACCGGCAAGACCGGCCTTCACTTTGGTACGGTAAGTAAATTCCGGCATATCCTCCACATACTGGGCAATGATTTCCGGTCGTTCCGGTCTCGGTCCGATAAAGGACATGTCGCCGGCGATGATGTTAAAAAGCTGCGGAAGCTCATCGATACGGACTTTCCGGATAAATTTACCGAACGGTGTGATTCTGGGATCTCCCTTGGAGGCAAGTCTTGCCTTTCCGTCCTTTTCGGCATCCACCCGCATGGAACGGAACTTGATAATCCGGAATTCTTTTCCACCGACCGTTACCCTCTTCTGGCGATAGAAAACAGGGCCTCCGTCAGAAACCTTGATGATGAAAGCGGAAATCAGCATAATCGGCGAAGTGATAATCACTAACAGGATTGCACAAACCAGGTCGATGGTCCGCTTGATAAATCTTTGTTCAAGTGTCAGCGGATACTCTCTGGTCAAAAGTACCGGAGTATCAAAGAAATGCAGGACGTCCGCTCCCTGTACGATTACGTCCGAGATTTTCGGCATCATGTAAACACGAATGGACTTGCTGTAGCAGTATTTCAAAAGATTGTTCCGGTTCTTTTGCGGAATGTCCCAGATAATCATGCCCTGATAGCGCTGTTCGATTTCTTTTTCGATTGCCTCTTCCCCTTCGGAGATATTCATGATTTTTGCTATTACAAACCGGTCTTTTCTGGAGTTAAACTTCTCAACAATTTCATCCACGGGTCTGTCGCCGCAGACAAGCAGAAGATCGCGCGGAGCAAATACGGATCGGTAGATGAAATTCGAAAAGAACGACCAGCCCAGTGCGAAGACTAACTGAATTGCTGTCAGAATCAGAATGTATTTCGGATTGAACAGTCCGGCATTCATCAGCGAAAGCTGTGCATAGGAAATCAGGTTGGTTGCAAGAAGGGAAATAGCCTGGGAAAGGAAAATTTCAAAACTCCGCAGGTAGCCGATTTTACCGGCGCCGTAGGCCAGACTGAAGGCGAAAAGAATAATCGCGTAAATGGCAATCAAAAGTGCATCCCCCTTCTGGAAGAAGGTAAGAGGGATAATTTGTTTAAATTTTGCAAACCAAAGGAACGCATATCCCGCAACATCCAGGATAAACTCCACCGTAATCAGCTGCAAAACAAGTATTCTCTTTATGGATTCCAGTTTACCGCCCATAAAAAATCTCCCGCGTGGTAGTCTTGTAACCCGCAATGCCTTATTATGCCAAGACATAGGTCATTTTATTATACCACACAGGAGGTTCATTATCAACAAATCATACTATATAAAGTGCCCTGTTTTCAGCCGTTTTTTCGAGTTCGAAAACGAGCATCCCGGGCCGTCTCCTAAGGAGACGTTTTTTGATAGATAATATAGGTTTCGTTTTCGTAAATCACGATATAATTTTTAGAAAGAATATCGTTATTTTCTGTTAAAAACTTACTGTATGAGTGTACCACCCAGCCGGGATTGGAATTTTCCGGCTCTGTTTTTGAGAAAAGAAGATAGCCGGCTTCTTTGTTAAAAATTCCGTCCGTAAGCACAAAATTTTCACCCAGCCCGGCAGGAATTGCCATAATTACCTTCGGTTCCATCGTGTACATCAAAACCGTATTGTCCCACAAATCTTTCCCGGAATCCGGCTTAAGTACATCCGAGAATTCATCTTCCAAAGCCTTCCATTCCGTTTTTGTTTCAGAAACATTATACCGGTTCTGAATAAAAGCCCGGTACTGGGGCCGCATCAGAAAGATTCCGATGAACGAAAAGGACATAAGGAAACGCACAAGATATTCCCTTCGGGCCATCGCCATCAGATACAGCGAAAAAATCACCACAATCTGAGTCCCCCTGTAAAATGTGTCGGGTACAATAGTATACAGTGTCAGGTACATCACATAGAAAAGCGCCACGGAATGGGATATCATCCGGCCGATGTACTCATCTTCTTTCTTCTTTGGATTCTTCTTCCCTCTGACCGTCATAAACAGGCCGATTGCAAGAAGCGCCAGTGCAAGGAGAACACTATACGGGTAAAGGGGTGAAACCCGAAAATAATTTTTCAGTCCCCATACCCCCAGAAGACCTTCTTTCATCATTCCGAAAGCACTCCTTATTGTTCCGGCCAGATCGCCTGCAGACAGACTTGATAAAAGTTTCTCCGTTTTTCCGATGTTGTAATTACTGGAAATCAGATGCAGGAAATAGTAGCTTCCCCCGGCGAGAATCGCACTGGGTAATGCGGAAATCAAAAACCGCAGGTACCATTTTTTATCCCTGATCAGACCGCAGATATAAAGGGGCAGCGCAAATGCAAAGAATATATAAACCTGCATACTGTACAGAATAAAGAACGGAATCAGCACATATCTGACAACCGGATGCCCCTTTCTTAAGTAAACGTAATAGAGCATTCCCGCCAAAACGATTGCAATTCCGTATCGGAAAATCTCAGACATATTGGTACAGAGATAAAGAATAATCGGAACCGAAAGAAGCTGAAACCCGATTAAACGAAAACACCCTTCCCTGTTTGGTCTGGCAAGCAGATAAAACAGAAAATTTGCAAGAATCAGGTAAAACAGATTCACAAAGAACACAAAATGCTGTCCTGTCGGGAAAATCAGCGCAGGCAGAAGATACGGCCAGAGAATGGCCGGATTCCATGCCGGACCCGAACCGAGAATGGCGTGATTTCCGTCAAACCCGTAATATCCGAGCGGAGAAGCGTAATGCGAATATGTCTGAATCAGTTTTAAATAGACTGCTTCATCATTCCAGACAATTCCCGGAAACGGGTCCGTATGTCTGAAAACCACACTGATAAACGCAAGAAAAGCGACGATAAGAAGCGGCATAAGAATCATAAGAACAATCCATACCGTATCTTGTTTCGTCGCTTTGATTTTTTCCGAAAGGTTCTTCCGCATCCTAACGAATCACCACCAGGCAGTAGAACAGTGCAAATGCTATTCCCAGAAGTCCTCCGACGAGAACCTGGAACGGCGTATGACCGATGAATTCACGGAACTTACGCTGTGCTTCCGGAATATCCCCGTCCTGAATCTGCTTTTCAATCATTTCGTTCAAGAAAGCCGACTGAAGTCCGGTCTCTCTTCTTACACTCATGGCATCATACATAACAACCACGGAAAGTACCGCCGCTATGGCAAGCTCCGGTGAGCCGATTCCCCTGTTGATTACAATGGCCGTGGTCAGTCCGCACATTGCGGCCGAATGACAGGATGGCATTCCGCCGCTTCCGATCAAGCGCTCCGGAACGAATTTCTTGGTTGCGAACAGATGAATGAAGGTTTTCACCACCTGAGCCAGAACCCAGCTTAAAATCGCGCTCCACAGAATTTCATTGCGCGCAAACTCCTTTAAAAAATCAAGCATTTTTCTATCCTCTGTTTCCTAACATTTACCGTTTAACCTTCGGCAGGTTCTTCGAACATGACGTTTAAATCCACATTTCCGGTCACTCCCGGCACTTTTCCGTTGCTGGAATATTGCCACATGGCAAGATCGTAATGATAATACAGGGAATCGGAATAATATGCGTACCAGATCGGATATGTGCAGATTTGCCTGTAATTCAGCATATGGAACAGCGAATATGCATTTCCGTAAATCATCGGCGTATATCCCGCTTCCTTTACTTTCTCGCAAAAATGAATCACAAGTGCGGTCCGATCATCCGCTGAAAGCGAATTGGTTCTTGCCGTTCCCGCATCCAGTTTTTCCACGTCGATTGCAATGGGTCCGGTGATATGATACGGCTCAACCATTTCCAAAAGAGCCCGCACTTCTTCATCGATTTCTTCTTCGGTTATGGCCTGTGAAAAGAAATAAACGCCCGTTTTCAGACCGTTCGAAGTGGCACCGTTAATATTTCCCTCTGCCTGTTCATCCATTACCATTTTGCCGCTTCCGTAACCTCTGTAACCGGCACGGATAATCACGGCCTGCACGCCGGATGCTGCCACTTTCGGCCAGTCTACGGCGCCCTGGTGGGATGAAATGTCAATACAAAGCGTTGTTTTTACTTTATCGTTTTCTTTGTAGTAACGGAATCCACTCTCCTCCGTCACAAAGTTCTCCTTCAGATAAGGGTTCCCGGGGATTGTGGAATCCACATCCTCAAAATAAAACGTTCCGTCTCCCGGGTAAACCATGCATTCCGGATACAGTTTGCGAAGAATGCTGATGAAGGAAGGGCCTGAACTCTGCGCTTCCTCGCGAATCATCCCTTTGATTTCGTTTTCTTTCTGTTGTCTGGCTTCCTCCGCGGATTCGGAAACCATCTTATCCACTTCTTCCTGCGTGTAGGTCACCATAACCTCGGAATCTGAGGGGCTCTCGGAAACCGCTTCGGTTTTAAACAGATCCCGGAAGGTTTTGCCCGAGTTCACAAAAAAAGCCATTGCCGCACACAGAAGCAGTGAAATCAGCGTACAAACAGCCAATACGACCGTAACCGGCAGCAATGAATTCTTTTTCTTCTTTTTGGTTTTTCCTTTTGTTTTGGGCCCTTCTTTGGCTTCGGGCCTTTTTTTGATTTCTTCCATGAATCGTCCTAGATTGTTACTTTATACTCCACTTTGCCGATTCTGACTATGTCATTTGCGGCAAGCGCCGTTTTCTCCTTAATCTTGGTTCCGTTTACCTTGGTTCCGTTGGAAGACTCCATATCCGTTACGAATACGGTATCGCCTTCTTTTTCAAACTTACAGTGAACTCCGGACACATAGCCGTCATCCGGAATGCAGATATCATTCTGTGCTTTTCGTCCCACCATATACTCGTTTTTCCCCGAAGCCGAAAAGGAACGTTCCGGATTCGAAAGATCCGTTAACTGCAGGGACCATTTTGCTTTATGATGGGCTGTTTTAAACACACCCGGACTGTTATTCTCTTCGGAATAATCCAGCAGAGCATGATTCACTGCCGGATTGGCAGAGGATTCCGTATTTTTCTTTTTTGCAATATGATTGCGAATCAGCGTATATGCAAACACCCCGATATTTAACACGATAAAGAAAGTTACCACCCATGCCACAATGGTGAGTGTTTTGGCTGCATCTGCATTTGTCATAAGCAAAAGCTTACTCATCTTTGTCCCTCCTCTTTTGGAAGCATGTATTCCTTTGCCTCTTCACGATCCGGGCAAAGACTGACAATTTCTTCCGCAATGGATCTGGCCATATCTTCTTCTCCGGCATTCACCAGAGCTTTAATATTTTTTAACTGGATATTGTAATACTCATCCACCAGAAGTCTTCTGCGCACGGGCACATAATCGTCTTCGGGATGTTCTTTGATATAATCGTCCAGATAGGCAATTGCATTCAGATAGGTCCCGACATCCATACTGATATCGATCATTGCTGTAGCTTCTTCGACAGCCTGTCTTCCGCGCATTTCGCTTAAATCATCGCATTCTTTTATGGCCGTCTGTGCTTTCTCATAGCAGGAATGACCTTCCGGGATTTGTTCGTAAAGTTCGCAGGCTTTCTGATAGTCGCCTTCGGCCTTCAATTCTTCCGCTTCCTCAAAAAGAAGTTCCGCCTCTCTCCAGGCATTCATCGCTTCCACAAGTTCTTCCATCTGCTTGTCTCCGGATAAAACCTTGTCCCGGAGCATTACCACCTCATCGCAGATTTCGTCATATTCCTTTTTTCCGTTTATGTAATCGCTCACCTGTATTTTGGCATACTGTTTACAAAGTTTTTGTGTCGCAAGGCGGTTTTTCACGTCTTTGGAGGCATTAATCTCCTGATAACACTCTACTGCTTCCCTCATGTTCCCCGCATTTACCGCATCTTCGAAGCGGTAATAGGGTCCCTTAAGTTTGGCAACGTTCACCCACAGAACAATAACCACGACGGTAAGAATACCGATCCCGGCAAGAATAAACTTCTGTGTGTTTGATAACTTCCCCGACATTATTTACCCCTCAATTTCCTGCAGATAGCGTTTCAGCGCATCCCGCCAGTCGGGAAGCGGCGTAAATCCGCACTCTGCAAGTTTCGACTTATCAAGCCTCGAATTAAACGGACGAACTGCTTTCGATACCCCATACTCTGCAGTTGTCACAGGCTCTACCGTAAGTCTTTCCGCCCGGTATTCCTCATGTCCCAAAAGGGCTGCCTGTTTAAAAATCTCCACGGCAAAATCATACCAGCTGATATAGCCGCCCTCGTTGGTTGCATGATAAAAACCGTATTTGTCCGTGAGAATCATATCCACCAAAAGACGCGCCAGATCGAACGTATATGTAGGCGTTCCGACCTGATCGCATACTACTTTCAGTTTATCATGCGTCTTACCCACGTTCAACATTGTCTTGATAAAATTCTTACCGTTTACGCCGAAAACCCAGGCAATCCGGACGATAAAATACCGGCTTGCATTCTCTGTCACGGCCATCTCTCCGTGAAGCTTGCTGTCCCCGTATACATTAAGCGGTGCAAAATCCCTGCAGTCCGATTCCCAGGGTTTTTCCCCCTGTCCGTCGAATACATAATCCGTACTGATGTACATAAGCTTCGCCCCGGCCTCTTCGGCATATTTCGCGATATAACGCGTTCCTTCTTCGTTAATCCGGTACACCAGTTCTTTTTTGTCTTCGTCCTCGGCCAGATCCACGGCTGTCCAAGCGGCACAATGAATGACGGCATCCGGTTTTTCGTTTAAAATAACCGTCTTTACCGCTTCTTCATTCGTTATATCAAGTGAAACATAGGGCATTGTCGTGACGGGACTTCCGTCCATGGCCCCGGAATATACCTCGTTAAGGTCGCTTCCGACTCCTTCAATCCCTCTTTTGCTCAATTCGTTCATGACATCGTGTCCGAGTTGTCCGGCCACTCCGGTTACCAGTACTTTCATAATTATCCACCTGTTTTTACAATCCAGATTCCGTTAATCTGTTTAATAGAATTCGCTTCCGGGAAATACGGCATATAAAGAAATTCAAGCGTTTCAGCAACTTCCGTCTGCTCTTCCGGTGTGGGAACACTGATTGTGACATTTAAGTAATGCTTCATAAATTCCGCATATTTTTCTGCGGAATTGGTGCTGAAGTCTCCCATTGCTCCGAAGAACAGAATCGTCACTTCCTGGGTTATTTCCGAAGGGGGATATTTTCCCCAGTTCGGGTAGCCTCCCACGATGGCAACAGGGTCACCCGCTTCATATCCTTCCGTCTGCTCCAGCCTGTCCGCTATCCGCAAACAGAGCGAATAGGTTTTTTCATATCTTTGCTCCAAATTTAAGTATACTACATTTGCCAGCAGGATAAAATGGCCAATCATACATCCGGCGGCAACAATTCCGGCAATCGAAGCAACCCGAAACGGCTTGTTTTCTTCCGTATTCCGTACCGTTTTATCAAAAAGCGCAAGAGCAAAAACAAAGAGAACCGACCACGGCATCCGCATCAGAATGTGAAAGAAAATATCAGGCGAAATCACCGCCACTAAAGACGCGCCAATCGGAATCACGGCAAGAAGCAAAACGGTGCAAACCGTTTTCCATGCAGAAACATAGATTTTTTTCTTTATGACCAGCCGAGCAAAGAGCAGTATAGCCGCAGCAAGCAACAGATAATATGCGATTCTCTCCCAGATATTGACGGTAAATACACCGTTTGAAAACGTAAATTTCACGAAATCCTTCAGGCTGGCCGCAATTCCGGACGGAATAGCCGATAAACTCACGCCGGTAACCCTGTCCGAGCCCTGATAGCCGCTTAGCGTACTGCCCGAAAACCGGAGCATTGCCTTCAGTGTCAGCACATAAAACACATAGGCCCCGATTCCCATACCGGCGAATCGAAGGCTGCTTATAATAAACTCTTTTTTCTCCGCCTTCTCGTTAAGCAGATCCAGCAGGAGAACCGAAACCGCAAGGAGAATCGCAACGGAAAAATAGGACTGGTACACGCCGATTGACAATCCGAGCAGAAGAATTCCTGCAAGGAATCCCCACCTGATTTTCTTTGTCAGATAAACGGATAATGCCGCAAAGAACAGCGCAATCATGTAGCCGTCAATCGTATAGGCGTAGGAGAAAGTTCCCGTGACGGCGGGAAATGTCGCAAGAATTCCTCCGGCGAAAAAAGCCGCCGGTTTGCTTTCGATTCCGAGTAAGGAAACCACTGTCACTGCGGTTAACGAAAGAAAGAAAATCGCCACCAGAGCGTTTAACCACGGCAGATTATAATATGACGTCGGTGCGCAGAAATACTGTAGAAACTGGCGTCCGGAACTGATCATGTTCTGGTCGGAATACAGATTCCAGAGACTGTCATACGTCAGGTAGTTATGTGTCATGACCGTCATGTGACAGATGATGCCGCAAATCAGGGTACCGAAAAATGCCGCTTTATGCTGCGGCCTGAATCTTTGTATTCCCTTTTTCATAAATTGATATAATTCGCCCATTTCGGTCCGTTTCCTACCCTTGTATTTTACCATTTTTATCCCGTTTTTTCCATCTTTTTCGTATCCCTAAAAAAGCCGGATAAGAAGACGAAAAGAGAAAACAAAAACCCGTTCGTCACCGAACGGGTTATATACATTCTTTCGTTTGAAACGATTAATTCTTTCTGTAATTCTCCACAATTTTACGAACCGCATGAATCGTATCCTCCACTTCCGCATCCGTAAGCTTCGGATAAAGAGGAATACTCATGATTCCTTTATAAACTTCTTCCGCATTGGGACAAAGCCCCTTTTCGTATCCCCGGTGGCTGTAATAGGGGAACCAGTATACCGGAACGTAATGAATCTGGCATTGTACGTTTTCCGCACTCATGGCATCAAAGAATTCCCTTCTGGAACAGTTCAGTTTCTCCAGGTCAAGACGAATAATGTAAAGATGCCTGCAGGTATCGGACTTTGCAATTTCCTTTTGCACGATGATTTCCGGCAAATCCGAAAATGCCTCATTGTAGCGTTTTACAATTTCCTGTCTTCTTTGCTTGAAACCGTCCAGCTTCTTTAACTGGCTTAACAACAGCGCCGCCTGAAAATCCGTCATACGGTAATTGTATCCGAGCGAAATCTGCTCATAATACCAGATTCCCTCATGAGGAGCTTCTTCCATCTGATCTTCATCATGTGTGATTCCGTGTGTATGTGCAAGAACCAGTTTTTTGTAATATTCTTTATTGTTTGTTGTAATTGCTCCGCCTTCCCCGCTTGTAATGGTTTTCACGGGATGAAAACTAAAGCAGGTCATATCCGCCAGAGAACCGGTTTTGTGACCGTCGTAACTGGTACCGATGGCATGGGCCGCATCCTCAATCAATACAAGATTATATTCATCGCAGATGGCGCGGATTTCTTCCATTTCCACGCTCTGGCCCGTAAAATCAACCGCCACCACGGCACGCGTTTTTTCGGTAATGTGCTCCCGGATACTCTTCGGATCAATGTTATAGGTTTCGGGATTGATATCCGCAAATACGGGCTTTGCTCCCACATAGAATGCACAGTTTGCACTGGCTGCAAAGGTAAGAGGCGTCGTAATCACTTCGTCTCCTTCCTTCAGTCCCGCTGCAATGCAGGCGCAGTGAAGTGCCGCCGTTCCGTTGGAAACCGCTACCGCATATTCGGCTTCGCAGTATTTTGCAAGTTCCTTTTCCAGTTCCGAAACCTTTGGACCGCAGGTAATATACGGACCGGTCAGGACTTCGCTGACCGCCTTTACGTCCGATTCGTCAATCCACTGACATCCGTAGTATAATTTCTTTTCTCTGACCGGCATTCCGCCGTTTATTGCAAGTTTTTCCATATTCCTACCAAAGTTTTTCCGGATAAATACCGTTTTCCCTCATCGCGGCAAACGCTGCAACGGCAGCCTCAATATCCTCTTTGTAAGTGATTCCGATCCATTTCTCATCTGTCGGAAGAATGCTTACTTCCACACGATTTTTATGAATCAGTTTGTCGATTAAAACAGGAACCAGAAACTCTTTCTTTAACGGATCCTTTGTGTCATCCTTTAAAAACTCCGCAAAATTTTCCTCCAAAACATCCAGGAAATCCGGATCACAGGCCCACATGTTCATGGAAACCAGACTCTCCGGGGATATAATATCTTTGGATTCTTCCGTGGATGTCTGTGCTTTTCCGTCTTTAATGCAGATTTCTCTCGATTCGATAACCTCTTTTAAAATACCGCTTTCTCCGACGCAGACTCCGCGGGTTACGGTCCCGTTTTCACTCACCGTATTCTTTAATATAAATCCGGCCATGGCCATCCTCATAACCTGCTTTTGTTCATGCGGCTGTGTCAGGAAATCATGAAGCAGCTTAAACGCCGTCTTTCCGTAATAATCGTCCGCATTAATAATCACAAACGGATTGTTTACGGTGCCCCGGCATGCCAGAATAGCCTGACCGGTTCCCCAGGGTTTTGTTCGTCCCTGCGGCACCGTAAAGCCTTCCGGTAAATCATCAAGTTCCTGAAATACGTATTTTACGGGGATTTCTTTTTCGATTCTGTTTCCGATAACTTCTTTGAATTCTTCTTCAATCGCGTGACGGATTACAAAAACAACTTCGTCAAATCCGGCTTCCTTCGCATCATAAATGGAGTAATCAATGATAATTTCCCCATTGTCGTTCATCTTGGTAAGTTGCTTGATTCCCGTTCCAAAACGGCTTCCGATTCCTGCTGCCATAATAACCAGCGATGTTTTCATCAATCCGTCCCCTCCTGCAATCCGTTTATTTGCAATGTCCTACTTAAGCGGTTTCGCGCCTGCCTTCTCCTGGAGCGTTTCCACTGCCTTCTTGAAAATATTTTTCTTCTTCGGAGGCGGAAGTTCCGTCTTTCCGTGAAGATTCTTTACATCCTGAATGTACATGCCGCTGATTACGGCCTTAACTTCCTTCTTTACGGGAATGGCATCGAAAATCTTCTCATCCGCAATAAAAGTCATAATCTGCGGTCCGATTTTTACCTTTACGGCAGGGACTTTCATTCCTCGGCTCATCTTGGGTGCCTGATCGATTACGCTCTGCGGGAATCCGGCATCCTTGAATTTTACCTTTTTCTTGTCGATAATCAGCATGGAAACAGTCTGCTTGTTTGCTGCAAGATAAGCATCCTGCTCGGCCTGCTTCTTCTGCATTTTCTTACCAAGAAAATATAAAACAATGATTGCGGCCGTCATCAGTACGATGACAATCAGCGCAATAATCATGGGAAGTTTCACTTCAAACAAAAGAATTGAATTCATTTTTATAAACCTTTCTGTATTCGTCACTATCAGATAATTTTATCATTATTGTACATTAAGAGCAAGCCTTCCCGATTGCCGTAATCTTTACCTCGGCTTCCGAAACGGGGATACCGTTTGAGGAAAGAATATATTTCAGTCTGCACCGGATATCATTCTCTTCCTCTTTGTAATCGACAAAGGAAGTATAGATTTCAAACCCCAGTTCCCCGAAAGGAGTATTGTATGAGCAAAGAGTCTCGCAGTCCCTGATAAACAGCATACGGGATTGAATCATTCCTGTTTTTTCAATCCTGCACTCGTACAGTCCGTTTTTCCCGGATCTGGTAAAAATCGCACGAACCTTTATTTCTCCCTCATCCTCGGTAACTTCCTTATATACGATTTCCGTTTCATTTTCCGATATTCTGACAAATCCGTCGGATAAGGTTTCCACTTCTTCACGTTCGCCGTTTTGCTCCATAATGCCGAGTACGCGAACGGTTACCAGTCTTTTTTCCACATCAGTCCTCGCAGTTTGAAATCAGTTTTGTGGCGCAGACAAAAGCATCCGGCCAAAGAATCTGCATTTTATGTGCCGCTTCTTCCGCTTTGGATTTCTCCTCAAACAAACCGAAAACGGAAGGTCCGCTGCCGCTCATCATGGATCCGAAAGAGCCGAGCGAACGTAACTGTTCTTTTATCGAATCCAGCTCGGGATATGCGGCAATGGTGACATTTTGAAGTACATTTCCCATCAGGGATGCCGCTTTCTTATAATCGGATGCTTCGATTGCCGCTATTTGAGCGTCAATATCCGGATGATTCTTAAGTTCATCCGCATGAAGATTTCCGTATACATATCCGGTAGATACGTCAAAAGCCGGCTTTACGATAACGACCGGAATGTCATTCATCTGTTTTAACGGCGTCAGTATTTCTCCGATTCCTTCCGCCAGACAGGTCCCTCCGACAATACAGTAGGGAACATCCGCTCCCACCTTTACTCCGTATTTTGCAAGTTCCTCTTTGGACAAATGCAGTTCGTAAAGACGATTGATTGCAAGAAAGGTTGCCGCTGCATCCGCACTTCCCCCTGCCATACCGGCAGCCATGGGAATTGTTTTGTCAAGGTGAATCCGCATTCCTCCCGGAAGATGATAAGCCTCCGCCATAATTCGCGCCGCTTTGTAAATCAGATTGTGTTCATCAAGCGGAAGGCCGGTACATCCCCCTGTCAGCTCGATTCTGCCTTCCTCATCCGTTTTGGTAATCGTTACGGTATCAAAGATATCCACGGTCTGCATAATCATTCGAAGTTCGTGATATCCGTCCTGTCTTTTGCGCAACACATCCAGACCCAGGTTGATTTTAGCATATCCCTTTTGAGTTACTGTATCCATTTTATCCCTCTTATTTCACACATCCGATCAGTTCACGAACGGTTTCCGTACCGTTCCGTTTCAGATACTGTTCCAGTCCGTCGATAATTTCCGTAACGGCATAAGGATTGATAAAATTATATGCCCCCACGCTTACCGCCGTTGCGCCTGCCATAATAAACTCGAGTGCGTCTTCGGCGCTTGCGATACCGCCCATTCCGATAATCGGGATACTGACCGCATTGGCACACTGATAAACCATTCTTACCGCTACGGGCCGGATGGCCGGACCGGAGAGTCCGCCTGTTTTATTGGCAAGCACGAACTTCCTTCTGTTAATATCAATCTTCATGCCGGTAATGGTATTGATCAGGGAAATCGCATCTGCACCCGCGGCTTCGGCTGCCTTCGCCATCTCTGTAATGTCCGTTACGTTCGGACTTAATTTCATGATGACGGGTTGTTTGGCAACGGCCTTAATTCTTTTGGTAATGTCAAATAAAGCTTCCTTCTTCTGTCCAAAGGCAATCGCGCCTTCTTTCACATTGGGACAGGAAACATTGATTTCAAGCATCGCCACATTCGTATCCGAAAGTCTTTCCACGACATCCAGATAATCTTCCACACTTTTTCCGCAGACGTTTACAATGACAGGAACATCATATTGTTTTAAGAAAGCCAGGTCTCTTTCAATGAAAACGTCGATGCCCGGATTCTGCAGTCCGATAGCATTCAGCATACCGCTCGGGGTTTCCGTAACGCGCGGTGTCGGATTCCCGGGCCACGGCACGTTGGCTACCCCCTTTGTAACGATTGCTCCCAGTTTTTCGATATCTACAAAATCGCAATATTCCATCCCGGATCCGAACGTTCCGGATGCTGTCATAACGGGGTTTTTAAACTCAACTCCTGCAATTGAAACTGTTGTATCCATTCTCAAATCTCCACTTCTTTTGCATCAAATACGGGGCCTTCCGTACAGATTCTGGTATTGTTCACATGGGAATGAGCGTCTTTTTTTACGGTCTTTGCAACACACCCCAGACAGGCGCCCACGCCGCAGGCCATACGCTCCTCTAAGGAAATATAAGCCGTTGCGTTTATTTTCTCGGCATAGTTTTTAATAGCTCGTAGCATGGGCATGGGACCGCACGCAAAAATAATTTCGGGAATAAATCCTCTTTCCGAAACGGCATCCAGTACGTTTCCCGCATATCCGACACTTCCGTCTTCCGTTACGCGGTTTACGGTTCCGTATCCTTCGAATTCATCGGAAAGGAAGGTGTCACCGTCGCGGTATCCGAGATAGATTTCCGTTTCCGCAGCGACGTTTTTTAACTGTTTCGCCGTATAAAGCATCGGCGGTATTCCGATGCCTCCGCCCATAACAGCCACTTTTTTTCCCGCGGCGGCAGATACGGGAAAACCGTTTCCGAGCAGCGACAGCATTGAAACGGCATCTCCCTTTTTCAGTGTGGAAAGAAGTCTCGTTCCTTCTCCGGCAATCCGATATACCATTCTCAGTTCGCTCTTTACGGAATCGCTTTCGCAGATGCTGATCGGACGCATTAAAAGATGCGCATCCGACGGCGGATACAGGCCCACAAACTGTCCCGGCTTCGCATAAGCTGCTGCGGGAGTCTGAAGACGCAGATCATATATTCCTTTTGATAATTCTTCCTGTGAAACTACATATGTAGTTTCTTTCTTTCTGTATTCCATTTCTTCATCCTTCCGGTTCCTGATAAACTATCTTACCTTCACAAATCGTCATTTTAACCCGACCCTTCATCTTTCTGCCGATAAAAGGACTGTTCCATGACTTGGAAGCAAAGGTCTTCTTTTCATATTCGGCATTCGGATCAAAAATACATAAATCCGCACATTTTCCTTCTTCTATACTTCCTGCATTCAGGCCGTAAACCCCGGCCGGATTGCATGTCAGTTTGGCAATCACGTCAATAAGCGGAATTCCGGCTTCCAAAACCAGTTTCTCATAGCTTAGGGAAAGTGCTGTCTCAAGACCGATCATGCCGCTCGGTGCTTCCGTAATGGGAAGACTTTTCTCTTCCGCCGAATGCGGCGCGTGATCCGTTGCAATCATATCAATGGTATTGTCCCGAAGCCCTTCGATGATTGCCTGCCTGTCTTCCTCACTTCGAAGAGGAGGATTCAGTTTGGCATTGGCTCCGATTTCAATTACGGCATCCTCCGTCAGTGTAAAATGTTGCGGAGTGGCCTCTGCATGAATTCTCCTTTCCCCGGAGGCATTAAGTGCCTGTCTGATCAGCTCCACGCTTTCCTTTGCGCTCACATGCTGAACGTCAATATAGGCCCCGGTCTTTCGGGCAATTTCCAAATCCCTTTTCACCAAAGAGATCTCCGCCTCCTTGGGGGAACCTTCGATTCCAAAGAACTCGGACGCTCTTCCGTGATTGATTCCGTTTTGGGAAATCAGTTTCTTATCTTCCTCATGGAGACTGATCGGCATCTTCAGCGATGCGCTCTTCTCCATGGCTTTTTTAAGAAATTCTTCGTTCATCAGAGGAATTCCGTCATCGGTAAAACCGACCGCACCGTTCCTTTTTAAGGAATCCATATCCGTCAGGATTTCACCCTTTAAACCGATGCTGACGCTTCCGCAGGAATAGACATGAATGTCAGTATTTTTCCCTTTCTCCAGGACGTAGGAAAGGGTCTCGGCATTATCCACAACGGGATTTGTATTGCACATCAGTACCACGGATGTGTAACCGCCTACCGCAGCCGCTTTGGCACCGGATTCAATGTCCTCTTTATACGTAAAACCGGGATCCCGGAAATGCGAATGTGCGTCCACCAGTCCGGGAAAAATATACATTCCCTTCGCATCAATCACTTCCGCATCTTCTGCGCATTCCGGTTTTTTTGCGGACGGATTCTCCCCGTAAAAGTCGATTTCAAAAATCATCCCCCCCCGTATCAAAAGATCGGCATAACCTTCTTTGTTTTCCCGGGGATTAACCAGATATCCGTTTTGAATGAAAAGATCTTTTTCCATCTGCTCTCCCATCAGAATTCTTTCAAACGCTCCACGATTTCCTCAAAATGCATTCCGTGACTTGCTTTTACCAAGACTGCATCTTTCGGTCGAATCACGTTCTTAAGATTGGCAAAAAATTCTTCCTTTGTTGCATAATACTGAATTTTCCTGCGTTCCCCTTTTTCGAGTCCGACAACCTCATCCGCATTCCAGGACATGGTATTTTTCAGCTCCGTCATAAAATCATTGTCGTTTAGATGTTTCTCAATTCCGTTTAGGAAAGAATCCGCATTCTGTTTCTCTTCTTCCACGGCTCCTTCGTAAATGTATTTTCCTTTCTCGCCGATACAGCAGAGAATATCGATTTCTTTGCGGATTGCATATTTCCCGACACTTTCATGGAGCCAGATTTCGTTGCTTCCGAGTTCGAACATATCACCCAGAACGGCTACCTTGGTATCCTCGGACAGAGCCAGTAAATCCAGCGCCGAATTCATGGAAATGGGATTTGCGTTATAACAATCGTCCAGAATTGTAAGTTTGTCGGTACGAATCACATTCCCCCGTCCGGGAGTTGCGCTTATTTTACCGATTCCGGCAGCCATTTCCGTTCCGGTGAGCCCAAGAACATGGCCCACGGAGATGGCGGCAAGCGCATTATAAATTCTGTGAATTCCGGGAAGCGGAATCTTGATGTTAAATACTTCATCATAGCAGGCAATGCTGCATTCGCTTCCAAAAAGACCTTTGGTCTGGATACTGAGCGGATGAATGGGCACATCTTTGTTGCTTCCGAAGAAAATCGGTTTCTTTCCGTTTACATCGCCGATTAAAGACAGTTTGTCATCATCTGCGCAAAGGCATGCGACACCGTCCGCTTTCAGATATTTGAAAATTTCCGTTTTTGCGGAAAGGACACCGTCCCTGTCACCCAGATTTTCGAGATGACACTGACCGATATTGGTGATTACCGCGACATCCGGTCTGGCCATTTTGGACAGCCTTGTCATTTCCCCGAAATCGCTGATGCCCATTTCAAGAACCGCAACCTCATGTTCCGGACGAATTCTGCAAATGGTAAGCGGCAGACCGATTTCGTTGTTAAAATTGCCTTCCGTTTTCAAAACATTGTACTTTTCCGAAAGAACCGCTGCAATAAACTCCTTTGCGGATGTTTTTCCCACGGAGCCCGTAATTCCGACTACTTTGATATCCAGCTGTTTACGGTAAAATTCCGCAATATCCTTAAGCGCAACCAGCGAATCTTTTACCTTAATACAGGGACCGTTTACGCCTTCCGGAACCCTTTCGCAGATAACCGCCATCGCTCCCTTTTGAAAAGCCGAGGCAATATACTCGTGTCCGTCCGTTCTTTCGCCTTTCGTAGCGACAAAAATAAAACCTTCTTCCACCAGCCGGGAATCGATACAGACTCCTGTGGCTTCCTTCATGCGGTCGATTCCCCGGTCTGTACAGCTTAAGATTCCGCCACTGATACGGATTAAATTGTCAATCGATATATTTTTCACTTTTTATCCTTCCTGCTCATATTTTTCCATGGATATTTGAATGATATGTTCGCAAAGATCTTCGTAGCTCATGCCCAGAACTCCCGCTTCCTGAGGCAGAAGGGAAGTCGGTGTCATGCCGGGAAGAGTATTGGCCTCCAGGCAGTAAACATCGTTGTTTTCATTCAGAATCACATCGATTCGCGCATAGGTCTGAAGTCCGAGAGTTTCATACGCCAGTTCGCTTACTTTCTGAACTTTTGCGGTCATTTCGTCGCCGATGCGGGCCGGACAGGTTTCCACGGTACTTCCTGCCTGGTATTTGTTTTTGTAATCGTAAAAACCGGCAACCGGCACAATTTCCACAACGGGAAGTGCTTTTCCCTTAATGACTCCGCAGGTAAGTTCCCTTCCTTTAATAAATTCTTCCATGAGAATTTTATTATCATAGGTAAACGCTTTGCTGATTGCGTCCATGGTTTCTTCTTCGGAGGAAACGATATACACACCGACGCTGGATCCTCCGTTACATGCTTTTACGACAAGAGGAAAACCGATTTCCCTGATTGCGTTTTGTACATCCGCATTCAGTGTATCCGGCCGATTGTAAACCGTTTTGGAACGCGGGGTCGGAATGCCTCCTCCCAGAAAGAGTTTCTTGGTTACCGCTTTATCCATGCAAATACCGGAACTTAAATAATCGGTTCCCGTATAGCGGATTCCCATCAGATCAAAAGCGGCCTGGATTCTTCCGTCTTCTCCGTTTGCACCGTGAAGCGCCATGAATACGATGTCTGCCTGCTCACAAATGGCTATGACGTTTTCTCCGAAGAAATTGCGTTCTCCTTTTTTCATGGCTTTAATATCGTCAAGGCTCGGATTGTCCGCACGAATGGCCTGAATTCCTTCATCCCATTCTCTGTCAAGTTCAAAGACGTTCGCAGGATCCACTCCGTGGACTCCCAAATATACATCCAGCAAAACCACCTTGTGTCCTTTGCTTTTTAAAGCTCTGTAAACTCCGGTTCCGGAAATCAGTGAAACGTCTCTTTCCGTTGAATTCCCGCCTGCCAATACTACAATTTTCATTGTTTTATCCTTCTTTTTCCTTTATCTGTATCAATATTTTCGTTATCGATACCGCATCATGCGTTTTTTCAAGGTTTCCGAATGCCCGAAAACATTGAATTTACGCAGTTTACCAACGATATTATAATGCATTTGACCGTATTTGACAACGATTCGTAAAAGTGCTATTTTTCAGTTAAATTAGGGAGGAAATGAATATGGAGAAAAAATCTGATCACGGCTTTTCATTGGTTGAACTGATTATCGTTATCGGAATCATGGCAATTCTGGTTGCCGTAATGACACCGATGCTCTTAAAATACATTGAAAAAACCAATGTCAGCTCCGATACGCAGCTTGCCGACTCCGTAAGACAGGCATTCGTAGCAGCAACAACGGATGCGAGAGTGCTTTCCGATTCTGCAAGCGAACCGTATTTCGAGAAACTGGAATCGGAAGATGGAATGAATGTGGATTCCGACAGTTCGTTCCTGGGTTCCAAGTGTATAATGCGTGAAAGTGTGGGAGACATCCTCGGAGTACCTCTGAACACTCTGGTGGATAACATGCGTTCCAAACATGCACCCGACACCCATGTTAATGTTAAACTGGTAAACGGACAGGTAGTTGTTACCTTAACGGGAACCGATATAACCGGAAAGAAAGACACATCATCGTCCACACCGGATAACGATATCGTAGTGAAATAAGAATTGCTTTTTGAAAATGAATAAGATATAATGAGCGGGTCGCCACACGGCGGCCCGCTTTATTTAACACAGTGAGTTCGAAACCATCCTCACTTAAAACAAAACTAAGGAGACAATTTCATTATGAAAAAATCTGTGTATTTCATTACCAGTGCGGCAATCATTGCCGCTTTGTACGTTGTGCTTACATTTCTTGCCAACGCACTGGGACTTGCCAGCATGGCAATCCAGGTACGCTTCTCGGAAGCGCTTACCATTCTTGCTTTATTTACCCCCGCAGCCATTCCGGGCTTGTTCCTCGGATGTTTAATCAGTAATATTCTGATCGGTTCCGTGATTCAGGACATCATTTTCGGTTCCCTGACCACACTGGGTGCCGCTGCTTTAACCTATGTCATCGGAAGAGTGATTCGAAGCCGGATGCAGGAAGCACCGAGTAAGAAAAGCAAAACGGTTCTGGGAATTCTCGGTTCCGTTCTCGGTTCCGTACCGCCTATCGTAGGCAACATGCTCGTTGTGCCGTTGGTTTTAATCTACGCATACCATTTTACGGATCCGGTTGTATTCATGGGACATGAAATACATGCCGTTTACTGGTTCTACGTAATCACGGTGGGAATCGGCGAGCTGATTTCCTGCACGGGTCTTGGTCTTTTGGTCTCTTTTATTATGAGGAATACGAAACTCGACTTAAATCTTTCTGACAGCCTCAGGCTGTAAACCGGATCTGGAATTGTTATCAAGATACGGTCTTAGCAGTTCTTTTTGTACCTGTTTCGTGATTTCACCGGAATCAAGGTATTTCAGGGTGGCGGAAAGTTTTTGTCCTTCAAGAACTTTTCCGCCTTCTAAAATATCGTAAACTTTGTCATGTAGCATCTTGTATGTTCTTCCGCCAAGTTTGATTCCTTGCGTATAAGCGGTTTCTTCCGCCACCATTTCCTGACGGAGTCTTTGGCTTTCTTTTTCTTTTCCGAGAATTTCCTCCAGAATGACCTTGGCAAGCATTTTATACGTTGCCTTTCTTTCGCTTTCCTTTGCAATTCTGGTATAATCGGGCGCATTCGGTTCCGGAGGTGTCATTTTCTCAATGATTGCCTGACGCGCACGGGCACGAATCTCTTTCTTCTCACCGTCGGACATGTTTTCTTTTGACGGACTTTCAATTCCCGCTACATAGGAGGATAATAACGTATAGTTGTTACGCACGAATGTAATGTTCTTTGAATAATCCACTGCCTTTTGCGCGGTTTTTCTTTCAATCTCCCTCCATTTTTCAAGGGCTAATTTCGGAGATTTCTCCATCATGTTGATAAACAAAGGATTGCCTGCCAGATGATTGATTTCCTCTTTCATGTTGTCATATCGTCTGACATCATCGATGGTTCCGCTGGCGTTTTTACATAACTCGGCAATCTCCGTCTTTAAGAACAGAATGGCCTTTTCACAGTTTGCACTCGGATAAGGTCTTCCGGTCGACTTTGTTACTGCCAGTTCCAATTGCTTGCGAAGAAGGGCATCTGCCACATACCGCTTGGTTGCCTGCTCGTCCGAAGGAATCGGTTTTCCTAAAAATCTGGCAATTTTATTCATTTTACTGAGCAGCTGGAAATAACTTGCTTCGGTAATATCTCTGGTATTTCTCGCATCGACGGCCAGCGAGCTGTCAATGGAGTCTTTGATATTCTGGATTCTTTCTCC